>RHMF01019197.1_pt1 | contig 10410 bp, 6 predicted proteins | sample 5365151 | NCBI WGS metagenome assembly RHMF01 (sample SAMN10266501, study PRJNA497801) | feces metagenome | isolation source: feces | host: Bos taurus | place: China: Prairie of Fairy Mountain | collected 2017-08-14 | reverse complement strand
GAGGCCCTACGTGCCATCACCACTGAGATTGACGGACGTTGTCCCGAGTCGTTGCAAGTCGCCGAGGCTGAGTTTACCGAAGCCGAGACCATGGTGAGCGACGAACTTAAGTCGGCCATCCGCCAGGCTGCAAGCAATATCAGTGCTTTCCACAAGGCGCAGCAGCCCCCTGCCGTGGACGTATACACCATGCCCGGTGTGCACTGCCGTCGCCGCGTGCTCCCCATACGCCGTGTAGGTCTCTACATACCAGGTGGCAGTGCCCCACTCTTCTCTACCATTCTGATGCTGGCACTTCCCGCCCAGTTCGCTGGTTGCGAGGAGATTGTGCTTTGTACCCCATGCGACCGCACCACTGGCAAGGTAAATCCCGTAGTGCTCTACACTGCCCAGCTGTGTGGCGTACGTACCATATATAAATTGGGTGGCGCACAAGCCATTGCCGCCATGGCCTACGGCACCGAGAGCATTGAGCGCGTGTTCAAGATTTTCGGCCCCGGCAACCGCTACGTGACCAAGGCCAAGCAGATGGTCAGTGCACAGGGCACCGCCATCGACATGCCCGCAGGCCCTTCCGAAGTGATGATCATGGCCGACGACAGCGCCCGTTCCGACTTCGTGGCGGCCGACTTCCTCTCCCAAGCCGAGCACGGCCCCGACAGCCAATCGCTGCTCGTATGCCGCAGTCAAGAATTTGCCGAGCAGGTCAATGCCGAGATAGCGCGTCAGCTCGCTCTGCTGCCCCGTGCCGATATCGCCACACGCTCGCTTGCCAACAGCCGCATCGTGGTGTTCGACGACATCGACACCATGATTGCCTTTGCCAACGCCTACGCTTCTGAGCACCTCATCATCGCCATGGACGACGCGTGGGCTGTGGCCGACCGCATCACCGCGGCAGGCAGCATCTTCGTGGGGCACTACTCACCCGAGAGCGCCGGCGACTACGCCTCAGGCACCAACCACACCCTTCCCACCATGGGACTCGCCAGCGCCTACAGCGGCATCGGCCTCGACAGCTTCATGCATGCCATCACCTATCAACAGCTCACCCAAGAAGGGCTCAACAGCCTCAGCAACACCATCATCCGCATGGCCGAAGCCGAGGGACTGGACGCGCATGCCAATGCAGTGAAGGTGAGGGTGGCCTCGAAGGGTTCCGGCAACTCTGAGTCCTCCGAGAATTCCGAGAACTCTAATTGTCCATTGTCAATTGTCAATTGTCAATTAAAGAATGTCCGCCCCAACATCGCCGCCCTGAAACCCTATTCCACCGCCCGCGACGAGTACAAGGGAAGCATCGGCATCTACCTCGACGCCAATGAGAACCCCTTCGACAACGGCTACAACCGCTACCCCTCTACAGGCACTCAAGGAGCAGGTACGCAGCGCTATAGCACAGAAGAAGGGCGTCAATCCCGCACGCCTCTTCCTCGGCAACGGCAGCGACGAGGCCATCGACCTTCTGTTCCGCATCTTCTGTCGCCCAGGCATCGACAACATCGTCAGCATAGCACCCACCTACGGCATGTACAGCGTGTGTGCCGCCATCAACGACATCGAGTGCCGCGAGGTGATGCTCGGCGAGGACTTCAGTCTGCCCGTAGAGGCACTCCTGAGCGCTACGGACATGCAGAGCAAGCTGCTCTTCGTCTGCTCACCCAACAACCCCACGGCCAATGCCTTCCCCCGCGAACAGCTCATCTCGCTCGTGAGCCGCTTCCCTGGTATCGTGGTGGTCGACGAGGCCTACATCGACTTCTCCTCCGTGCCCAGCATGGTAGAGCTGATTGACCAATACCCCAACCTCATCGTCCTGCAGACCCTCTCTAAGGCCTACGGACTTGCCGGTCTGCGCATGGGTCTTGCCTTTGCCGAGGAGCGCATCATCCGCCTATTCGAACAGGTGAAGTACCCCTACAACATCGGTACCGACACGCTCTCACTCGCCCTGCGCCTTCTCGAAACGGACATCACCCCACAGGTACGGACCCTCATCGCCGAGCGCGAGCGCGTAGCCGCAGCCCTCACCGCGCTGCCCTACATAGAGAAGGTATACCCCAGTGATGCTAACTTCCTCCTCGTGAAGACCGCCCGTCCGCGCGAGCTCTACGACTACCTCATCGCTCGCGAACTCATCGTGCGCGACCGCTCACGCACCCCAGGCTGCGAAGGCACTCTACGTATCACCATCGGCACACCCGAGGAGAACGAAAGACTGATACGGGAGTTGAAAGCAAAGAGTGAAAGGTAAAAAACGGATATCCGTTTCTTAGAAAAGGCAAGTGCGTTCCCTGTTGAACGCACCTGCCTTTTTTCGTAATCGCACCTTCGAATTGTCTTTTCCTGATTCTCGTGACGATTTTTGTAATGTCCTCACTCCGCTATGTAGTAGCTAGTACAGATAGCAGGTAGCTGCATTTCTGTGGGTCGCCCAAGGTCTTGCCCTTGTCGCAGGAGAGCTTCACGCAGGGGTGCCACTCGCGCGACTCGGTGATGCGCCCGCGGACGAGCTTCACGACGATATTCATGGGCGAGCAGTCGGTGACGTCGCAGGTGAGATGGGTGCCTACGCCGTAGCTGTCAGTAATCTTGCCTTGGCAGTAGCGGTGTATCTCGATAGCGCGGTCGACGTCGAGTCCGTTGCTGAAGACGGCTTGCTTCGTCAGGGGGTCAATGCCCAGCTGCTTGTATTTTTCTACGATGAGGTCTACCTGCTCCTCCTCGACACCGCTGTCGATGCGCAGGCCGCTGAAGGTCATAGCCATACGCTTGGAGAGGTTGCTGAAGAAGACGTGGTCGCCGAAGCAGTCGTAGAGGAAGATGCCTACGTTGCCGTCGTACACCTCGGACCACTTGCTCATGACGTTGTAGTTGCACTCGAACACACCGCTCACAATCTCCTCGAAGCTGATGCATTGATGCGACATGGTGCCCAGGCAGGGGATGCCTTTCTTCATGGCGAAGTAGACGTTGGAGGTGCCGGTGAAACGACCACACTGGCCGTGCGTGGTCTCCTTGACCTCAGTATAAGACTGGATGAGGGCGTCAATGACGCGCTCTTGATGGGCAAACGTGAAGCGGCGGCGCGTGCCCATGTCGCCCAGGGTGAGTCCGCCCTGCCAGATGCGGCGGCCCTTCGCGAGGCTCTTCTCGTATTCGGCCTCGGCATTGTAGCGGTCGGTATCGCCGTTGAGCGTGTGCATCAGCTCAGAGATGGTGGACAGTATAGGCATCTCCCACATGATGGTGGACCACCACTTGCCCTTGACACGGATGTCGAGATGTCCCTCCTCGTCCTGACTGATGGTGAGCTCGGAGGGGTTGAAGCGATAACCGCGCAGGAATACATTGATGAACCAGTAGGGAAGGAAGGGGAAGGTGCGGGTCATGAAAGCGCACTCCTCGTCGGTAATAGTCACTTCGGACAGGTGCTCCAGTTGCTCGCGCAGCAGCTGGGCGAACCCTTCGGGGTAGCGTGTCTGGTGGCGGTCGAAGAAGCAATACTCGGTCTCAGCCCTCGGGTACTTCTGCAGGATGTAGTACATGCAAGTGAAGGTGTAGAGGTCGTTGTCGGTGAAGTGCTGTATGATGGGTTTCATGGGATGTAGGGGGGCCTTAAAAGTGTGGTTGAAAGTATAAAATCCCTCATCAATGTATGTTGACGAGGGATTTTTCTTTGCTTTAATTGTCAAGAATTACTCCTCGAGCAGCAGCTCTACAATCTTGCAGGCCGACTGGGCAACGTTGGTGGAAGATGGCAGCTACGCCAGCTTTGTAGAGGAAGTCGTAGTCCTGTGCGGGGATTACACCGCCGGCGATGACCATGATGTCCTCACGGCCCAACTTGGCCAGCTCGGCAATCACCTGAGGAACGAGGGTCTTGTGACCGGCTGCGAGTGATGATACACCGAGCACGTTCACGTCGTTCTCCACTGCCTGACGGGCAGCCTCGGCAGGTGTCTGGAACAAGGGACCCATGTCCACGTCGAAACCACAGTCGGCATAGCCGGTGGCTACTACCTTGGCACCGCGGTCGTGACCGTCCTGACCCATCTTGGCTACCATGATACGGGGGCGACGGCCCTCCTTCTTGGCAAACTCCTCAGTGAGTGCGCATGCACGCTCGAAGTCTGCATCTTTCTTGCTTTCTGATGAATACACGCCTGAAATAGTTCTGATTACTGCTTTGTAACGGCCTACGATCTTCTCGCAAGCATAAGAAATCTCTCCGAGGGTAGCACGTACGCGTGCTGCCTCTACGGCCAGTGCTAGGAGGTTGCCTTCGCCGGTCTCTACACACTTGGTGATAGCGTCGAGGGCTGCCTCGACGGCGGCTTCGTCGCGCTTCTCACGCAGCTGCTTGAGGCCTTCCACCTGTTCGAGGCGTACGGCAGTGTTGTCCACTTCGAGGATGTCGATGGGGTCTTCCTTCTCGAGGCGGTATTTGTTGGTACCCACGATGGTCTGTGCACCTGAGTCGATGCGGGCCTGTGTGCGGGCAGCAGCCTCCTCGATACGCATCTTGGGGAGTCCAGTCTCGATAGCCTTGGCCATACCGCCCAGCTTCTCAATCTCCTGGATGTGCTCCCATGCGCGGTGAGCGATCTCGTTGGTGAGAGCCTCCACGTAGTATGAGCCGCCCCATGGGTCTACGTTCTTGCATACGTAGGTCTCCTCCTGAATATAGATCTGTGTGTTACGTGCGATACGTGCCGAGAAGTCGGTAGGCAGCGCGATAGCCTCGTCGAGGGCGTTGGTGTGGAGCGACTGGGTGTGACCCAATGCAGCTGCCATAGCCTCGATACAGGTACGGCCAACGTTGTTGAAGGGGTCCTGCTCGGTGAGGCTCCAGCCTGAGGTCTGCGAGTGAGTACGCAGAGCCAGCGACTTGGGATTCTTGGGATCGAACTGCTTCACGATCTTGGCCCACAGCATACGGGCTGCACGCATCTTAGCGATTTCCATGAAGTGGTTCATGCCGATAGCCCAGAAGAACGACAGACGAGGTGCGAAGGCATCGATGTCGATACCGGCGTTGACACCGGCACGGAGGTACTCGAGACCGTCGGCGAGGGTGTAGGCCAGTTCGATGTCGGCTGTAGCACCAGCCTCCTGCATGTGGTAGCCAGAGATGGAGATGCTGTTGAACTTAGGCATATTCTGCGAGGTGTACTCGAAGATGTCAGAGATAATCTTCATGGAGAAGGCGGGCGGGTAGATGTAGGTGTTGCGCACCATGAACTCCTTGAGGATATCGTTCTGGATAGTACCTGCCATCTCCTCGAGCTTGGCGCCCTGCTCCAGACCTGCGTTGATGTAGAAGGCCATCACGGGGAGCACACCACCGTTCATGGTCATTGACACGGACATTTTGTTCAAGGGGATACCCTCGAAGAGCACCTTCATGTTCTCCAGTGAGCAGATAGATACACCTGCCTTACCCACGTCGCCCACTACGCGCTCGTGGTCGGGGTCGTAGCCGCGGTGTGTGGGGAGGTCGAAGGCTACAGAGAGGCCCTTCTGACCGCTGGCGAGGTTGCGGCGATAGAATGCGTTACTCTCCTCAGCGGTAGAGAAGCCTGCATACTGACGGATGGTCCAGGGACGGAGCACATACATCACCGAGTAGGGGCCGCGGAGGTAGGGGGGCAGACCAGCGGCATAGTCGAGATGCTCCATGCCTTCGAGGTCTTCCTTGGTATATACGGGTTTCACATCAATCAGCTCGGGAGTCTTCCAGTTGGCTGTGATGCCATTTGCATTTTGCCATTCGGCTCCATTCTGAGCTTGGATACCTGCAAATATATCGATATTATTGAATGTCTTTCTCATGATTACTTCAACAGTTTAGCGTTATTTCAGTGTTTCCAGCACGTTGCAACGCACATGGATGAAGTTCTCAATGCCTGCAGCTTTCAAGTCGTCCATGCAAGCGGGAGCGCCGGCAACGATGAACATGGCGCGGCCATCCACTGCCTTGAAGGCGGGCACGGCATACTCAGCATACTCGTCGTCGCTTGAGCAGAGCACCACGATGTCGGCCTTGGCAGCCATGGCAGCCTCTACGCCCTCCTCTACGGTAGCGAAGCCGAGGTTGTCGATTACCTCATAGCCTGCGCAAGCGAGGAAGTTGCATGAGAACTGTGCACGGGCCTGACGCATGGCCAGGTTACCGATGGTGAGCATGAATGCCTTGGGACGGCGGCCGCTCTCCTCAGTCTCGAGACGCAATGCCTCGAAGGCCGATGCCTGACGGCTCTGGTCGAGCTTCTCGTAGGTGGGCTCGCACTCACCACCACAGCAGCATGCCTGTGCCAAGGGGCGCTTGGTGCCGGCTGTCTCGGTGAAGTTGGGGTATTGGTTGGTGCCGAGCAGTATCTCGCGGCGCTTCGATACGGCTTCGCGACGTGCATCGCCACTCTTGTTTATGGCACGCTGTATGTTGCCGGCCTTGGCTTCGGCGAGGAATCCGCCTGCGTTCTCTACTGCAAGGAAGAGCTCCCATGCCTGCTTGGCGATAGAGGCGGTGAGGGTCTCTATATAGTATGAGCCAGCTGCGGGATCCACGGTCTTGTCCAGATGGCACTCCTCCTTGAGCAGAAGCTGCTGGTTGCGGGCGATACGCTCGGCAAACTCATCGGGAGTCTCGTAGGTCTTGTCGAAGGGGCATACGGTGATGCTGTCTACACCAGCGATAGCGGCACTCATGGCCTCGGTCTGTGTGCGCAGCAGGTTCACGTGTGCATCGAAGAGAGTCATGTTGAAGGTCGATGTCTCGGCGTGTGTGGTCATCTTGCATGCGCAGTCGCACTTGGGCTCATACTGCTTTACGATGGTAGCCCACAGCATACGTGCAGCGCGGAACTTGGCAATCTCCATGAAGTAGTTGCTCGAGATACCGAAGTTGAACTTCATGGCCTTGGCTGCCTTCTCTACGGGCAGGCCAGCCTCCACGAGGGTGTGCAGGTATTCGTGTCCCCAGGCGAGGGCATAGCCCAGCTCCTGGCTGATGTACGAACCGGCATTGTTCATCGAGAGGGCGTTCACAGCCACGCACTTGTAGCCGGGCAGTGCCTGCATGGTCTCCACGAGGTTTTTTAGGGTTTCGGCATATTCGCCTATCTCCTTACCCTTGCCGATGAGCTTGTTGATGGGGTCATAGTTGATAGAACCGCGCAGTACTTCGAGGTCGTAGCCCTTGGCGGTGAAGTAATTGATGAGGATATTGGCGAGCTCCACGCACTTGCCCTGGCAGGTGACGAAGTTGAGCTCTACGCAGCATGCGCGGATACCCTTGAGCAGTGTCTCGATACCTTCGGCAGAGAGCATCTTGCCCTTGATCTTGAATCCGAGTGAGTCGGCACCACGCTCCAATACCTGGAGTGCCTTGGCGTTGGCCTCGGCATAGTCGGTCACCTCGATGTCCTGACGCACGCACCATTCATTATTGTCTTTCTTGTTACCACGCACGAAGGGGTACTCACCCGGCAGTGCATTGGTAGTAGCCAGTGAGGCGATATCCTCACGGCGGTAGAAGGGCTGTATGGCGAATCCCTCATTGGTCTTCCACACCAGCTTCTTCTCGTAGTCGGCACCCTTGAGGTCGGCCACGGCCTTCTCCTTCCACGCTTCGGTGGTGGTAGGTGCAAACTCACTGAAAAGTTTTTCTTTACTATTTGCCATAGTTTTTACTTTGTGAATTATGATTTATAAAATTGGTTTACTATAATAGTATGCAAATGTAAGGCTTTTTTATCAAATAGAACTATTTAAATTGGCAAAGATTTGCAAAAAGCTTCATTTGTTCAGATGTCGAGGTGCACTGATGGGGCGTATGATATCGTTTTTCCACTGCAGGGGCTCACTCTCGTTGCCGTAGCGGTCTATGGCGGTGATGGCATAGTGTCGCGGGCGGGCGATGCTTGCCGTGGGTTCGGTATAGTGGGGCTTGCGGAGGTAGGTTCGCTGCAGATTGGCAGCATCGTCGGTGTCTACGGGGTAGGTGGTGCTGCTGTATACGTTGTACGATACGTCGCTGCGGATGCTCTCCCAAGTGAGGGTGGTGGTGGCTTTGTTTATAGTGACCTGCAGACCTTGTGGCGTGGCAGGCAGCGTGTCGCTGAGCCACGGCATGGCAGGTACTAAGGCGGGGGTGGGGTAGAAGTGGCGCAGGTAGTCGTACACGCCCTTGGTGTTGTCGGTCACAAACTTGGAACGGAACTGCGCTGCTCCTCCAGCGGGGTGGGCACGTACGACGTGGAGTTGGCGGACAATCTCCTCGAGCTCCCAGTCCTTCTCGTCGGGGTGGAGCTGGTAGGTGCCCATGCCGGCTATGATGTGGCGTCCGTGGCTGTGCTCGTGCCAGTCGGTGATGAAGGGGTAGAAGTGGTGCCCTGCATAGTAGAGCATGGGGAAGAGGGCGTCGATGATGCCCTCGCGCATCCATGCCTGTGCCTCCTGGTGCACGGTGTGGTAGGCGTTCCATCCGTAGCTGCTGTAGCGCGAGGTGTCGGCATGCTTGCCCAGCGTGGCGGCACTCACGCATACCCATGGCTTGATGCTCTTGACCTTGGCGTACAGGGTGCGCATGAGGGCGGTGATGTTGCTTCTTCGCCAGTCGCTCTTGCTTTGCCTCCATCGTTTCGAATGGTTGTATATGGCACCGTCGGGGTAGCTGCTGTTCCCTTCGGGGTAGCGTATGTAGTCGAAGTGCAGGCCGTCGATGTCGTATCGTGTCAGCAGCTCCTCGACGAGTGCGCTGAGGTGCTGGGCGGTGGCGGGGTGCGACGGCTCCATGTACCAGGCTCCCTTGAAGCGGGTGCATTGGCTGCGCTTCTTCGTGGGGAGCGACTGCCGTCCGTGCCCCTTGACATAGGCGGCATCGCCCAGAGGAATGGTAACGAGCCAGGCATGCAGCTGCATACCCCTACGGTGACACTCCTCGATGGCGAAGGCCAGAGGGTCGTATTCGGGTGCCACGCCGTGCTGCCCACTGAATACGGGGGCGAAGGGCTCTATTTCGGAGGGGTAGATGACATCGCCGCGTATGCGGGTTTGCAGCAGTATGGTGTTGATGTGGATGGCTTGCAGGCTGTCGAGGATGGTGGTGAGGTGAGCACGCTGGGCGGCATAGTCGCCCCGATGCTCCTCGCGCGGCCAGTCGAGCCCCTTGATGGTGGTGAGCCATACGGCGCGGTACTCGCGCTTGGGCGCTTGTGCGAACTGTGCTTGTGCTGGCAATGACAGCAATATGTATATCAATAAAGTTTTCACATTGCAAAGATAGTGCTTATTCGGTAATTTATTTGTACATTTGCCGCCGTTTTTCGACAATCAATAGGTATAAGTTAAGTTATGGTAACATTTTCGGTAGCACTGGCCCTGCTCATCATCGGCTATATCGTATATGGCGGTTTTGTGAACCGTATCTTTGGTCCCGACCCCAAGCGTGAGACGCCCGCTGTGGCTATGAACGATGGCGTGGACTATATCCCCATGCCCACGTGGAAGATTTTCATGATTCAGTTTCTCAACATCGCGGGTCTCGGCCCCATCTTCGGTGCTATCATGGGAGCGCAGTTCGGTACGGCATCCTATCTGTGGATTGTTATCGGTACCCTCTTTGCCGGTGCTGTGCACGACTTCTTCTCGGGTTGCCTCTCTATCCGCAACAATGGAGCCAACCTACCCGAACTGATAGGCAAGTACTTGGGCAATCGCACCAAGGCGGTGATGAACATCTTCACCATCGTGCTGATGGTGCTCGTGGGTGCGGTGTTCGTGTCGGGCCCTGCCGAGCTGCTGGCGGGTATGGCTCCCGAGACCTTGAATGTAAACTTCTGGATTGTGGTTATCTTCCTATATTATATATTGGCTACGCTGCTGCCCATCGACCAGATTATCGGACACATCTATCCCCTGTTTGCCATCGCTCTGCTCTTCATGGCCTTCGGTGTACTCATCATGCTATATGTCAAGTCGCCCCAACTGCCCGAGATGTGGGATGGCTTCGGCACCAAGTACGACCCCTCGCCCATCTTCCCCATGATGTTTGTGAGCATTGCCTGCGGTGCCATCAGCGGTTTCCATGCCACGCAGTCACCCCTCATGGCACGCTGCATGAAGAACGAGCGCCACTGTCGCCCCATCTTCTACGGCGCTATGGTCACCGAGGGTATCGTGGCGCTCATCTGGGCTGCTGCTGCCACGTGGTTCTTCGGCGAGCACGGCACGGTAGATGCTGCTACGGGCATCCCTTATAGCGGTGCCAAGGTGGCCACGATGATCTCCAAGGACTGGCTCGGTGCCATCGGTGGTGTAGTGGCCATCCTCGGTATCGTGGCTGCGCCTATCACCAGTGGCGACACGGCATTGCGCTCGGCACGCCTCATTCTGGCCGACATCCTG
>RHMF01001589.1_pt1 | contig 10411 bp, 13 predicted proteins | sample 5365151 | NCBI WGS metagenome assembly RHMF01 (sample SAMN10266501, study PRJNA497801) | feces metagenome | isolation source: feces | host: Bos taurus | place: China: Prairie of Fairy Mountain | collected 2017-08-14 | reverse complement strand
AGACAACGAGAAGAAAGAAGATGTTACTATGACAAAAACCATTTCAGTTGAAGGTATGATGTGTAATCACTGTAAAGCACACGTTGAAACTGCTTTAAAGGGTGTAAATGGTGTACTCACTGCAGAAGCAGATGTGGAAAACAAAACTGCTACTGTTACACTTTCTGATGATGTTGATGTAAATGTTTTAATTGATGCAGTCAAAGCTGCCGGCTATGAAGCAAAGGCGCAGTAAATTTTTAAATTCAGGGGTATATTATGAAAAAGAAAATTATTGCTGTAGTTGCAATAGTACTCGTACTTGCGATTGGTGCAGGTGCTATTTACCTTGCAACTGCAAAGGAATCAAAACAAATCACTTTAGAAAACTTAAGCACATTTTATGATGTAACTGTTGAAATTACAGACTATGTACAGGGTGAAAAATCATCTGAATTTTTAGGTCTTATTTCCACCTACGAAGCATCAACTGCAAAAATTCATATTGTTGCTACACCAAAAGATAAAATCGTTTGTGATGGTGCAAAACTGGAATATGAATTCAAAGACGATTTCTGGAAGGTTGTTGATGGTAGCAACACCATTACAATCGACTTAAATGCAGAAGGTGTTACAGAAGCTTACATTGATATTGAATCAGACCTTAAAATAAGCGTTGTAAACGCACCAGAGCTTAATACAGTTAAATTATCCAACGCATTAGGCACGGTTACATATAAGAAGTTTTTTAATAAGTTATAATAAAAGTACAAAAACTCCAGAAAGCGAATTTGCTTTCTGGAGTTTTTACATTTTAATATACCCATTCACCGCGTAATGCAGCTTTTATTTTCATCTGACCAGTAGCAGAATCGAAGAATTGTGTACGACCATAATCCTTACCACAATCCTCTGCTAAAATAGGAATACGAAGTTGTTTCAAGCACTCTTTTACCGCAATAATATTTCTTTCACCAATAGATGAAAGTGATGTATTATTAAAACCAGGGAACATCTGTGCACCGCCAGCAATTTTTGCTTTTATTCTGAATTTGTTAGCACCAGCTTGTTCCATCTTTTTTATCAAATCTGGGATTGCTGTATCCGCAAACTTCCATATTTCTTTACCCTGAGGATTAAATCCCTCGCTTGTGGGTAACATAATATGCGAAAGTCCTGCAACCTTTACTGTTTCGTCATAAAGGCAGATTCCTATACAAGACCCCAACGCATAGGTAACAAGAATATCGCCATTCTTAGCAATATTCAAGTCAGATATGCCTACTACAACATTCTGACTCATATATCAGCCAACCCCAAACTTTCCATAATTTTCTTGAGAGAATCAACATCAGGAATCAATATAATCTGAGATGATGCTGCATCTTCCTTATCAAGCTCATCTTTAATAAAGATAATTTTATCACTTATGTTTGCATAGTAAATAGCAGGAAGACTTAAAACTGAACCAACCATATCAACTGAAAGCTCTGGTGGAGAAATTTCAATTGCAAGACCTGTGAGTTCAGCAATAGCATTAACATAAGAAGCTGCAATAATATTGCCCACCTCTTTAATTGCAGATTGGCTCATCTCATCAAGGTCAAAGTTATCTTCAATATCCATACCTAAAAGATTGCTTAAAAGAATCTTAACAAAAGGCTTATGTATAAGGAACATAATCATACCTGAAACATCACCTGTAAGTGACATTAATATACCAGCAAGTACATTTTCAGGACCACCTAAATTCTCAACAACCTCTGTATAGTCAAGAATATCAATCTGTGGAACATTAATATCAATTGGTCTGTCAAGCATTGAAGACAATGCAGACGCAGCGTGACCTGAACCGATATTACCAATTTCTTTTAAAGCATCAAATTGCATTTCATTTAATTCATAATTTTCAAAAGCCATAATTATCTCCTAAGGTCATTTATTGTTCGTTGATTTTCTTCTGCAGTTGTTACAACTCTTGCGGCTAATTGGAATGCTCTTTGAACTGTAATCATTTCCGCCATTTCATCAGCTAAATTTGTACCTGATTGCTCAAGTGCCCCCTGAATAAGCTGACCCGCGTTATTTTCTACTGCAACTCCTTCACCACTCTTATTTGAAACTGCATAAAGAGTGCCTTGAACAGGTGTTAAGTAATTAGGATTTGCAAAATTAAAAAGACCGATTTTATTTGATAAATCAGAAGTATCAAAATTATTTGTACCAGCTTGTTTCTGGAGCACTATTCTCTGACCATTTTTATCAAGCACAAAATCGCCGCTTTGAGTAACAAGGTAGCCTGTGTCTCCGAGGATACCAATATTGAAGTTACCCGCTCTTGTGTAAGCAGTAAGACCATCTTTCTCAACTGCAAATAAAGCATTACTTGTTATTGCAAAATCAAGATCATAATTTGTAGGTACTAATGAACTCGGATTAAAGTTCACATCGTTAACCTCACTTTTTACACCATTGCCTTTTTCTGGGTCTGTTGGTGTGTTAACATACATTTCATCATAAATAAGTGACTGAAAAGACATATTTTGAGGCTTAAAGCCATTTGTACTTACATTTGCAACATTATTTGCTATATTATCCATCGCCTTCTGGTTTGCAAGCAAACCACTTTTACCGGCATAAAATGCTGTTCTCATACATTTATCTTCCTTTCACTTAAATTTATACAGAAGCTATTTTAGAAGCTGAGTTCTGATCCATTTGGTCGATTATTCTCATTGCTGAAGAATAAAGCTGAAATGACCTTTGTGCATCAATAAGCTTTGTAAGTTCTACATTCATATCTACATTAGATGCTTCTAATGCACCCTGAATAACTGTGAAACTTTCAGCCTCGATTAAATCATTACCATTTTGAATTAAGAATGAAGAATTTTCAAGTTTTTCTGCTGTAATTCCCTCAGCAGGCTTATTTATAAGAAGAGTGTCTATATAATTGCCATTAGCTGATGTAATTGCTCCATTAGGACTGATTTTAAAGCCACTTTCACCAATATATATTTCACCATTCTGACCTAACACTCTACCAACACCATTAAGTGTTAAATACCCCTCATTATCAAGGTCAAAATTACCATTTTTAGTAATTGCAGTCTGACCGCCCTGAGTTCTTATATTAAAGAATCCATCCCCATTAATTGCTACATCAAGCTCTCTGTCAGTCTGTTCAATAATACCTGGTTCCATAATTGTGTGAATATCCTGAATTATCGAAGAAACCTGACCAACACCATCACCTAAAACATCCGCCTGACCATTTTCCATTCTGACCATTAACTCCATTTCAAAAGCAGAAGTTTCAACTCTGTCAGTTTTATAGCCTGGTGTTTTTATATTTGTTATGTTGTTACCAAGAACATCAATTTCATTTTGTCTTGTGAGAATTCCAGAAGCGAGAGTATAAAAACCTGAATACATAAGTTTTCCTCCGTTATTTATGATAAAAAGAATACAAATTATTTAATCACATCTATATTCTTTCATTATTTCGTACATTTTGTCAAGTGCTTTTTTGCGGATTTGTGATACTCTTTGTTGAGAAATATCTAAAACCTCGCCAATTTCTCTTAAATTAAGATTTTCGTAATAATAAAGCGATATTACTTGCTTTTCTTTTGGGTCTAAGTGGTCAATTGCTTTAGCAAGCTCACCCTTTAATTCATTTTCCAATAAATCGCTATCAACCTGAGATTTTGAATTATCCATCGATTTCTCAATGACACCCTCCCAAGCTTGCTCAATCATCTCTTCAAAAGAGATTGTGTCAATTGAAGCGATTTCAACAATTCTTTGATTCAACTGGTGCTCAGTTATACCTAAATATTCGGCAAGCTCTGCATCAGTAGGTTCTCTTAAAAGCTTTTGCTCTAAATGCTTTCTGCCCTGAGCAATTTTATTTTGTGCATCCCATGCTCTGTTAGTAAGCCAATTCTGCTTTCTCATATATTTTAAAATAGAGCCACGAATTGCTAAATAGCTGTAAGTATCAAAGCTTGCCCCTCTTGTAGGGTCATAACGCTCCAGACAGTCAATCAAGGCAATAACACCCTGATTAAAGAAATCCTCAAAGGGCACATTTGATAACAATACAGAACGCATGCTATAAATAGCAAGATTAACAAGGTTCAGATAATGCATAACAAGCTTGTTTCTCAAATCAACACTACCTGTAGCCTTATACTCGCTCATTACTTTTTCGGGATTATCTAATTTTACTTCTTTAATACCACTTATGCCGTTCATACTGTTATCACCCCTTTTCTATCATAATACCGTCTCTTTATGAGAGTGTAATTGTACCGAGAGATTGAATTTGAACAGATGTGTCAATATCGTTAAATGACAACACTGTAATATCAGGATAAAATTGGTCAAGTAACTTTTTGAAATAAATTCTTACAACAGGCGATGTAATAATAATCGGCTCCTGAACGAGCTTTTTCATTTGATTAATCTGTTCTGTTGTACTTGTAACAATTTTTTGAATAGCATCAGGCTCAAGTGCTAAATAAGCACCGCCCTCAATCTTTTTAATGCTTTTAATAATCAAATCTTCAATTTCAGCATCAAGGCTTACAACCTTTAACTGACCTGCTATTGAGAATTTGTGTGTAATAGTTCTTCTTAACGCTTGTCTTACATATTCTGTAAGCATATCGTGGTCCTTGACATTCGGTGAATAATCAGCTAGTGTTTCAAGGATTGTTTCCATATCAAGAATCGGAATACCTTCTCTTAAAAGGTTTCTTAAAACTCTTTGGAGTTCATTAAGCGAAACAATTGCCGGAACTGTATCTTCAACAATACTTTCGTTATGTTCTTTAAGGTTATCAACCATTCTCTTAACCTCTTGTCTGCTGAGAAGCTCGCTTGCGTGTCTTCTTATAACCTCAGACAAGTGAGTAACCATAACAGAGGTTGGGTCAATAAGTGTATATCCCGCAATTTCTGCTTTAATCTTTTTATCGTCGCTTATCCACTTAGCTGGCATACCAAACGCTGGTTCAACAGTTTCAATACCATCAACATCGTTTTCTGGTGTTTCTGCTGGAACAAGACCTAAGTAGTGATCAAGCAAAACCTCACCTATTGCTACAGACTCACCCTTTAACTTAATTTCATATTGGTTAGGGTTAAGCTGTGAACTGTCTTTTAAACGGATAGCGGGAATAACCATACCCATTTCATCAGCGAAGTGCTTTCTCAACATAACCACACGGTCAAGGAAGTTACCACCGCTGCTTTCGTCAACTATAGGCAAAAGACTGTAACCAACCTCAACGCAAATAGCATCAACATTTAAAAGATTATAAACATTATCAAGATTCTTGTAGTAGCTTACCTCGCTTGTAACCTCCTGAGTTGAAGGAAGGTCTGAAAGGTCTGGTGCACCATCTGCAGTAGCAGGCTTTGTTTTTTTCAAAAGTGTTACACCTAAGACTATAAGGATTATAGAAATAACAAATGTCTGGAATACTGGGAATCCTATAAATGTGAGGAATGGTAAAACTACACCCGCAATAAGCAATACAAATGGTTGATTTGAAAATTGCTTGAGAACATCTGAGTTAAGGTCTGCTTCAGATGAAGAACGAGTAACAACAAGACCTGTTGCCATTGAGATTAAAAGCGACGGAATCTGGCTCATAAGACCATCGCCCACTGTAGAAATTGAATAAATATTTATGATGGTCATAAAATCGCCTTCGCCATTTATAAGACCCACAACAATACCACCAATTAAGTTAATCAAGGTAACAATAATTGAAATAATTGCATCACCTTTAACGAACTTCGTAGCACCATCCATAGCACCGAAGAAATCGGCTTCACGCTGGATTTTAGAGCGTCGTTCTCTTGCCTGTTCTTCTGTAATAAGACCTGAGCTTAAGTCAGCATCAATAGCCATCTGTTTACCAGGTAAAGCATCAAGTGTAAATCTTGCTGAAACCTCAGCAACACGCTCAGCACCCTTAGTGATAACAATAAACTGAACTAAAACTAAAATTAAGAATATAATAAGACCAACAACAATATTTCCTTGAATAACGAATTCACCGAAGGTTTTAACAACCTCACCTGCGTAACCACCATTTGTGAGAATAGACCTTGTAGATGAAATATTAAGACTCAACCTAAAAACCGTCGTAATAAGCAACATCGATGGAAAAATTGCAAATTCCAAGGTTTCCTTAATATACATTGTTATAAACAAAACAACTAAAGAAATAGTAAGGTTAAGAATAAACATAAAGTCAAGAACTGCTGTAGGAAGCGGAATAATAAGAAGTGAAACAACCGCAACCATCAAAAATGCAACTGAACTTGTTTTAAGTCTTGATTTCATATTCATTTACGTTAACCTCCTTTTCTAGTTATTTTAAGATTTTTTCTTATTCTTTTCTTTAAGGTTATAAACAAATGCTAAGATTTTAGCAATTGCTTTGTAGAATTCCTCGGGAATTTCATCACCGACTTCTACCGCATCATAAAGAGCACGTGCAAGTGGCTTATCTTCAGTAACATAAACATCATTATCTTCTGCCACTTTAACAATTCTGAGAGCTAATTGGTCCATACCTTTTGCAATAACTCTCGGTGCTCTGTCTTTATCTCGATCAAATTTGAGGGCTACTGCAAAGTGAGTAGGGTTACGGATAACAACATCAGCCTCAGGAACATTCTGCATCATTCTCTGACGAGAACGTTGTTGTGCAATGTTTCTTTGTCTACCCTTAATTTGCGGGTTACCTTCAATTTGTTTGTATTCGTCTTTAATTTCTTGCTTGCTCATTTTCATATTCTTTTCAAAATCCCACCACTGATAAAGGTAGTCGGCTGCTGCCAAAAATACGAAAGCAATACCTGATTTAAGCACTACATCCATTATAATTTCGCCTGTTTTATTTATAGCTGAGACAGGGGTCATATCTATAAGTGCTGGTAATGTAGTAACTTCATCAATAAGAACTGTATATACCATATAAAGTAAGACAACAATCTTTAAGAGCGACTTTAACAGTTCAACTATCGCTCTTATTGAAAACATCTTCTTTATACCATTCAGCGGATTAATACGGTTAAACTTTGGTGCAAATGCTTTTGTTGAAAAAAGCAACCTTGTCTGTGCCATAGTGACGACTATTGCAACAAGAACAGAAATAAGCACCAATGGCATAGCACATTTTATAAATACGATGCCTAAATCAACAAAAGTTGTTGCTATATCTGAAGTTAAAAAAACTTCTTTTGTTCCTGCTAAGCTTATATAACGCTTAACTAAATCCTGAGAACTTTGAAAAATGGTAGGTGCAAACATTTTCAATGCATAAAATGACGCGATAAGCGACACAGCAGTAACTGCATCTTTACTCAGAAAGACATTACCTTTCTTTCGTTCGTCTTTTCGCTTTTTGGGCGTCGCCTTTTCGGTTTTCTCACCCGCCATTTTTAACCACCACTTTTCACAGTAAGAATATAAAAATTAATTTCAACTATACAGAAGTAAATAAATTATATAGATTATCATTCAAAATTCCGATATAGTTTTCCATAAAATTTCCTACCGGAACGGCGAAAATAAAAAGTAAAATAAAGCCTAAAATAATTTTCATTGGGAAATGTATTGAAAAAATATTGATTTGCGGAGACAATTTCATTAATACACCTAAAGCAACTTCTAATACGAATGTAGCAACCATAAATGGAGCACAGAGCTTTATTATAAGAGAAAACGCCGACACAAACATTGTCATTATAAATCGCGCTGTGTCTTGTCCTATTACTGTTGCACCCACTGATACCACATCATAAGAAGAAACCATTATCCTTATAAAAGTCAAATGGCTGTCTGTCGCAAAGAAATAAAGTACAAATAAAAGCTCAAAGAGTCTGCCAGAGAAAGATGTCTGGATATTTGTACCTGGGTCAAATGCCTTTGCCATTGAAAGACCGAAGCCCATATCAATTATATCACCCGCGGCAAAAAGCATATAGTAAAAAATCTGGAAAATAAGTCCCGCAGCAAAACCGACCATAAATTCCTTTACCATACTAAAAAGGAATACCAGTCCCTCAAAGCCTTCTATCTGTGAAACATCAAGCGTTGGTGTAATTATAAGCGTTAAACCCAATGCAAGCGCTATCTTCACTGACGAAAGCACATTTTTTCTTGCAAGCAAAGGATTGAAAAAAATCATTGAGCCCATTCTGCAAAATACGAGAATATATGCACCTAAGCCTTCAACTAAAATCTGACCTGACATTTACTACAACCCCGCCATGAAGCCTAATATATATTGAAAGAACTCCTGCATACTTGATATCATCCACGAGCCTGTTGCAATAAGTATGACACCGATTATAAGAATTTTAGGTGCAAACGAAAGGGTTTGCTCGTGAATTTGTGTAGCAGCCTGAAAAATAGCAATAATAAGACCTACTGCAACGCTTATAATAAGTGTTGGTGCTACAAGCTTTATTATTAAGAATATAGATTCTCTGAAAATGACAAGTGCATCTTCCTGTGACATCACAAGCTCTCCTTTCATCTGGTATTATTTATAAACTTTAGCGTAGCTACTTAAAGCTCGTTATGAGCATTTCTATAAGTAAACTCCAACCATCAACTACTACAAAAAGCATAAGCTTAAATGGTAGCGAAATCATTGATGGTGGTAACATAACCATACCCATCGACATAAGGGTACTTGACACTATCATATCGATTATTAAAAACGGCAGGAACAATAAGAAGCCCATTGTAAATGCGCGTTTTAATTCACTTGTAATGAAAGCTGGTACTATAACAGAAAGGTTTAATTCTTTTAATGATTCTGTATTACCGCTTTCTATAACATCTTCCTCACCTGACAAAGATAAGAAAAGGTTTAAATCTTTATCTTTAGTTTGTTTAAGCATAAACTCTTTTATCGGGTCTTGCATCCTGTCTAAAGCAACCTCTTCAGTTATCTGACCTTTTTGCAAAGGTTCAATAGCCTCCTTGTTTATTGTAGAAATAACCGGAGTCATAATAAATAAAGAAAGTGCTAAAGCAAGTCCTATAATAACCTGATTAGGTGGAGTTTGCTGTAAACCTATAGCATTCCTTAAAAACGACAGAACTATTACTATTCTCGTAAAGCTTGTCATCATCATCAGCAAGGATGGTGCTAAAGCCAGTAAAACAAAGAGGAATAAAAGCTGTAATTCGCTCATTGCCCCGTCTTGTGTATCACTGTTTACATCGACCTTTACTGAAGCAGCACTTGCAGTAACTGCAAAAATAATAGTAAAAACAGTTATGGCAACCGTTAATAATATTAGCCGTCCCCACAACCGTTTTATCTGCTTAGAATGTTGGGAATTTTTCTTCTTTGGAAGAGCTTGATTATTTTTCACTGCTGTCTTCCCCCTTCCCCTCATTCTTCTTATTCAACAAATTGTTGTATGCGTCTGTGAAGATGGACATAAAGCTAGTATCCCCCATTTTTTCAATATCCGTATTAACAGGGAAAAGTGAAGCATCCATTTCTTCAATCTTTGTAACGCTTTGTGCTGTAAATGCTAAAAGAAATACTTTATCTAAAACCTTTACCAAAGCAAGTGATTGGTCCTTGCCTACTACCATTCGTTCTATTATCTCAATATTTTTCGCACTACCATACTTTGGCTGGTATTTTTTTGAAATAAATTTAGAGAAATAATAAGCTCCAACGAAAACAGCAAGCATAAGGACAACTGTACCAATTCCTGTAAGAATTGTCATAAAATCTTGCCCCATACAAAGTCCTCGCTTATAAAGTATGATTTTTGATTATAATGGTAAAATCTTAGTAACAGTCTGAACGATTCTGTCTTGCTTGAAAGGTTTAACAATAAAGTCAAGAGCGCCTAATTTAATAGCCTCCATAACCATTGATTCCTGACCCATAGCAGAACACATAACTACCTTTGAGTTAGGGTCAATTTGCTTAATAGCAGCAAGAGCTTCAATACCGCTCATATTTGGCATAGTAATGTCAAGAAGAACTAAGTCTGGCTTGTGTTCCTGATAAAGTTCAACAGCCTGTGCACCGTCACCTGCTTCAACGAAGTCAGTGTAACCAGCACCACTTAAGTGGTTCTGAATCATTTTTCTCATGAAACCAGCGTCATCAGCTAACATAATTTTATACATAAAATCTTCCTCATTTCTGATTATAATTTTTTTATTATATGGAACATATAATCTTTATATTTTTATCTTTTATAACTTAATTATAATGTTCCGCCAAGTGAGTCTAAAAGCTCTTTAGCGCCAACAATTTCTGTTACACGAACACCAAAGTTATCGCCTACAACAATAACATCACCATAAGCTAAAAGCTGTCCGTTAACAATGATTTCTGCAGGAGCACCTGTTTGCTTGTCAAGC
>RHMF01004244.1_pt1 | contig 10413 bp, 9 predicted proteins | sample 5365151 | NCBI WGS metagenome assembly RHMF01 (sample SAMN10266501, study PRJNA497801) | feces metagenome | isolation source: feces | host: Bos taurus | place: China: Prairie of Fairy Mountain | collected 2017-08-14 | reverse complement strand
TTCCTTCGCGAACGTATGATGACGATGTATGCCAACCCTCTGCGCAACTATCTTGCCACACAGAAGTGAAAAGGCTGTCATACATATTGCTCCTGGGAATAGCCCTCATGGCATCATGCACGCATGCCTCATACGACACTGGCGACGGCGAATACTCTCACCTGAGGACTGACTACGTAAACGTGGAGGTAAAGGACCAATTGATTCAGAGCATCACCACTGACGATGGCACTGCACTAAACATCAACCCTGGCCTCAAGGTGATAACTAACCCCAAAGACACCACGCTGAGATGGCTCTTATATTATAATAAGGTGAACAACAGCGACCCCATAGAGATAGTAAGCCACAGCAATATGACCCTGCTGAAGGTGAAGGATGCCAGCGAGGTGGAGATGAAGACTGATCCTGTAACAGTTAACAGCGTGTGGGTAGGAAAAGACCGCAAGTACCTCAACCTCAACATAGGACTGAAGATGGGCACCACAGAGTCTGAAAACAATCTGCACTCCGTGGGTATGGTATGCACCAAGACTGAGGACGGCATAACCTACTACACCTTCTACCACGATCAGGCAGACATACCGCAATACTACACACAGAACGTACTGCTGACGGTGGACTGCGCAAAAGAGAAAATTATCGACCTGACCATAAATACCTATAACGGCACATGGCATAAACAATTCATAGTTCATAGTTTATAGTTAAAATGAAGGTCCTGTTGCTCAGCACATATGAGAAGAGCGGCGGAGCAGCGATAGCTGCCAGCCGACTGCTGCAGGCTCTGCGCCATAATGGTGTGGATGCCACCATGATGTGCCGCAGGAATACAAGAATATGGAGCAAGCAGTCATGGACCAGCATCATGGAACGTGCGGTGATATGGGCGTTTAATGGTTTCACGAAAAAAGAGCTGTGGGCTACAGACATAGCCCTCTTCGGCCAAGATATCACCCATACCAGAGAGTATAAGGAGGCAGACGTGATACACCTGCACTGGGTGAACCAGGGATTCCTGTCGCTTAGCAATATCCGTCAGTTTATCAACGACGGCAAGAAGGTGGTGTGGACCATGCACGACGCATGGAACACCATGGGTGCCTACCACATAGCACGCCAAAGACGCGACAACCTGCTCGAACGATGGACGTGGAAACGCAAGAAGAAACTCTACTCGCTCGACAAGATACATTTTGTCACCTGCAGCCGCTGGCTCATGGACGAGGTAAGAAACAGTCCGCTTACAGACCAGTTAAGAGTAACATCCATCCCCAACCCCATAGACACTGACCTCTTTGCTCCTATGGAGAGCAAGACCCACGCACGCCGCATACTCTTTGTGGCACAGGATGTGAACAACCCCATGAAAGGCATGCGCTATCTGGATGAAGCCGTGAGAATGCTGAAAGGCGACGACAGGGTGGAGGTGATAGCATTAGGCCGCGACATTCCTTACATAGATAATGAAGAGGATATGGTGCAGCTATACAATAGCGTCGATGCCTTTGTACTGCCTTCCCTCTCTGAGAACCTGCCTAACACCATAATGGAGGCAATGGCATGTGGAGTTCCTTGTGTAGCATTCGATGTGGGAGGCATTCCTGAGATGATAGACCACAAGGAGAATGGTTTCCTGGCGCGATTCCAAAATGTGGAGGACCTTGCCAACGGCATACGCTATGTGCTTAACCCTGACAATCACGGGCGACTGGGCAAGGCTGCAAGAGAGAAAGTCCTCGAACGATACAGCGAGAAGAACGTGGCACAACAATATATCGAGGTGTATGAATAAATTCAAATGGTTCGTTTACACATCATTCCGACTGTTTGCAGTCAGAAAGGAAGAGAGGCTGACAGTGGCGATTGCGCTATTGGCTTTCTCCCTGCTTAATGCCGTGACAGTATGGAAATACTGGGATGTGTTCAGCATACCAAACGATAATTACCACCGTCTCTTCGTAAGGCATTTCCACATCTCTGGTTTCGACCCCCTGACCTATCAGGTTATCTCTGAGTGGTTTCCTGCCTACAACATCTATCGCCACCCGTTTTTGGCGTTCTTCATGTGGCCGCTGAGCTACATCAATAAGTTTCTCATTGACACCACTGGCACTAATTTTGCTACCATTCTGGCAGCATTGGTGGTTATACTATGTGCCACCTACTCCGTCATTTTCCTCTTCCGTATATTCCGAAACGTCATCCAACTCAGCATCAGGCAGTCTAATATCCTGTGCCTGCTATACTTCTCGTTCTCATACATCATGCTGGCTTGCATGGTGCCTGATCATTTCGTGATGTCACAGTTCTGTATATTGCTGACCCTCTGGGTGGCTGGCGAGAAACTGAAAAAGCGTTCGGCTCTCAATATGTGGCAGACCATCGTACTGTTTATCTTTACTGCGGGCATGTCGCTCAATAACGGACTGAAGGTCTTTCTGGCTGCACTGGTGACACGTCGACGCCGATTCTTCAAACCTCTCTACATCCTCTTTGGCATCATAGTGCCTGCATGCCTGATATGGGGATTTGCCCGTTGGGAGTATTCCACTTGGGAGGCGCCCAAATACAGGGCACGACAGGAGCAGAAGGCTCGCGTTCAGCAGCAGCGCACTGAGAATATCAGGAGACATGTCATCGACTCCCTGAAACAGACAAGTCGTAAAGAACCTGACTCTGTGAAGGTGGCTCAGGAGGTGAACCGCATCATCCGCGAACGTACCATTGCCAAATATCGTCATGACCATAAACAGATATGGAACAAAAATACTGGCAAACCGTTTATGAAGGGCGAATTTATGGGGTGGACTGACAAGACCACTTCGCGCTGGGATGTGGGGGTGGAGAACCTCTTTGGAGAGAGTCTGATGTTTCATGAGAACTACCTCCTTGGCGACGTCCTGCGCAACCGTCCTCTGATAGTGCGCTACGTCAACTGGTTCAACTACATCGTTGAGGGCATTCTCTTCCTGTGTTTCCTCTGCGGACTGTGGATTGGCAGGCGTCATCTCTTTATGTGGACGGCTATGTCCGTATTCCTTATGGATATGACTCTCCACATGGGACTGGGCTTTGGCATCAATGAGATTTACATCATGTCGCCCCACTACTTCTTTGCTATGCCCATAGTCTTCGGCTATATGCTCAAGTATGCCGTTCCGCGATGGCAGCGCCCTCTCACCATCCTTATGGCTGCGATGGCATGCTACATACTCATTTGGAATGTAGTCTTGCTTACTGAATACATGCTATGACCAAGAGATACTTTTCACAACATAAAGAGACCCTGTTCATCACCCTGTTGGGACTGCTCATCATGACGGCTCTCAACATTATGATGCTACAATGGCAACCTGACCTGTTCACCAGCACCCGCTATGGTGCCTGGAGCCAGTTCTGGAATAATGGCGAATTCTCAGGATTCGACACCTACACCTATATCGTAGTGACCTCTTTCCGACCTGTCTATATTCTGTCTCGCCACCCCTTACTGGCCATGATGATGTGGCCTATGTATGAGGTGAACGACTGGCTCAAGGGGGAGTTTCACATCAACTGCGCCATATACGTCGTGGCTGTGGTATGGACACTCATAGCTACCTGCTCGTGGGTGCTGATGTATCGCATACTGAGGATAATCATCCGTATGACATGGCGCGCCAGCCTGTTGCTCACCCTGTTCTTCTTCTCCCTCTCTCATGTGATGATTATCACCTTCTTCCCTGACCACATGAGCCTCACCTTGCCATTGGTGCTACTTGCCATATACCTTGCTGGCAAGGCTGTCAGAAGGCAGCAACCCCTGCCCATGTGGCAGTCTCTGCCCTTGGCTTTCCTTGCCACTGGCGTCACCACCACCAACATTGTGAAGGTGGCATTGGCTGACTTCTTCACTCGCATCGGCAAACAGCCTTTCACTAGAATTTGTCTGCATTTCCTCTTCTATCTCATCCCTCTCGCCCTGCTCTATGGAGCCTATTCCTATCAGATGGACACCACACAGAAGGCTGAAAAGGAACTGGCACAGAATATCATAGACAAGAAATCAGCCAAGAACGAGGCGTTTGCCCGAAAACACAAGGCTGAGGAGGCTAAGATGGCTAAGATTCGCGAACAGCAGATTTTCGATAATCCCATAGTCACCAACACCGAATACCACATCGACCGCATGCCGTCGCTGGTGGAGAATATCTTTGGCGAGGGACTCCTGCTGCATGAGGACTATCCCCTAAAGGATGCCAATCGTGAGGGGCATCGTCCTGTCCTTGTGAGGTATAACCACTGGTGGTACTATGCCATCGAGGCTACCATCGTCTCGTTGTTCCTCCTTGGCATGTGGTATGGCAGACGTTCACGCCTCATATGGATGACTCTCTCCATGTTCCTCTGTGATATGCTCCTGCATGTGGGACTCAACTTCGCCTCTTCTGATGTCTATATCATGACGGCTCACTGGGCTTTCATCCTGCCTATATCCTATGCCTACCTGCTCAAGAAATCGCCCAGACCTCTGCGTCTGTCTGCCCTGATACTTATGTTTGCCCTCACTATCTTCCTCTGGTGGCATAACCTCTCGCTGGTGGCTCGTCATATTTTTGCATAAAACAAATGAACAGAAAATACTCCATAGTCATCGTCACTCTCAATAATGCAGAAGGGTTCTCTCGCACTCTGCAAAGCATCCGCCTGCTCAACTATGCCAACATCGAGGTCATAGTGGTGAATGGCGGCAGCGACACTGACACCAAGGAACTGCTTACTTCAAACAACGACATCATCACCCTCGCCATTTCTGAGGCGGATACTGGCATCTACAATGCTATGAATAAGGGCATCAGCCACGTCACTGGCGCCTATACCGTCTTTATGAATGCTGGAGACATTTTTGCCCACAATGGGGTGCTATCTCTGGTTAACAGCTACGATGGCGACATCATCCTTGGGGGTGAGACCTATGGCGGAGTGGTGAGAATGGTCAAGCCCACAATGTCGCTCTACGACATCCTTTCCATCGGCATCAACCATCAGGCTGTATACTATCGCAGTGACATACTGAAGAAATATCCTTTCGACGAGTCCTATCGACTCCTTGCCGACCTCAAGTCTGTTGTCGAGCCTTTAGCTAAGGAGGCTGTTTCCATATCATGTGTTACTGAAATCCTTGCTATATGCGAGGGTGGCGGGCTGAGCAAGAAGCGTTGGCGTGACACCCTGGCTGAAAGACAGCGCATTATCAATGAGGTTATAGACCCTCTATATAAAGATGATTATAGCAGATTCTCACGCATAAACAACGATTTAATCGGCGATTTCATCGTCCTTTCCCACTTCCGCAGCATCTTCCCCGTCATCAGGTTTCTTGCTCGCATCATGCGCTTTCTTAACAACAAATTCAAACACATTCCCATCGACTAATTCATGACCGTTACCATCCTCGTCCCCATATATGGTGTAGAGCCTTACATAGGCCAGTGTGCCGAGTCGCTCTTCCAGCAGACATACTCCGACCTTGAATATGTCTTCTGCAACGACTGCACCCCTGACCGCAGCATCGAGGTGCTGCATGAGGTCATGGAGCGCTATCCCCATCGTAAGGCTCATGTAAAGATTATCAGCAATGCACAAAACAAGGGTTTGGGAGGCACTCGTGCTCATCTGCTCTCTGAGGTGCAGAGCGATTATTTCTTTATTGCCGATAGCGACGACGTGCTGCCGCTGAATGCCCTAGAGATTCTGGTCAACAGGATGCAGCAGACTGATACTGACATCGTTGAGGGGGCCTATGCTGAGTATCACAATGGCACTGTGAGTGGCTCTTTCCTGCCTTGTCATGACAATGCCAACAGCTATTTCAACAAGGCTCTGTGCCAGAATGTTATTTCCCTCCGCGTGTGGGGCAAACTCTATAAGTCTGGTGTTATCAGCAAGGTTTCGCCCCTCTTCTTCGAGGGCATCGACTTTGCCGAGGATGTCTGTGCCACCTCTCGTCTGGCAGCTGTCACCTCGCGTTCCTTTACTGACGAGGTGGTTTACTGGTATCGCACTGACAACGTTTCTTCCTACACTAAGAACATCGACAAAAGGAATATACTATCCTATTTCCGTGCCATGAAGCAGGTGCTCAGATTCTACCACATGCGTGGCCACCTGCCGCTGAGCCTTGAGGTTGGTGTACTCAACTGCTATAGGGAGTGCCGCAAGTCAGGCATCCCCCTTCATGAGGCTGACGACATTCTGCACTATGTGCCTGAGCATATTTCAGCCAAACTGCTGTACGGCATGTTCCGTTCCAGCCTCATCCCTCTATGGTTTGCTGATTTCATATATAGGTTAATCCGTTACAGGGCAACCCTATTTTAAATAAACCTTGTACTTTGTACTTTGTACCTTGTCACTTTGTACTTTGTACCTTGTCACCTTGTACTTCCAAACAATGTCAGATTCTCTTAAAGAACGAACAGCCAAAGGGCTCTTCTGGGGCGCCATGAATAGTGGCACCACCCAGGTGCTCAACCTCATCATCGGCATTTTCCTTGCCCGTTTGCTGTCGCCTGCCGACTATGGCATCGTGGGTGTGCTCACCATCTTCACAGCCATCGCGGGCGACCTGCAGAGTGCTGGCTTCACCCAGGCTTTGGTCAACATCCGTCGCCCTGAAGACCGTCATTATAACAGTGTCTTCTCTTTTAACGTGGTGATGTCTGTCATCATGTATGCCCTACTCTTCTTCTGTGCCCCTCTCATAGCCTCCTTCTTCCATCAGCCATGCCTCGTCAGTGTGTCAAGGGTGGTCTCTTTCCTCATCTCCTCTCTGGGCATAGCGCATGGGGGATATATGACTAAGAATATGATGAACAAGGAGATTGCCATCATCGGCGCCCTGGCTCTCATCGTCTCAGGCTCTGTGGGCATCATCCTCGCCCTGCTGGGATTCTCTTACTGGGCTCTGGCATGGCAACAGATAGCATATATCACCACCCTCAACCTGGGGCGCTACTATTACGTCAACTGGCGACCTCGACTCACACTCGACTTCGCTCCTGTGCGCCAGATGGCACCTTTTGCCATGAAGATTCTGGTCACTAAGATTATCAATACCACCTCCAATAATGTGCTCACCGTCATCTTCGGACGACTGTTTCCTATGGCTCAGGTGGGCAACTACTCTCAGGCGTTTAAGTGGGACACTATGGCTCATTCCCTTATCACCAACACCGTGGGGCAACTGGCTCAACCCGTCTTGGTGGAAAGTAGCGACAGCCAGTTACGTGTCTATCGTAAGATGATACGTTTTACGGCATTTCTCTCTATGCCGCTCATGTTCGGACTGGCTCTGGTATCTCGCGAGTTCATCCTAATCACCATTGGCTCTGTGTGGCTGGGGTGTGTACCTCTTCTTCAACTCCTCTGTCTATCTGGTGCCTTCATGCCTCTGCATACCATGTATCAGAACCTTGCCATCAGCAATGGCAGGAGCGACATATTCATGTGGCTCAACATCCTACAGATATTGTTGCAAGTCACCCTCATCATCCTCATTGCTCCTTATGGCATGTATCTCATGGTGGCGGCATACTCCCTCTTCATCTTCCTATGGCTCTTGCCTTGGCACCTCTTCACAGGTCGCCTCATAGCCTACCATTGGTGGGATGCCTTCAAGGATGTGGCACCTTTTGCCGCCATCAGCCTTGCTGTCATGCTAATCACCTGGTTCGTCACCCAACCCATTCATAACATCTGGTTCCTCCTTCCCGCTAAGGTGATGGTGGCAGCTTTCCTCTATTATGCCATCATGAAACTCCTCCATGTCCAGATTCTCCGCGAGTGCGAAGCATTCTTCAAGGCCCGACTGCATAAATAACTCTCCCCCCTCATAACCAACAAAAAAGCGATGCAGCCCTTCAGCCACATCGCTTCTTTATACCTTATATTCTTTTTATAGTCTTTACCTTTTACTTTGTCCTTTGTCCTTTGTCCTTTGTCCTTTGTACCTTGTCACCTTGTACCTTGTCACCTTGTACCTTGTCACCTTGTACCTTGTCACTAGTACTCCTCCTCATCAAACAGGAAGTCCTCCTTCGTTGGATAGTCAGGCCATACGTCCTCTATTGAGTCATATACCGTTTCTCCGTCGTCTTCCAGTTCCTGCAGGTTTTCTATCACCTCCATAGATATACCACTTCGTGTGGCGTAGTCGAGCAGTTCCTCCTTGGTTGCGGGCCATGGAGCATCTTCGAGCTTTGATGCTAATTCAAGTGTCCAATACATAGTGTTGTTATTTGTTTATTGTTAGGTTGTTGTTATAGCTTTTCTAAATTTGCGTGCAAAAATACTATAAAGTTTTCTTATTTGCAAGTATTTTGCCAAGTTTTCTCCGTCTCACCGTTAATAATGTTTATTTTTCGTGCCAAAACGAAGAGATAGTCACTCAACCTATTCATGTATTGGCCAACCTTCCCGATTCCTGTTTCCTGGTTCAACTTGTTGCTGTACCACAGCAACTCTTCCCCTTTCCCGTCCTTTGTACCTTGTACCTTGTCATCTTGTACTTTGTCACCTTGTACTTTGTCACCTTGTACTTTGTCACCTTGTACCTTGTCACCTTGTACTTTGTCACCTTGTACCTTGTCATCTTGTACCTTATCAACTATCCTCCTCTCCGCCCTTCGGCACACCGCTCTGCAAACGTGGCATTGCGCTGCTTCTACGCTTCCTCCAGGCATAATGAAAGAACCCAACGCTGGCAATTCTGCGTTATATTCGTCCGTCAGTCTCTCCAGCAGGGGCGTTTCTGTGCCACCCAGTTGCTCAGTGAATTTCTCCAGACTCTCCAGGTATGGCTTCACCCATTCGGCATCTTTCCGCCTCAGAGCCTCTGCATCAGTGGCAAGGATTGACGAGATACTAAACAAATTATTCTGTATTCTCTCGAGTGTCTCTATTATCGGCCTATACTCTTCTCCATGCTCTGCACCATTGCCCAGCATCGCCGCCAGCAGTCCCAGGTGCGACGACAACTCATCCACCGTACCGTATGCCTCTATCTTCGGAGCATTCTTCGCTATGCGTATGCCACCCACGAGCGATGTCTCGCCCCCATCTCCCGTCTTAGTGTAAATCTTTGTCAGCTTCATACTCTATAGATTTTTCTACTGCAAAGGTAACACTTTATTTTCATTTCCACCCTATATCATCAATCTTTTTTTATCTCTCTGCCCAGTCGCCCCTGTCCAGAGCGCGATAACCTATAGCCTCGGCTATGTGGGCAGACTCCACCCTCTCCGAACCAGCAAGGTCAGCGATAGTCCTCGCCACCTTCAGTATTCTGCTGTACGCGCGTGCCGACAACGAGAAACGCTCCATTGCCATGCGCAGCATCTCCATCCCCTCCTTATCAGGCTCCGCATACTTGTGAATCATCTTCTCCGTCATTTGTGCATTGCAGTATATACGCTTCTTCCCGTCCTTTGTACCTGTTCCTTTGTCACCTTGTTTTGTCACCTTGTACTTTGTCACCTTGTACTTTGTCACCTTGTACTTTGTCACCTTGTACTTTGTCACCTTGTACTTTGTCACCTTGTACCTCGTTCCCGTTTTCGTTTTCGTTCGCGAAGCGTTCCTCCTGTATTTTCCTTGCCCTAATCACCCTCTCCCTTATGGCAGACGATGGTTCGCCCTCCTTCACCTGTGAGATGTCCTTAAAGGGCACAGGCGTTATCTCACACTGAATGTCTATGCGATCCATCAGCGGACCAGAAATCTTGCTCATGTAGCGGGCACGCTGTCCGGGAGTGCAGATGCAGTCGTGAGTGGGGTCTCCGTAGTAGCCGCAGGGACAGGGGTTCGCCGATGCTACAAACATGAAGGAGCAGGGATATTCCGTAGTGTACTTCGCGCGTGCTATGGTGATAGTTCTGTCTTCCAGAGGCTGACGCAGCACCTCGAGAGTCTGCTTGTTAAATTCAGGGAGTTCGTCAGCAAAGAGCACCCCATTGTGGGCAAGACTTATCTCCCCTGGCGAGGGATTAGTGCCACCACCCACCAAGGCAGTCTGAGTGATGGTGTGGTGAGGAGAACGGAACGGTCGTTGTGATATGAGTGACTGCCCTGGCACCATCTTGCCAGCCACAGAGTATATCTTAGTAGTTTCCAGACTCTCAGCCAGGGAGAGAGGAGGGAGAATGCTGGGCAGACGCTTCGCCATCATACTCTTGCCACTGCCAGGAGGCCCAACCATAATCAGATTGTGACCACCAGCAGCCGCCACCTCGAGAGCACGCTTCACATTTTCCTGACCCTTCACATCAGCAAAGTCCAGATCATAGTTATATTGCTGTTCGTAAAACACCTTGCGAGTGTCTATAACGAGAGGGCGGAACTTCCCGTTCCTTGTACTTTGTACCTTGTCAC
>RHMF01004762.1_pt1 | contig 10415 bp, 9 predicted proteins | sample 5365151 | NCBI WGS metagenome assembly RHMF01 (sample SAMN10266501, study PRJNA497801) | feces metagenome | isolation source: feces | host: Bos taurus | place: China: Prairie of Fairy Mountain | collected 2017-08-14 | reverse complement strand
CTTATAGTAAGTATAGATAATCGGCTTGATATGATAGTGTTTCTCTACGATATCGAGCCACTCCAAGACACTCGCCTTAAACTCCTCATCGGTCTGATTCTTGGGCTTATGCTCTACGTCAAGAACGGGAGGCAAGTCACCGTTCTCCAACTTCACATTCTTGATAAAGAAAGCAGCCTGTTTCTTCGCTGGAGAATAGACACTATAGAAATGATAGGCACCGCGAGTAAAGCCGTACTCACGAGCCTGATGGAAATTGTCATAGAAATTCTCGTCGACAATACTGGCGCCCTCCGTCGCTTTGATATAGATGAAACGAACAGGGTATTTATCAATCATTCCATTATCCTTCAGTTCGTCCCAGTCAATACGACCCTGATGATGACTGATATCGATACCATGAATCTCATATCCCTCAGGATAACTGGCATCGCCATAAAGGGCACGCCAGCGAAAACCGAAAGGTCCGACGAAGATATAATAGAAGAAGAAGATATACAAAGCCACTACCAAGCCGCCACCAATCCACCACGCCCATCCGGGAACATGTTGTAACAGGCGCACAAAGAGCCCTGGCCGCTTGTGGCGGACAGGACTCGTAATGTGTCGTCTATGTTGCGGTTTGCGCTTTGTAGGCATAAAGTATTAAGCCTGCTCCAGTGCAAGGGTCTTGGTGGGCTGGTCGCAAACTTCCGTGGGTCCCCAATACTGAATTGGACCAGGATAGACGTATGCCGTCTTGCGAGCCCACTCGTCGCGATGTGCAGCAAACTCCTTGAAGGGAGCACCGTCGAGTTCTACCAGAGCCTTACGGATAACTGGCTTCATCTCACCGGCACGCTTCTCCATGTTCATCATCATCGTGATGGGCACACCACCGGCAATCCACTGCTCTGCAGGAGCTGTTGTATTCTTCACGATAGCCATATAACCCGTCTTGCCATTAGCAATCAGCTGAGCAGCAGAAGTACCGAGCGCATAGCAGTAGTCAGCATCGAAGTTAGAAGGAGCAGCACAACGTCCCTCATAACCGAAGAAATGGTGCTGAGTGCCGAACTTGCCGGTGTACTTGCCGACCTTCTTACGACGCTCCAGCTTCTGGGCAACCATCGTAGAGAGCAGCTTCTCGGTCTCGATGAGCGATACCTGTACGTTTCCATGAGGGTCGCGGTCGAGGGCCAGCTGACGGGCTACATTGGTAGGCAGAGAGTTGAACACCTCCAGATTGGTTTCTGACAGGTGGCTCTTGGCAAAGTCAATAATCTCGCTACGACCCAGATCCTTGGCCTCTGGCTGAGCCAGCACGTCATTCAGCTGAGCAATGAGCTTCTTGATAGCGGGAATGAACTCGATGACGCCCTCAGGAATAATAACGGTACCGAAGTTGTTACCATCTGCTGCACGCTTGCAAACCACATCGGCAATGTAAGTAACGATGTCGTCCAAGCTCTGCTTCTTGGCTTCCACCTCCTCAGAAACGAGGCAGATGTTAGGCTGAGTCTGCAGGGCACACTCCAAAGCGATATGAGAAGCAGAACGTCCCATCACCTTGATGAAGTGCCAGTACTTGCGGGCTGAGTTACAGTCGCGCTCGATGTTACCAATAAGCTCAGAATAAGTCTTACAAGCGGTATCGAATCCGAAAGAGGTCTCAATCTGATCGTTCTTCAGGTCACCGTCAATGGTCTTCGGACAACCGATTACCTGTACGCCATAGTTCTTGGCAGCATAGTACTCAGCCAGCACACAAGCGTTGGTGTTAGAGTCGTCACCACCGATGATAACGATAGCCTTGATGTCGAGCTCACGGATAATCTCCAAGCCCTTCTCAAACTGATCTACCTTCTCCAGCTTGGTACGACCGGAACCAATCATATCGAAGCCTCCGGTATTGCGATATTCGTCAATAATCTCAGGAGTCAGCTCCATATAATTATGGTCTACCAAACCGCCAGGTCCCAGGATGAAACCGAAGAGACGGTTCTCAGGATTCAGTTTCTTGATCTGGTCGAACAGACCCGTAATGACGTTGTGACCGCCAGGAGCCTGGCCGCCAGAGAGGATGATACCTACGTTCATCTTCTTGTTGTTAGCCTCATCGGCAGGAACAAACTCAACGATAGGCATGCCATAGGTGTTGGGGAAGAGCTGCTTGATCTCCTCCTGATTGCCCACACTCTGGGTCGGCTGACCTTCTTTCACTTTCACTGCGCCCTGAAGAGCCTTTGGCAATTTAGGCTGATAGGCTGCTCTTGCTTTCTGCAATGCACTTTTTTCCATAGAATAAAAATTATTTGTTGATGATAATACTTCTCAATTGGCTGACAAAATTAATCATTTTCCGACAAAAATAAGAAAGAATAAGAGCTATTTTCTCCTTTTTAATATTTTTTGTGTTGGAAAGCTTTGTAAGTTCGAAGATTTTCCGTATCTTTGGAGTTCAATTCTATAATTTTTAATTAAGGAGGAACTATTTTATGGCAAACAAACGAACGCTAAAAAAACAAATCGACTTTATCTGCGAGGAACTCTTTGTAGACTTCGTAGCAGCATCGCACTATGGCAACAACCCTTCCAAAGAGGAAGCAGAGGCTATTCTCTTTTCTCTTGCCAAACTACACAACAATTACATCAACCGCGTCTCACACCCAGAACCGGGTATGCCGGCCAAGAAGTATTACCAAGACCTCAGAGACCAGTTCCATAAACAGGCCACCGAGATCATCGACCAAATCAACAATTTTTAAACGATTATGTGGAAATCATTTTGTAATTGGCTACTTTACAAACAGATGGGGTGGACCGCCGATGTCACGGAGGCTCACCCCGATAAGTATATCATCTGCCTGGCTCCCCACACCAGCAACTGGGATTTACTGATTGGGCAGCTGTATAATGGTGCTACAGGGCTCGGCAGCAACTTCCTGATGAAGAAGGAGTGGTTCTTCTGGCCACTCGGCCCTATTTTCCGACGACTGGGAGGCATCCCCGTCTGGCGTTCAAAGCATACCAGCATGACCGACAACCTCGCCGAGACTGCCAAAAGCGTAAAGTCCTTCCGTCTCTGTATCACGCCAGAAGGCACCCGCTCGCCCAATCCCGACTGGAAGAAAGGGTTCTACTATATTGCCCTCAAGGCAGAATTGCCCATTCTACTTTATGGCGTAGATTACGAAAAGCGGCATATTGAGTGTACCAAGACCATTATACCCAATGGCGACATCGACCAACAGATGCGCGAAATCAAACTATACTTCAGCAAGTTTAAGGGCAAAAAGCCCGAGAATTTTACGATAGGAAACGTCGAATGAAAAAAACAGCAATCACCATACTCCTGGCAGTAGCGTTATGCGGCAACAGTGCATGGGCACAAACCGACAAAACCGTCAAAGCCACCAAGGAAAAACTGGAAAACTATTTCAAGAATTACAAACCACAGGGAGCGCAGTTCTCAAGGGCTGCCCACCTCTCCGATTTGCAGATAGACGACGAGAACGAAACGCTCGTCGTCAAAGTGAATGATGCTTTTGCAGAACAGAGTTTCACACCGCAAGTGGTAGATGACATCTACAGCAAGGTGAAAGCCGAACTTCCTTCGCCCTATGATGGCTATTCCCTCAAGATTGAGACCCACGGATACGAAATCGGTCAGTTGGTTCCCAACCGGTTCAGGAAACACAAGGACAAAGAGCGCCTCTGGGGCGATATCGACTACCAAGGTGAGCCCTGGGTGAAGGATATGTCGCGTCCTCACGCCATCACCGAAGGACTGCAAGGTCGTCACCTCTCGCTGTGGGCCAGTCACGGACGCTATTACGATGTGAAGGCCGGCCAATGGAAATGGCAGCGCCCACAACTCTTCGCAACAACGGAAGACCTGTTTACTCAGACCATCGTCGTCCCCTACCTCATCCCTATGTTGGAGAATGCGGGGGCTGTCGTCTTTACGCCAAGAGAACGTGCCTGGCAACGCGAAGAACTGATTATCGACAACGACGGCAGCAAGCGCAACTATATCGAGGCAACCTCGCACGGGAAATGGAAGGAAACACCAGTTCCCGGCTTTGCCTACCATGATTCTGCTTACGTAGACAATGAGAATCCCTTTGAGGCCGGAACAGCCCGCATGGTGAAAACGACCAACAGCAAGAGTCGTTATTCGCTGGCCAGTTACCAGCCCGATTTCCCCAAAGAGGGACGTTATGCCGTTTATGTGAGTTATCAGACGCTCGACAACAGTATCGACAATGCAGAATACACCGTGTGGCACAAGGGCGAGCGCACCGTCTTCCACGTCAACCAGCAGATGGGCGGCGGCACGTGGGTTTATCTCGGTACGTTTGAGTTTGACAAGGGATACAGCGAGTTCAACCGTGTTACTCTGACTAACCAAAGCGACCGCAACGGAGTGGTGACAACCGATGCCGTACGTTTTGGAGGCGGTATGGGTAATATCCGTCGTGGCGAGTCTACCAGCGGACTGCCCCGTGCCGTCGAGGGAGCGCGCTATTATGCCCAATGGGCTGGAATGCCCTACTCTGTCTATAGTGGCAAGGAGGGCACCGACGACTATGCCGACGACATCAACGTACGCTCGAATATGACCAACTATCTGGCTGGCGGTTCACCGTTTGTCCCTTATATGGAGGGACTTCGTGTTCCCATCGAGCTCTCACTGGCCGTCCATAGCGATGCCGGTTTGGCAAAAGACGGAGTCGGAAAGATTGGAACCTTGTCTGTTGTCACCACCAACTATAACGACGGAAAACTCAATGCAGGCATTTCCCGTTTGGCTTCCCGTGATTTCTCGGATGCCTTGCTTACCAATATCACACAAGAGTTGCAGAGCAAATACGGCAGTTGGAACCGTCGTGAACTCTACGACCGCAACTATTCCGAGACACGTGTGCCTGCCGTTCCGAGTGCTATTCTGGAGACGTTGTCACACCAGAACTTCCCCGATATGCGCTATGGTCACGACCCCAATTTCAAGTTCACGCTGGCCCGCATCATCTATAAGACCATCCTGCGGTATGTCTGCGAACAGCACGACCAAGACTATGCGGTAACACCTCTGACTCCCGACCATTTCCGCATCGAACTGTCGAAAAACAAGGCAGAGCTGAAGTGGGATGCCGTTGATGATCCGCAAGAGTCTTCAGCCACGCCCACGGGATATATCGTCTTTACTTCCATCGGTGGAGCCGATTTCGATAACGGCACATATATAAAAGGTAAGAGCTACGAAATCGAGCTGGAACCCAATCTGCTCTATCACTTCAAGGTGGCTGCAGTCAATAAGGGAGGTAGGAGCTTCCCTACCGAAGTCCTTTCGGCCTACTATCACCCGAAAGCCAAGAAGACGGTGATGATTGTCAACGGCTTCCACCGTCTCTCCTCCCCTGCCATTCGCAACAACGACTTTGAACAGGGCTTCGACATCGACGACGACCCCGGCGTTACCTATGGCACTACCGCCGGATGGGTGGGACGTCAGCGCACTTTCAGTCGCAGTCAGATGGGAGGCACGACATCTAGCGACATGGGATGGAGCAGCACCGAATTGGCTGGAACATTCATTGCGGGCAACGACTTCAACTACGTCATTCCTCATGCAAAAGCCATTGCCTCCGCTCAGGAATACAACATCGTCAGTGCATCTGCACAGGCGATAGAGACCGGAAAAGTAAAACTGAAACACTATGCACTCATCGACCTCCTGTTGGGTCTGGAACGCAACGACGGACATAGTCTCGTCTACTACAAGGCGTTCCCTGCCGCCCTGAGGAAGGCCCTGCAAGACTTTACCAAACGAGGAGGTGCCCTGTTGGTGAGCGGAGCCTACGTCGGAACGGATATTGCCGGCAAAGACGAGGAGCAGTTCGTCAACCAGACGCTGAAATGCGATGCCGACGGACAATATCGCGCCGAAAGCAATATCGTGGAGGGGTTGGGTACACAGATGGAATATTACAACACCCTCAACGAGGAGCATTATGCCGCCACCTCTGCCGATGTACTCAATCCCGTGGCGTCAGCCTATGCCGTCATGCGCTATGCCGACGGGCGGAATGCTGCTGTGGCCTACAAGGGAAGCGACTATCGCGCCCTGACGATGGGCTTCCCCTTCGAGTGCATCAAGGACGAGCAGAAACAAGGCTCCATTATGCGAGGAATACTGAATTACTTATTAAAATAACAACTAAAACCTATTAATTATGTACAAGATTCAAGCGAACTCAAGCGGAACGCGAAGCATTGAAATCAGCGAACAGCACCTGGAAACCATTGAGAAGTATCAACTCCTGCGCGACCTGATCGACTCCAATGGTTATGTCGACGAGCAAGTACTCGAGAAACTGAGACTCAACATCCGCTCCATGCTGGAGTCTGATGCCGGCAAGGACAAGTGTCTGCTCGACCTCTGTCTCGATGTCATCATCTACCATCAGAACATGAAAGCCTATGGCCTGCAGCAATTGGTATTGCTCTACATCAACTGGAAGAATCGCGGCAACGACAACCTCGGCATGACGACTCGCGCCTTCCAGGGAACACCGTTTAATTGAGTTAAGAGTTAAGAATTAAGAGTTAAGAGTGGAATATAGGCTGACGGATTTTCTGCCGACGACGAAGAAGGAGTTGGAGCTGAGAGGATGGGATGAGGTTGATGTCATCCTTTTCTCCGGCGACGCCTATGTCGACCATCCGTCATTCGGTGCTGCTGTCATCGGGCGCGTTCTCGAAGCGGCAGGCTATCGCGTAGCCATCGTGCCGCAACCCGACTGGCACGGTGACTTCCGCGACTTCAAGAAGCTGGGGCGCCCACGCCTGTTCTTCGGCATCTCACCAGGGTGTATGGACTCGATGGTGAACAAATACACCGCCAACCGACGCCTGCGTTCCGAAGATGCCTACAGCCCTGACGGACGCCACGATATGCGGCCCGAATATCCTACCATCGTCTATAGCCGCATCCTGCGCCAACTCTACCCCGACGTACCTATCGTGCTGGGCGGTATCGAGGCATCGCTGCGCCGACTGACACACTACGATTACTGGCAAGACCGCCTGCGCCCTTGCATCCTCTGCGATGCTCCTGCCGATATGATTACCTATGGTATGGGCGAGAAGACCACCATCGAGTTGGCACGTCGACTGGCTGAGGGCGAGCCCATCAGCGCACTCCACGACCTGCCGCAGATTGTCTATCTGGCCAACGAGAAGGACATCCCCGGCGGTATCGGCGAACGCGACATCGTACTCCACGCTCATGAAGAGTGTTTGCGCGACAAGCGTAAGCAGGCCGAGAATTTCCGCCATATCGAGGAGCAGTCCAACATGATGCACGCCCAACGCCTCATCCAGGCTGTCCCCTCTAACCTCATTCCCGCTGACGCGCCTACCCGTAGCCTTTCACCTCTCACCTCTCACCTCTACGCCGTAGTCAATCCGCCTCATCCACCGATGACGACGGCTGAGCTCGATGCCTCGTTCGACCTGCCCTACACCCGTCAGCCTCATCCGAAATACAAGGGTAAGCGCATCCCGGCCTACGAGATGATCAAGCATAGCGTCAACATCCACCGAGGGTGTTTTGGCGGATGTGCCTTCTGCACCATCTCAGCCCATCAGGGCAAGTTCATCGCCTGTCGCTCGAAGGAGAGCATCATCAAGGAGGTGAAACAGGTGATCGGGATGCCCGACTTCAAAGGCTATCTCTCCGACCTTGGCGGTCCGTCTGCCAATATGTACGGCATGAAGGGGCGCAACCAGAATGCCTGCGAGAAATGCAAGCGTCCCAGTTGCATCCATCCGCAGATCTGTCCCAACCTCGACACCAACCACACGGCCCTGCTCGAGATCTACCGCGCCGTCGATGCACTCCCAGGCATCAAGAAGAGCTTCATCGGCAGCGGTGTGCGCTACGACCTCATTCTGCACCGCAGCAAGGACGAAGCCTCCAATCGCGCCGCGATGGAGTATGCACGCGAACTCATCACCCGCCATGTGAGCGGACGGTTGAAGGTGGCGCCCGAACACACCAGCGACCGCGTACTCCAACTGATGCGCAAACCCTCGTTCCAGCAGTTCTACGATTTCAAGCGCATCTTCGACCGCATCAACCAGGAGTGTCATCTCAACCAGCAGATCATCCCCTACTTCATCTCCAGTCATCCCGGATGCCGTGAGGAGGATATGGCCCAGCTGGCCGAAATCACCAAGAAACTCAATTTCCACCTCGAACAGGTGCAGGATTTCACACCCACCCCCATGACCGTCTCCACCGAGACCTGGTATACAGGCTACGATCCCTACACCCTCGAGAAAGTCTACAGTGCCCACAGCCCCAAGGAAAAACTCGCCCAGCGACAGTACTTCTTCTGGTACAAGGAGCCACCATCCTCAGACAACAGACATCAGCCCTCAGACAGCAGACATCATGGAAATCATCGAACAAGCCCTCGTCCCGAAAAATCCAAAAAAGAAAAGCGAGGACGGAATCCTCGTCACTCCTGACTTCATTGCCGTCATCGACGGCTCCACCTCGAAGACCGACTATCGCCACAGCCTGTTCCGCAGCAATGGTCGCCACGCCATGATGCTCGTCAGCCGCTACCTGCGTCATGCCCCTCGACAGATCACCTGCCATGAATTCCTGCGTGGCGTCACCGCCTACATCCGCAAACACTATAAGAAGTCACACATCCAACGGCTCCTCGAGCATCCCGAAGAGCGACTCACCTGCTCCGTCATTATCTATAGCCGACTGCAACGCCAGATATGGATGATAGGCGACTGCCAATGTCTGATAGACGGAGAGCGTTTCGAGAATCCCAAGCCGGAAGAAGCCGTCTATGCAGCAAAACGAGCCGAGCGGGCCCGTCAACTGCTGGCCGGAGGGACGACGGTGGAAGAACTGCTGACCCACGACGCTGCCCGCGACTATATCCTTGCCAACATCGTCGACAGCACCCACCGACAGAATGTCACCTTCTCCGTCATCGACGGATTCCCCATTGCCGAACAGCATGTTCCGGTCATCACCCTCGACTTCCAGCCCCACCAGATTGTCTTGGCCTCCGACGGCTACCCCTTCCTTTGCCCTACCCTCGCCGAGAGTGAGCAACGGCTGGCCGAACAGCGTCAGAACGACCCGCTCAACATCCACACCTTCATCGCCAGCAAGGCCTTCATGAAGGGACAAGACTCCTTCGACGACCGCACCTACGTAAGATTTAAGGTGTAAAATTTTGCTATATCCTAAAAAATACCTACCTTTGCACCCGATTTCTGAGGAATCAAGGGTTCCGTAGCTCAGCTGGATAGAGCAACAGCCTTCTAAGCTGTGGGTCTCGGGTTCGAATCCCGACGGAATCACAAGAAGAGTCGAGGCATAGCCCGACTCTTCTTTATTGATTCCTATTCATCTCTGTATTCCAGAATATCTCCAGGCTGACAACCCAGTTCGCGACAGATAGCCTCCAGTGTGGTGAAACGCACGGCCTTAGCCTTTCCCGTCTTCAGAATGGAGAGATTGGCCAGCGTCAGTCCCACTTTCTCCGCCAACTCGCTGAGCGACATTTTCCGCTTAGCCATCTCCACATCGAGATTTACGATGATTCGTCCCATAAGCCTAAATCGTTAAGTCCTGTTCTTCCTTCAACTTCTGGGCATCCTTCAGAATCTTGGGAGTGAAGAAGTAGCCGATAATCATCCAGAAAATAGGACCCGTATACAAATTATGAACCATTCTGGGGAAATTTTCAACGAATTGAGGCTCGATGTGATTAAAGACGCTTCTGCTGAAGATACCGGCCCAACCGAAATAAAATAGTGCTGATACGCCTAACAGATAATACAGCCTGATGCACCACTTGGAGTACTGCTTATGAATATAAGTAAGGAATGCCATTAAGAGGAATATGCAGAAGAAATACGTTCTGGCAATATTATCTATCAGATAGATTATATGCTGGTAATAGTCATAACTGGTAGTAGCCTCTTGCATTCTGATGACATTGCGAATCATAAGCCAACCCATATACACTGCCAGAATCAGCACTACCGCCATTGAAAAAAGGTTCTCACCCTTGCATAAAAACTTCTTTAATTCCATAATTTTTATCGTTTTAATTGGTTAATTTATCGTTATTCGATATGCAAAAGTAGAGATAAATTCTGAATCCACCAAATAAAATCAATAAAATTTTATCGAAAAGCGATAAATTTAACATTCGTTATATCTCCCCTCCTCCCTTTTCCACCTATTTTTTATTTCCACCATAAAGGGTCAGAGGCTCAAAGAATTCCTTAACGGAATTTTTAACCCTGTGCTATCTTAGACCGAAGGTCAAAGGTAGGGAAATTTCGACTTCGCCAAAATTTTTGCCCACAACTTTTTGACAGCAAAA
>RHMF01001588.1_pt1 | contig 10415 bp, 7 predicted proteins | sample 5365151 | NCBI WGS metagenome assembly RHMF01 (sample SAMN10266501, study PRJNA497801) | feces metagenome | isolation source: feces | host: Bos taurus | place: China: Prairie of Fairy Mountain | collected 2017-08-14 | reverse complement strand
GATCGAATCAAAAAAGTTCAAAATGAGCGTAACAAAGCATTTCAAGATTATTATTCTAAGCTTTCATTAGATGACAAACAGAAAAAAGATATTGAGAAAGTGTTGGATAGCTGGTATGGCAAATCTCTGAATAAAGATCAAAAGAAAGATTATGACTATGAAGTTCAAGAATTGATTTACAATACAATCAATCCTTTTGACGCCTATGGAAATACACCAAAACACATTCGAAAAGTAGAATCTGAGTATATCGATCGGTCTAATGAATATTGGAACGCGGTTGATGATTTTAAAAAGCGATTGATAAACGACTATTCTGATACAATCGTTTATACTACCAAAAAAGGATTTTTAGGGATCAATATTTTCGATAAAGTAACAGAGGGCGAAAGATTTATTAAAGATCTGATTTATACCAGTAATAATAAATTCAATTTAGCTGAAAAACTTGGCGAGTATGAAAAAAGAGGAAAATATACGCATTTAATCGGTCTTCATAAATATGAAACTGAACGTAAAGCTGATAAAGTCTTAAATGATGCTGTAAAACGGTTGGCTAAAGAATTCAGTTTTGATTGGTATAATAAGCAAAAAAGTAAAACCAGTTAGTATATAATGAAACAAAAGGAGCAAAATTCATGTTATCCAATACTGCCACGCCGATTTATTACGGGCAGTTTCGGGATAAGGTTATTCGCGGGGAAATTCCGGTTTGCAAAGAGATTGAGATGGAAATGAACCGGATTGATGACCTCATACGGAACCCCGGTGTATATTATGATCCGGAAGGAATCGAAGGATTCATCCGTTTTTGTGAAAATGAGCTGACCCTGACTGACGGGTCAGATCTTTTTCTTTTGGATACTTTTAAACTCTGGGCTGAAGAGGTATTCGGATGGTATTACTTTGTGGACCGAAGCGTACCGGTTCCGAATGCGGTCGGCAGCGGTGTGCACTATGAAACCAAGCGGATCAAGAAACGGCTGATCAATAAGCAGTATCTGATTATCCCGCGCGGTGCCGCAAAGTCCATGTATGGAAGCGCGATTCAGGCTTATTTCCTGATGGTGGATACGGCGACGACCCATCAGATCACGACCGCTCCGACAATGAAGCAGGCTGAGGAGCTGATGAGCCCGATCCGGACAGCGATTAGTCGGGCCAGAGGACCGCTCATGCAGTTCATGACGGAAGGCTCACTTCAAAATACAACCGGAAGTAAAGCGAACCGGCAGAAGCTGGCTGCCACCCAGAAACGTATCGAAAACTTCCTGACCAATTCATTGTTGGAAGTCCGGCCGATGAGCATTGATAAACTGGAGGGACTCCGGTGTAAGATCGCCACGGTTGACGAATGGCTTTCCGGTGTCATCCGTGAGGATGTTATCGGATCCATTGAGCAGGGCGCCAGCAAGAATGACGACTACCTGATTATTGCAACAAGCTCTGAGGGTACCGTTCGAAACGGCCCTGGTGACACAATCAAGCTGGAGCTTGAGAGCATTCTGAGAGGGGAATATTATAACCCGCATGTCAGCATCTGGTATTACAAACTGGATGACGTGAAGGAAGTTGCCAATCCGGACATGTGGATCAAGGCCAATCCGAATATCGGAAAGACCGTGACATATGAAACTTATCAGCTGGATGTGGAAAGAGCAGAAAAGGCTCCCGCAAACCGGAATGATATTCTGGCAAAGCGGTTTAACATCCCCTGCGAAGGTTTCACTTATTTCTTTACCTGGGAAGAAACGCTGCCACACAAGCGTCGCGACTTCTGGCAGATGCCCTGTGCTATGGGTGCCGACCTTTCCCAGGGAGACGACTTTACGGCATTTACTTTTATGTTCCCGCTTGGAAACGGGGCATTTGGCATTAAGACCAGGTGCTACATTACATCGCTCACATTAAACAGACTGCCGGCTGCCATGCGTATGAAGTATGACAGCTTTATTAATGAAGGCAGCCTGATCATCATGGAAGGCACTGTGTTGGACATGATGGATGTTTACGACGAACTGGACCGGTATATTACCGAATGCCAGTATGATGTCCGGTGCTTCGGATTTGACCCGTACAATGCCCGGGGATTTGTAGAGCGCTGGACTCGGGAGAATGGTGAGTTCGGTGTTGAGAAAGTTATTCAGGGGGCAAAGACAGAGAGCGTTCCGCTTGGAGAACTGAAAAAACTCAGTGAAGAGCGGATGCTGATATTTGACCAGGATCTGATGACTTTTGCGATGGAGAATACAATCACCATTGAGGATACAAATGGGAACCGTAAGCTCAGCAAGAAGCGGTATGACCAGAAGATCGACTCGGTTGCCGCGATGGTTGACGCTTACGTTGCTTATAAACTGAATACGGATATGTTTGAATAATTAATGACAGGAGGGGTCAGAATGAAATGGGAGTCCGATTCCCTGGCCCACTATGGAATCAAAGGTCAGCAATGGGGTGTCCGACGTTTTCAAAATGAAGACGGCAGTCTGACTCCTGAAGGCAAAGAACGGTACTATGATTCCGGAGATTCTGAGAAACAGAAGAAAACGGAAGAGCCGAAAAGTTCAGAAACCCAAAGCAAGCCCGGATGGGGCGACAGCATTGGCGCGAAGAATCTGGCTGAAGTGATTTTCCCCGGAATTAAAAAGCGCCGGATTGAGAAAGCCAAGAAAGAAATCGAAAAAATGGATCTTCAGGACCGGTTTGATGACCGGGAACTGGATCATTATTCCAAATGTAAAAACGGACAGTTCCGTAAACAGGTTCTTAACGATATGAAGAAGAATCCCAAATTATTTTATCGGGATGCATATCGACAGAGAACCTGGAAGAACTTAGCGATTAGCACAGCATTATCCGTAGCATTGCCTACCGCCTTATTAGCGGCACCATCATTGATCAAAAAGACAAAAGACTGGTGGAAACGGACAACGGTTAAGAAACTGAAGAATGGAAACTGGGATTACCAGGCCAAAGAATCAGATTATAAGATAACATAATGAGGTGATTAAATGCTCTGGGAACATGACAAACAGGCGCTGTTTCCGGGGCAGGACCGGAAAGATGAACTTTTGCATTACGGTGTGAAAGGGATGCGCTGGGGAGAAATCACCAAGGAATACCAGAAGGTCGGATATGATCACCGGTATGATCACACACAGTTTAAAAATAAAAAAGCTAACGATATACAAAAACAGATCCGCAGGCATAACCGGCAGGCGAATCTGCAGAATGATGAGTATCGCCGACGTGCCCGGATGCTTGGGCAGAATGTCGGTGAAAACTTTTTTTATAAAGCCAGATATAAGCAACGTAAAGATCGGGAAGAAGCTTATCGTAAAGCACATCCGAAACCAGATATTGTCGAGCGAAAAACAAAGAAAGTTTTTGATCATTTCGGTCTCGGTGAATATTCTAAGCAGGCTTCGGATTTTATGAAGGACCAGGCCAAAAATATGGCACTGGATCACCTGAAGAAGAACTATCTGAATAAAGGACCAACTACTGTCAAGGGATCTAAGGCTGTTGGAAAGATATTATCAAAACCGGTTGGTCTTATATCCAAACCTATTGCGGCCGGAGCCAATAAAATGGCCACCGCAATGGATCCTAAAAATGTTATCAAAAATGGTGTTAAATTTACAGGAAAAGCTGCCTGGAAGACAGCCAAGTTTATCACAGTTGATACTCCAAAAGCACTGCATAAAGGCGCTAAATGGCTTCAGAATGGCGGATATTCCAAGATTCGGTCCGGATATTCAAAGATCCGTAATGGCGCGCATTTCATTGCTAAACACGCACGAACGGCAGTCGGATATTTGTCCAGAGCAAGAAGTACCGCTTCAAGACTCGGATCGATTGGTATCAGTAAGGCCCGCATCGGAATACAAGCTGGAGCAACCTATGCAAAGAATGGTGCAATTTTCCTGGCAAATATGCTGCGAAAAATAAGAAGATAGAAAGGTGGGGTCCGCAGTGACCTACGAACATGATTCATTAACCCATTACGGTATTAAAGGTCAGAGCTGGGGAGTCCGCCGGTTTCAGAATGAGGATGGCAGCCTGACAGAAGCCGGAAAACAAAGATACGGATATTACGATAAAGGCGATGGAACCAAAGACTATAAGCGGATTCAGAAAGACGCGAAGAATGACGCTGCTGAGTATGCCAGAGCCAAAGCATATTACGGCGAAGGCGCCGGTACCCGCAGAAAAAAGATTAAGAATCAGATTTCTGAGCGAATGAAAGATCCGGACTATAAAGCCGCTTTTGATTACCATATGAAGAATCAGAACATGGAAGAGCATCAGAAAGCGGCTAACCGCGAACGGAAATGGGAAGATACCAAAAATACAGTGGGTAAAACCGCCCGTGGCGTGAAGAATCTTCTGCTTGGTGTTGGATCTGCATCTATTGCGGCATTGTCCATTTACAGCATTGCCAAATATACAGGCATCGGCAAAAAGATCGGTGAATGGGGTAAAACAGCAATTTCCAAGATCGGAGACCTGTTTAAACCGAAGCCGAAAGACAGCGTTGATAATTATGACTGGTCCAAATCGCAGCCGAAGAAAGAAGTAGGCGATGAAGGAATTCGTAACTACTGGAGTCATTACAATCAGGCCGCAATTAACCGGGATCAGAATAAACCGAGCAGCTCCGGAACAGTGAATAATTCAAGCGGAAGAAGACTCCGCTATGATAAGAACGGTCGTCCATACTGGGGATAAGGAGGAACAGCATATGCATTCATTGCAGGATTGTATCCGGATATGCAGACAGGAATACCCGGAAAAATATATTTCCTCCTATATCGAATTTGGTGGAAAGTATTATTTCAATCTGCTGGATAAAGGTTTGACACCGGAAACCGGTGTTGCTGACATTCATATGGTTGATCCGGAAACCGGTGATATTACCGGTTCGCTTCCGACCGTTACTTTGATGGCAGCAGATGAACGTTTCCGGGATGCCTGGAAAACAGCAAAGAAACCTGATATAGCTGAACACAGTGCTTTTTTTCAGGAATCCTCCGGGCAGTTGAATGGATATGGATGGTCTGTTCGGAGAAGTGACGATGAACTGGAGCATTATGGAATCAAAGGACAGAAATGGGGTGTGGTCAATGGCCCGCCTTATCCGCTGGATCCGAAAGTTTCCAGACAGATCAAACAGGGAAAAAATGAAGGTATTTCTGTTGAAGGCGAAAGCAAAGGTCTTGATCCGGATACGGTTAATGCCGCAAAAACGATTGGCAAGAAAATCCTTACAAACATTATATTACCAAGAGTTGCGGCAAAAGCAGCCGTGCAGGTCTACCAGCGGATCAGCCAGAACCGCAGGACCAAGCAGAGCAAGGAACTGAGCGAAGCGCTGATCGGAGATATTTCCGAGCACAAGGATTATGAGCGTTATGAAGAGCCGAAGAAGATTAAAGGCGAGCATACTATAGAAGAAGACATGGCTGCCGTTAATCCGAATTATGCAGGCATGGCTGTTCCTGGAACGACAAATAACTGTGTTCTGTGCGCCTATACCTACGACATGCGGAGGCGTGGATACGACGTAACCGCGAAACCAAGTGTGAGAGGAAACTGGAATGGTGTTCTGATGCAGGATCTGTATGATAATCCGCATAAAGATACGCTCCGGGCTTTCACTTGGAATGGCATTTACAACAAAGCAGCCAAAAAATATCCGGAAGGATCCCGCGGTGTGATCGGCGTATCGATTCCATGGCTTGGCGGACATAGTATGGCCTGGGAGATTCATGACGGGAAACTGAATATTATTGACGGTCAGCGGAATGTATATTCTTCAGTCGAAGAACTGAGTAAAGCCGGCTACAATCCGATGAGTGTTGAGTTTATCCGGACCGATCATCTTCGGGTCAAGCCGGATCAGATTAACCGGGTCGCCAATGAACTGAAACCTAACTGGAAAAAGACGGTTAAAGAGCGGCATAAGAATCAGGCCATTTCTGCATGGGAGAAAGAGAACCGATCCAGAGATTCGAAGGAGACAAAACCGATGACCAAACAGGAAAAGAAGGAAAGTCTCCGGAAGATCTGGATGAAAGAGCATAAAAATACACTTATGGATGCCAAAGCGATGGATTCCATGGAACGCTGGGTCGAGTCCAATATGTGGTCTGTGCGTATGAAAGGCGATTCTTCTGAGAGTCTTACACATTATGGTATCAAAGGTCAGATGTGGGGCGTTCGAAGATTCCAGAATGAAGACGGCTCTTTAACACCTGCCGGGAAAGAAAGATATTATGATTCCGGAGACGGTGACAAAGATAAAAAAGATCATCAGACCGGAACCAATAAGAATGGCGAGCCGGTTAAGGTCAGGCCCAAAGGCGGTAATAAGGAAAGCGAATCCTGGAAAGCAGACGAGGCTAAAGATCTGACGGATGAAGAATTGAACCGTCGGACAAACCGGCTTCAGCGTGAAAAACAGTATCAGGATTTACTGAATCCTCCAAAGAAAAATGGAGGTAGTTCATGGCTTAAGGATGTTGCAAAAGAAGCAGCTAAAGCCGTTTTTGTAACAGCTGCAGTTACGCCCTTGGCTGTTGTAATGGGCAAGAAATACAAATACCTGTTCGGAAAAGCAAGAGATTGGCTGCATAAGATCGCCGGGAAACCGCTTCAACAGCCGACGGCTCTAAATTATTTCGAAGGTAAAAAGAAATAAGAGGTGACTGAAAATGAAACGGTCGCCTTTTTTTATGCCCATTCTGGGCCCGCCGAAAGGCGGATTTTTTGATGTAAATGGAGGTGATGCATTTGGCTGACATGAATCAGGACGGAATGAAACTGGGCCAGAGACTGAAACATGCCTGGAATGCATTCACCGGAAAAGACCAGCAGAAGATCTGGCAGGAGGATCTTGGCGTTTCCTATTTCGGCAATCCGGACCGGGTGAGGCTGAGATATGGAAGCGAGCGGACGATCCTGGCCGGAATCAATACCCGGATCGCGATGGATGTTGCCAGTGTCAAGATTCAGCATTCCAAACTGGATGATCAGGACCGGTATGTAGAGCCAATTAAATCCGGGATCAATTACTGTCTGGGTACCGAGGCAAATATTGATCAGAGCGGCCGTGCTTTCAAACAGGATTTTGTAAGCACGATGCTGGATGAAGGCGTCGCGGCTGCCGTGCCTGTAGACACGTCTTATGACCCGAATGATACCACAAGCTATGACATCCGGACAATGCGGGTAGCAAAGATACAGCAATGGTACCCGCAGCATGTACAGCTTGAACTGTATAACGAGCGCGTTGGACAGCGGCAGCAGATCATTCTTCCGAAAGCCCAGGTGGCTATTGTACAGAACCCACTTTATATGGTGATGAACGAGCCGAATTCAACTTTGAAACGGCTGATTCATAAATTAAATTTGCTGGATTCCTCGGATGAGCAGAATCTCAGCGGAAAGCTCGATCTGATTATTCAGTTGCCGTATCCGATCAAGACCGAGCTCAGAAGACAGGAGGCTGAGAAGCGCCGCAGAGATATTGAGACGCAGCTGACCTCCAATAAATACGGCATTGCCTATACCGATGGAACGGAAAAGATCACTCAGCTGAACCGGTCAGTCGAGAACAAACTCATGGAGCAAATTGAATACCTGACGAGTATGCTATACAGCCAGTTGGGGATGTCGAGAGAGGTCTTTGAGGGAAACGCAGACGAACGGGCCATGCTGAATTATATCAGCCGGACCATTGATCCGATCGTATCCGCGATTACTGATGAATTCAACCGGAAATTTCTCACCAAAACAGCGAGAAGTCAGCATCAGAAGATGCTGTACTTTATCGACACATTCAGGCTTGCCACCCTCGAGTCGATCGCTGGGAACGGCAGCACACTGGTTGCGGCTGAAATCGCAACCAAGAATGAAGTGCGCGAAAAGCTGGGTTTGAGGCCGGTAGATGACGAGCGTGCAGATCAGCTGATGAATCCGAACATTAATCCGCAGGATGGGATGCCTGTGGAAGAAGATCCGGATGCACCGGCCGACTGGGAAGCGGAATACGAGGACAGCGGCGGCGGAACCACCATCGCTGAAATGAAGGTATCAGATATTCTGAATGCTTAAGAAAGGAAAACGAAGGTTATGAAAAAAGAAAAATTTGACTTCGGCGGATGGGCGACTAAAAACGATCTTCTGTGCGCCGATGGCAGAACCATTCGAAGGGATGCCTTCAAGGACAACGATGGAAACACCGTTCCGCTGGTCTGGCAGCATAACCATGACGACCCCACCCGGGTGATCGGCCATGCGCTGCTGGAAAACCGCAATGAAGGCGTTTATGCATACTGCTCTTTCAACAATTCAGATCTCGGTCAGCATGTGAAGGAACTTGTTTCCCACGGAGATGTCCGCAGTCTGAGCATTTATGCCAATCAGCTGAAACAGCGCGGCGGAGATGTCGTTCATGGCATTATCCGCGAAGTCAGCGTTGTACTGGCTGGTGCCAATCCCGGCGCGGTGATCGAATTCCCGATGCTGGCGCATGGTGAAGAAAGCACCGATGAAGCTGTGATCTGGACCGGTGATGAGGAACTTTCCATGAGCGTGAATGAGGAAGAAGAAGACCTGAGCCACGCTGAAAAGGAAGAACCGGAAAAGAAGGAAGAGGCGGCTAAAGAAGAGCCTGCCAGGAAAGAAGAAAAAGAAGAGACCGTACAGGATGTTCTGGATACGCTGAATGAGAAGCAGATGAAAGTCGTCGAGTACCTGATCGGCCGCGCGATCAGCGGAGAAGAAGACGATGACGAAGCCGAACATGATGCATTCGACGATGATGACGAAGAACTGGAACATGCCGATGACGATAAAGGCGAGACGGTTCAGGATGTCCTGGATACGTTGAGTGAAAAGCAGATGAAGGTGGTTCAGTACCTGGTCGGTCAGGCCCTGGAAGAAGCCGAAAAGAATAAAGCCTCTGATGGTGAGGATGACGAGACCGACGAAAAAGAAGTATCCCATTCCATTGAAGACGAAGGAGAGGAATTCATTATGAGCAAGAATGTGTTTGACAACGATGCCATGAACGTTCAGGAAGAAAATGTCCTGACCCATGCGCAGATGGATACCATTATCAAGGACGGCAAACGGCTGGGCAGCCTGAAGGCTTCCGTACTGGAGCACAGTGCTGAATACGGCATTGACCAGATCGACTACATCATGCCCGAATATCGTGAAGCTTCCGGCAACGGCGCTCCGCAGTTCATCAAGCGGGACATGAAGTGGGTTTCCAAAGTGATGCAGGGTGTGCACCACATCCCCTTCAGCAAATTCAAGACGACTTTCGCCGACATCACCGAAGATGAAGCGCGTGCCCGGGGTTATATTACCGGACGCCGTAAGAAGGAAGAAGTCTTCGGTCTGCTCCGCCGGACGACCGATGCCACGACTGTGTACAAAAAGCAGAAGCTGGACCGCGATAATGCGATCGAAATCACCAGCTTTGATGTCGTTGCCTGGCTGAAGAGCGAAATGCGGATGATGCTGGATGAGGAACTGGCCCGTGCCTTCCTGATCGGCGATGGCCGTGATGCCTCCAGTGAAGACAAGATCAACGAACTGAACATCCGCCCGGTGCTGAAGGACGATGATCTGTTCGTTATCCGCCAGGTGATCGCTCCTGAAGAGGGACAGGCCAAGGCTGATGCCGTGATTGATGCCGCCACCTATGGCTGGGAGAACTACCAGGGCAGCGGCGACTGCATCGCCTTCATGACCCGTCGGACCCACAGCCAGTTCAAGCTGCTGAAAGACAAGATCGGCCATCGTCTGTACAAGACCGATGCTGAAATTGCCAGCGCGCTGGGCGTCAAGGAAATCGCTTTCGTGCCTCAGATGGGCGATGAATCCACAGTTTACACCAAGGACGGCAAGACCTATAAGCCCGCTGTGATCATCCTTGACCTGGGTGACTACACCGTCGGCGCTGACAAGGGCGGCGCGGTCAATATGTTCGATGACTTCGACATTGACTACAACCAGATGAAATATCTGATTGAAACCCGCTGCTCCGGTGCTCTGGTGAAGCCCTACAGCGCAATCGTGATCGCTGAAGAAAACCCTTAATAACCCCTACTGATGTCGGTACTGTAGGGGATTTCGAACAGGCTCTTGAAGAAGCCGACGCAGATATTCGACTGACGAATGATCTTACGCTGACAAGAGCCTACACGATCAACGGTGATACGATTCTGGATCTGAACGGTCACAGCATTGAATCCACGCTTCAGAATGCACTGTTCAATGTCGGAAACGGTTATACGCTGACTCTGACCGGAAATGGCTCGATTACCAATGGAAAGTGGATCGCTAATGTTACCGGTGGCGGTAAAGTAATCATCGAGAATGGTACCTATACGACC
>RHMF01001586.1_pt1 | contig 10421 bp, 13 predicted proteins | sample 5365151 | NCBI WGS metagenome assembly RHMF01 (sample SAMN10266501, study PRJNA497801) | feces metagenome | isolation source: feces | host: Bos taurus | place: China: Prairie of Fairy Mountain | collected 2017-08-14 | reverse complement strand
CCTCACGATTGTATCTTCCTTCTCTTCCGCTGAAATTTGAAAATATAATCTTAGCGTCCTCAAATATTAAATTATTCATCTACTTCTTCCTCCTCAAATGTGTTTTCTTTTATAAATTTTTCGTTTTCTTTTTCCAAATCCTCAACAATCTTTTCAAGCTGCTCTCTACATTCTTCGTATGCGGTAGTTTTCCCTTTAGATACTCCAATCACATAACCGCTTGCGAACAGCGCTATTCCGCCAGATATAATAATTGGGATTATTCTTAAAATGTCTTTACTGTTTTTCACTTATTTTCCTCCTCATTTTCTGTTAACAAATAATATCTATCCGGAATTCCATGGGTATAAGTACATTTCTTATATGGAATATCCGTAAAGAACCAATCTTGTACTCCATGTCTCTCATCTTCAATAACGGAATACTTTCTTATCGTTTGAACAGCTTCATCAACCATCTCCTCGTAATATCTGTAGTCGATCTTATCCTCTATGCCAAGAGTTTTGACCATAGCTGATTCCATCCATCTGAAGCCCTTTGTCCCGGTAACAGCAAAGTATTTATCGTCTTTCTTACGATATAATATTCCTCCGCCTGCTCCTTCTATCACAGGAGAGAATCTGCCGACTCTTCCTACGAAAATATAATTGTGACCCTCTGCTATAGCCTGATCTAAATCCTCAAGCATTTCAGATCCATCTCGCACAAGTTCTTTCTCCATTTTCTTTGCAAGCTTTTCTCTTTCCTTCTCAAGCTCAGTAACATCCGTAAGGCCTTCGTTCATGTCAAGGTAGATTGCGCTGTCTCCAGATACTGATTTAGTTTCACAAAGGTCGTCAAATATAATGTCCTCGTGAGAGAATAGGCTCTTGAATACATAAGGGACCTGGAACTGCGTGCCCGTTGCTGTCCAGTGACCATCTCCTCCTTTAGCAATGTATACAGCGTCGTTAACCAGACACATACGTTCATAAGTATCCTCATGTTCAAATGTGTATCCGTACATCTTGCCGTAGTCCATTACGAAAGATATAATTTCAGGAGTTGCGTCCGGGATTTTTATTGAATCTGTTTTGATGTGTGCTACCGTGAATCCTCGTTTCTGAACTTCATGTTTGAGATTGATCATGAACAGGGCTCCACGTTTCGCTACAATATTGTCTTTGTTACGAGTATCTCTGAATGGGTTATCGAATGATGCTGATGTAAGCCCGTAAACAGAGTTGATTGCTATCTTCAGAGCCTGCGCCAATGCTTTAGCGTCTTTCTCGTCCTTCAGGAACGGAGCAAGTTTACCGTTCAGCATTGTTCTTGCCTTGTCAAAATCTTTGTGTTTGATTGCAATACGAGCCTGTAAAATATCATGGAAGTTGTCTGTGTATTTACCGAACAATCTTTCAGCAACTATGGAACTTGGATGCATTGAAGCAATGTCTAGCAAAGCTATGTTTCCGTATGTCCCAGGCTCAGAATATACATAGCCGCCTTCTCCTACTTCTTCTTCACGATAAGTTGATTTACCATGGTCATAAATATAACCCGGAAAGACAGGCCTACCATCCACAAAACATGTATACTTGTCGAAGCCATCAATTACTATATCTTTATTTGACTGAACACCCATGTTTCGATAGTTGAACTGATCCTGAGGTTTTCTATTTCCCTCAAATATAATTTTGGTTGTAAGCGAGTTTGTCGTATCGTTAACACTCATACCTGCCAAAGCTGCCAGAATCTCACGAGCTATAAAATCCGAATGTCTGGCGTTCCAAACAGCTTCGGTTGCAATAACGTCAGCGTCACAATACTCTGCAACCTCGATCCATTTATCTTCCGGAACCGGCTGATCCCATGGAAGACCAAGCTCTTTATGCTGCACTACGTTGACGTTCTTTTCTTCATCGTCCAGCCACTTCTTAATGAGGTCTAAATCATACCCAGTCTCTTTTGAAATATAATTAAGATCTTTTCCGTCTTTAATGAGCTTATGTATCTTAGCCATTCTCTCATCGTGTTCCTTAGCCAGCTCAATTTCAAATTTCTTCAAAGACTGCTTCTTCGAACTGAAATCATAGATGTCTGTATATGAAAGATTGTAAGCATCTCCAAAAAACGCAGATCTATCACCAGATATAATTGCCTGCGAACGTTTATAAAGCTGCTCGTTATTCTCACCTATAATCCTTGCGTACAAAATATGATTGTCGTATCGCCTACAGTTAAAGCCTACAAGCTTGTGTTCGGTTAGCATCTGAACCTCATCGGAAGTAGGATTTATCATTCTCACCACGGGGTTTTCTGCGCCTTCAAATTTCCAATTTATAAGGAACAGATTAGGAAATACTTCACAGTCAAAGAACACAATCCTATCGTCTTTAATATCTTCAACAGGTTCGGGCATTATGGGTTCAGATTTTAATTTCATCTGATGAACAAGATTCACGCAGAACACAGCATTGTGAGTACTTCCCATGGCGAACTCTATCAGAGCATCTTCCATGTCTGTAACGTCATACCGAAGACCGTCATTGTAAGCATCGTCAAGAATTTTCTTTATGAACTCTACGCTTGGTTTCGTGTATCCCATTACTTCTTTTCGCAGATTTTTTTCTATCTGTTTTCGCAAACCCTTCTCGCTTGAAATCTTCTTAGCGTTTAATATCTTTTTCACCTCCTCTTTAAACGGCAAACCAGAATTCAGATGAGCGATAGGATTGTTAGTACATAAAGTAAGTTTCCTTCTTAAAGCAGAATTTCCTTTCTGAACCTTAACTTCTATTCCAGGAGCATAAATAGGATCGAGCTTTGATGTATCACCTTCGTAAATATAATGAAGATGAATCCCTGCTTCGCCCTTACTAAGCTCTGCATATGTAACTGGCCACATGGATGCTGCTTTCAAATTCAGCTCCCGGGATTTTTCTCCATTCTCGTCTTTAAGATCAAAATCTATGAATATATGCTCTTCAGGGATTCCTGAAATATAATGTACTTTCCTTGTATCGATGTCTTTAAGAGTCGTCCGAACATTGCTCCATCTTTGTTCCGGTGTTCCATCTTCCTTCGCGTACTGAGCAGGACACTCCGAAAACTCTTTGTCCAGTAACGACTCTTGTTCTTTCAGATCTATCCACGATGAAGGCTCTTTATCATCGGAGTTTTCATCCCTTTTTACCGGATAGCTGAAAATATCTTTCTTGAAACCTGTGTAATAGCTTCTTACCCTGGTTCCATCGGCAAGCATCCCCCTTTCCTCGAAATTCTCAAAATAGTTCTTTAATTCTTCTTTAAACTGTCTCTGCGGATACGGATATTGAACTCTCGCCGTATCGCAGTAATTGTTATACATTTCCCAAGCAACTTTCAATGACACACAGTTTTCACTTTCAAATGTAAAGTAAGAGTCCTGTACAAAGTTATAGAAGTCATTTGAAGCACCAAGCATATTAAGTGGAATATAAGTGTCGTAAAAGCCAGGATCATCCAAATATACTTGTCTGCAATGCCAGGCTATTCCTCCAAGCTCGAACTTTATCTGGTTCATGATTTCCTTGTATTCTTTCCCGGGAACTTTCTCGCCAGTTGGAGTCACATCGATAAGACGCCTTATCAAACCTGACTTAGCATCTGTAATCTTTACCGGTCTGTTCGTTCCCATGAACAGAAAACTTCTGAACTTTGTGGTATAAGCCGACTTAAACTTCTCATTGACTGTCATAAGCTCGTGAGAAGACAGAGAATTGAGTCTTGTGTTATCCTCAATACGAGAAAGATCTCCGTCATGTTGTATTGCTACCAGAGGATTATCCTTAAATGCCTCCAAAGCAAAACTGTTTGACGAAGATCCCAATGCTTTTGCATCGAATGTACTGTAGTAGCCATCGAATAGTTGCTGTATGATGTTTAAAACCGTTGATTTACCTGTCCCTGATGATCCATATAGGACGAGGAACTTCTGAATTTTCTTAGAATCTCCTGTCACGATTGATCCTATAGCCCATTCAATCTTCCTTCGTTCTTCAGGAGAATATAACACTGACATTAACCTGTCGTAAGAATCGATAGGTCCTTGCTGTAAAGAATACCCAAGCGTCTTACTGGAATAGTCTCTTTTATTATGCTTTTCGTTAGCAAATATAATTTTGCCGTCAAGCTCGTGAAAATTATCTTGCATATCCTCCCGACAATATCTATGCCAGGATGCGATCATTCTGTTTTCTGAATCCCACATGTGAAGCACTCTTATTATGTCGCCATTCGAATTTGATTTTTTGTACTTCTCATATTCTTCATCCAGATACTTGTCAATAATTTGAAGAGCGTCGTCTTCATCAGTCGACCATTCGCCTCTTTCCTCGATCCAAATTGCATAGAAATCTCCACCTCGAATCATCAGGTCATTACTTTTCCTGACAATAAACTTGGGATATATCTCAAATAACCCTCGTTTACTGGTTCTTGTCGAAATTTGCAAAAAGTCAAGCATTGTTACTCCTCAGCCAATACTAATTCATCCATGTCCTCAAACATCTTAATTTTGTTTGTTTTTCGGCAAATATAAGCGATTATAGCCTTCTGATTGTATGCCAGATCTTTTGTAAGCATCCTGAATACCTTTGTCGCATAGAAGTTTTTCACCTCTCCGCAGATGATTTTGCCCAATAGAAAATATAATTCGTTCTTCTGCTCAAGTGTAAGTTCGCTAAACAGCTTTTTAGCTCTGGCTTCCTTTGTCATTTTGGTTGTACGCTTACCGATAGTTTTCATTATTCTGTTTTCCTTCCGTATTTAGTTTATAATGCTGTTCAAAAACGTATTCATTTGATACCAGATTTCTTCATTTGGCATTCCCTTTATCCCCGGCACATAAAAAAGACTTCCTCTTCCATCGGTATCGTATTGCCGATTCATGAATCTCGTTAAGACTGTCCTAACCGTTTGATTATCATAAACTCGGTTAGTCATTCTTAATAATCCCAGATTTTCAATCATCAGCCAAAACCAAATGCAAGTTCGGTCGCCTGCAGCCGGGTTATACATAACGTCTGTTTCGCATCGTATGGCCAATGCTACCATCATTTCCAAAACAGAACACGGACTCGAAATATCAAGATCCGCATTCATTTCATATGAATACCTGTCTCTCAAATCGAGTCCGTCGTGTGCTCTATTAGCGTCTCTTTCGAGCGAATACACAAATAAAGTCTCAAATAATTGTTTTAACAGCGATGTGTACGATTCCTCCTTGCCGTCAGATATAATTTCTACAAGCCAACAGAAGTAATCGTTAATGATCTCGTCCTTATAAAACAACTAATAGCCTCCGTAAAATATAATTTACCCGTCGTTCTCCATACTCTCCGCTCCTATTAGTATTTCACAGTCAACTTTCAGACGATCATTTCTGACATAGAACGCATCCAGTTCGGGATCCGCATCTCTCATATCGGCTAGCCTTTCAAGATTCTTTGCGCCAATATAATCGTTTATAGAATCCTCATCCAGAGGTACATACTTGTCAGTAAGGATCTCGCCATCGTCATGCAGGAAGAACGTTAGCATACCGTACATCTCCTGCGAGCCAAATTCTCTCCCATCAATTTCGTATGGTTCGTCACTATAATCGTCCAGTAATGACGGAGAAGTATTTTTAGTTCTCTCATTCGGATCCGGGACCTTTGCGTAATTATAATGAGCGATAACCCTGTTCATACGCTCAATGTTATCGGATCCGTCATCAGTTTCTTCTTCCGGAATATCCGGTGGAGCAGCCAGATCGTTATAGTCAACCACCGCTCCAGATGATTTTTCTTTGTAGTAACGTATCATCTCTTCTCTTTTAGCTTCGAAGTCCTTCTGCCATTTCATTTTCACAAATATAAATGCGCCTGCAGCACCTGAAGCAATACCAGACAAGAATATAACTACGTTTTTTATCTTCGAGTTCATTTTAAACTTCCTTTCCGTAACCATAAATCCATGGATAATCAAACACGTCCTGAAGAGTTCCGCTTCCAAAACCTATCAAAACTGGGAAATTTGTCGTAAATCGTCCCATCATGATTCATAGTAATATAAAGGAACTCGTTCTTTCCGTTCATGAAGAACTCAAAATTCTCTGTTCCATCTTTTAGCCCAAAGTCGACGCAGTTATCCGTATCGGATTTGTCCTCATCATAGACCCATCCGATAACCTGCCCTTCAGGAATCTCAGGCAATTCGAGTGTTCTTAATACTTCATTAAGGAACAAATATCCTCTGGATCTTAGCATCTGAGTAAGAACTGCCTCGTATCCTTTCAGTTTATAATATGTCAGATCAGGCCTATTGTAGTACCAAACTTTGTCGCCTGGTTTAAGAAGGAATAAACTATAATCAGAGTTATCGACAACATTAGGACTCATTACGATGTCGACTTTTGTCTTTTCGTTTCCTTTCTTATCCGTTTCTACAGTTACGAGCTCTTCACGCTTTACGTTGTAATATAATTCTCTTTCTGTTTCCTCGCCGTATTTTTCGCTAACACGTTTTCTGTATTCCTTATAAGCCGCAGAAACACTTGCATACATTCCTGCCATAGTGAAATATCTTTTCCTGTGTACAGCGTTGGTCGTGAAGATTCCGGCAATAGTCAATCCGGAACATACAGCTGCAGGCCAATAAACTTTTAGCATCTCAATAGCTGTATTCTTGTAGACAACTGCCACCTCTTTGTTGTATTCTTTATTATCATCAAAATTTTCTTTATTGGCGCGGAGCTGCTCCATAACTTCCCTATGCTCATTGATAGCTTTGGTAGATTTGTAAGCAGCTCTCGCTGATAAAACGCCTGTCCCGATTACACCAATTGCACTTAAGACTGTCGTGATTTCGGGTGCGTTTTTCTTTAATGTAATCCCGAGCCTATTAAGACTCCTTCCGATTCTCGGGTTCATAACAAATATAATCCTCCTCTTATGTTAATGGGATTGCTCTAGGAAGATCTATAACCCAGCCTTCCCTTGTCGATACAATTTTTGTTCCTCTCAAATCAACCCAACCGTAATTTCTGTCAGACGCATTCGCTGCTACTCCAGCAAGATCATACAAGTCAAACACACTCACTTTCTCAAATCTCTGAAGGCTGTCGTACATCCATTCCAGTACCTCTTCGGCGTCGCCATAATCTTCGAACGTGATGTTCTCGTATTCGTATACAGAATTCGTGTTTCTAGATTTGACTCCTACGCCTGAAGTAACGCCTGAGCCTCTTATGTTGTCATAACGAACCGTCGAATTAGTTCCTCTGAAGCTTGATCTCCTGTCAGAATATCTTCCATTCTCAGGTAAATATGTGTCGAGAAAGTTCTGGAAAATTCTTCTAAGGAAACTCATGATGAAACCTGGAGCTTCTTCGATGACATAGTCCTTGATGCTCTTTGCGTCTTCCGGAACGAATGCCTTAGTAAACTTCTGAAGTGTTGTTTCCTGTTGTTTCTTTGCCACCCCCTTCGTAACTTTCGCTAATCTATGCTCTTCTTCTTTCTTTTTCTGTTCACGATACTTGGTACTGTTAGGCTTAATGTTAGGAATTTCAGCCATTTCTTTCTCCTTCCAAAACAAGAGTTCCCGGAAGATCTATCTTAGTCCTCGCAAGTCTGCCTGAGTTTTTCTTATACTGATACGCAAGATTGCTTTTTGCCTTAGCTGCTGAATTAGCTTTCGTCTTGCCATACCAGTCGTTTTCGATACATCTTCCGAATTCCAAAACCGGACCTTTGTAAATATAATAGTCCATCAACCATCCCCCTTTCTTTGATGACGGATGCTTCGCTTACGATTCACGACAGTAGCCATGTAATATAATCCGTTACTTCTTGCGCTATTGTCCTGCCTGTGAGATCTTCGCGAACGCGCCTTGTGTTTACTTTTGTTGCACATGCTCATTTACCTCCTTTGTTTGATATAAAAAGAGGACACTGATTTCCGACCAATGCCCTCTTCTTTTCAACAAATATAATTTCTACTTATGTCATGTCTGATCCGACACATTCTGCTCGGATACTACATTAGCTTCTGCTTCTTTAGCCTTCTTATTGGCTATAGAGGTTGTTATCATTCTGACAATTTTTGGCACAAAATAGCCGATTGCTGTTCCGACTATTGTCGCAGCTAATAACTGTCTGCCCGAATAATAACCTCTGTTAACCGAGTCAAGCGGTTCTAAAGATGTTTCAACGTTCATATCCATTACTTCATAATTGTCCATCTCATTAGACCTCAAATATATTTTTGTTATTTGTCTCCATTACATAAGATGATTATTTTTCGATTATTAATCGACATAATCAGGTGTTGGGAAATACTCATACCCCATAATCACATATGGTGTAGTAGTCTCCTCTATTCCAAACCATGAATACTCAGGTTCAATGGTTTTAACTCTCATAGAGCTCCACCCTACAAGACGACACGCTTCAACCTGCTTTAAACCTAACAAGTAGAACAGATCTCCTAAGTTAACATAATCCTCACGTATCATCTGAGCGGATAATTCGTTAAACGCTCTGTCTACTTTATTTCTTGTAGAATAGAAGAACGTTCCTGTTATCGGCTCATAAAACAGCGTTCCTCCATTCTCGTATCCCTGGATCAATACGTTCGGAATATCTTCTCTTATCTGATTCGCCTGTTGTCCATAGACATTCCTTGCAAGTTCGTTTGCTTCCTTATCACCTAATTTCTTTCTTGCTTCTTCTTTGTAATCAGCCAAAGTTCTCTCTGCAGCATTATAGGCGGATGACAATACGTCCATACGTTTAGAACTCATGTTCTCTCCGTTAACCATACTTGCCGTTGAAGCTCCCATAAGCGAAATAACCGGAATATAATATTTCCAGCTTGTTTTCACGATTTCTCCTACGGGTAATTTTTCGACCTGCAATTCCTCCTTTCTTTTGTCACAGGCTCTTACAGCTTTTACTGTTGAATACACTGACAACACAGGAGCTCCTATAAGACCTACAAGTCCTACGATTTTAAATATCTTCGGAGCATTCTTAGTAAGCGATCTTTTGATCTTAATTTTTCGTGTCGGCATTTTCATCACATCCTATCTCTTTAACTTCCTTTGACTCCACAACGAGGTTTCCAACCAGTGCTATAACTGACAGTACTCCACTCAGTGCTTCCACGATTGTTAAAATTAATGATGACTTTTTCATTTGTATTCCTCCTCATACATAGTTTCTATTTCATGCTGATATAATGGTTCTGGACAATAACTCAGCATAACCATCAATGTTCCATCTTTGTCATAAACTTCTTCATGGCGGAATGAGATCCAATTTGTTTCCCACATTTCTGCTATGAAATCTGCATCCCAGATCTTTTCAGAAAAAGTCCAATTAGATACATTCTTTTCTTCGATTCCTAAATATCTATAGAACTTTTTCAGATTTACTTCACCGTTCGTCCACGGGTGGTTGCTAAGACATTCGTTAATAATAGATTCCGCGTCATACAACTTCTTATAAGTTGTTTCGAACTTAATTCGGTTGTTGATGTCGTACACCCTTATTGGAGAATCCAAAGCTACTTGTGATGGAATGAGCTTTGTTTCCTTCGCTAATTCTTGCTCTACCTCTTTGACTTTATCTTCTCCAATAACTTCTTTGGATTTCTCTTTGAAATCTCTTAAAGTTTCTGCAGCGCTCGTAGCAGCTAAAGATAATACTCTGTTACGGTTAGCATGAATCGTATTACCAGCGATGCTACAAGTTAGTGATGTGACACCAAAGCCTATTGCCGGAATATAATACGGAACTAACTGCTTAAGTATTACGTTCGGAGTAATCTCCACCCCGGACGCTTTGAGTTCATCGTACTTTCTGACTGCTTTTACAGTGGCTTTTCCTGTGAAATATAATGCCGCAGCTCCTGAGATCGCACTTGCTACTAAACAAATAGTCGGCAATCGTTTCTTACAGGTTGTTACCAGTTTCCTATGTTTCATTTTATATCGCTTCAAACCTCCTTATAAAAATATAAAAGCCATTCGCAATCGAATGACTTCATACAATGCCGTGAAAATTTTTCGGATGATGGCTATTCACCTCTAATAGATCTTCGTATAGATGTGTAAATATCAGATATGTTCCTGAGCTGAGAATTGTAAGTGTCAAGTATTCCCTGAAAGTCCGAATCGAATTTCTTTGAAGCACGTTCGGCCGCTCTTTCAGCAACTTCCCTTCTTAAATCTGAAATATCAACGTTCTCGAGCTCAGCGTTTAACTTTGCACGTACACCCTCCTTTACATCCGGATAAGCATCTTTTACAGCCTGCTTTACTTCTTCCTTGATTTGAGACTCTACATCGCTCACGGCTCTTGACGAGGCATTTGCAGTCTCGATAGCTACAGCCTTTGCGATTGCCTTATCAG
>RHMF01001585.1_pt1 | contig 10423 bp, 6 predicted proteins | sample 5365151 | NCBI WGS metagenome assembly RHMF01 (sample SAMN10266501, study PRJNA497801) | feces metagenome | isolation source: feces | host: Bos taurus | place: China: Prairie of Fairy Mountain | collected 2017-08-14 | reverse complement strand
GTGAGTGGATGTACTGTGATCTGCATGCCCATTCTAATTACTCCGATGGAACGTTCAGCCCGGCAGAGTTGATCGCTGAAGCGAAGCGTCTTGGATTGGATGCCGTTGCACTGACAGATCATAACACCGTGGCCGGCCTGCCGGACTTTCTGGCAGCGGGGCAGGGAAGCGGCGTGGAAGCAGTGCCGGGTTGTGAGTTCTCTACCGATTATCATGGGGTGGAACTGCATATTCTGGGACTGTTCATTCAGCCGCAGCACTATGCAACTGTGACGGCGTTGCTGGAAAAGGCCCAGCAGGAAAAGGAACGCAGCAATCAAAATCTGGTGGCGGCGCTGCAGAATGCCGGCTACGATTTGGATTATGCAGAGATCTGCAGCCATTGTAACGGCCAGATCAACCGGGCCCATATTGCGGCGGCCATGGTGGAAAAAGGTTATTTTGCCGATATGCAGGCCTGCTTCCGGGGGGTGCTGTCGGCCAAGCACGGGTTTTACCGGCAGCCCAAGCGGATTAGCGCCTACGATTGCATTCGCTTTATCAAGTCCCTGGGGGCTGTGGCGGTGCTGGCCCACCCGTTTTTGAATCTGGACGAGGCTGCCCTGCGGGACTTTTTGCCAAAGGCGGTGGAAGCCGGCCTGGACGGTATGGAGGTGGCCTATTCCAAGTATTCCCCGGAAACCACGGCCACGGCCTTTGCGATCGCCGATGATTTTGGCCTGTGCTATTCCGGCGGCAGCGATTTCCACGGCGGCAATAAGCCGGATATTCAGCTTGGTACAGGCAGGGGAGACCTGCGGATCCCGGCTGCCTGGCTGGAGAAGCTGAAAAAGCGTCAATAAAATGTGGACTGTGCGGCTGCACAGTCCATTTTTTTGTTGGGCAAACACGGCAAAATAATTTCAAAAGATTGTAGATTTTTGCTGCAAATTATGGTATAACTATATATTGAGGGTAATCTGCGTTACTATCGCCTTTTTTGCCCGAAAAAGCAATTCCCGGAGAAAGGTTCCGAGTTTCTATGAGTTATGATCTGCAAAAAGCGAGCGTCTTAAAGCGGGTTTCCGCTTATATTCTGGATGCGATCCTGCTGCTGGTTTTGGTCACCGGCATCGCCTTCGTGCTGTCGGCTGCGCTGCATTACACCGACTGGAACAATCGGGTCAATGACAGCTACGCCAAGTATGAAGCCCAGTTCGGCGTGTCCCTGGAGATCACCGAGGCGGACTACCAGGCCCTGCCGGAAGATCAGCGGGCGGTGTACGATGCTGCCTTCCAGGCGCTGAACGCCGACCGGGAAGCGGTGAAGGCCTACAATATGCTGGTGAATCTGACGCTGATCATCGTCAGCTTTTCCATTTTGCTGGCCTATCTGGGCCTGGAATTTGCGGTGCCCCTGCTCTTTGGCAACGGCCAGACGGTGGGCAAAAAGGTCTTCGGCATCGGCCTGATGAAAACAAACGGCGTCAAGGTCAATACGGTGACCCTCTTTGTCCGCACGGTTCTGGGCAAATTTGCCATCGAGACCATGATCCCGGTGCTGATGATCATGATGCTGCTGCTGGGCACCATCGGCCTTTTGGGGCCGGTGATCGTCATTGGCATCTGGTTGGTGCAGCTGGTGATGCTGATCGCGTCCCCCACCAATTCACTCATCCATGATGCGTTGTCCCACACCGTGGCGGTGGATATGGCCAGCCAGCTGGTGTTTGCCAGCGAGGAGGAGCTGATGGCCTACAAGCAGCGCCGGCACGAGGAAATGGTCAGCCAAAAGCCCTATCCGTAAGCGATAAGAAAACAAAATAATTTTATATATAAGAAAGGGAACCCTGTATGAAAGTTGTTTTGGAAAATTTGACAAAGGTCTTCCCCAGCCGGGACAAAAAGTCCGGCAGCGAGGTGGTGGCAGTCAATAACTTTACCTTCGAGATCCCCGACGGTAAGCTCATTGGCCTGCTGGGCCCCTCCGGCTGCGGCAAGTCCACCACGCTGTACATGATCAGCGGCCTGCAGAAGCCCACTGCGGGCAAGATCTACTTCGGCGACGACGACGTTACCGAACTGTCCACCGAGAACAGAGGCATCGGCCTGGTGTTCCAGAACTATGCCCTGTACCCCCACATGACCGTCAAGCAGAACATCCTCTTCCCCCTGCAGAACCTGAAGGGCGAGGAGAAGATGACCAAGGAGGCCATGCTGGAGCGTGCCCACTGGGCTGCCAAACTGGTGCAGATCGACGATCTGATGGACCGCAAGCCCAGCGAAATGTCCGGCGGTCAGCAGCAGCGAGTGGCCATCGCCCGTGCCCTGGTGAAGAAGCCCCGTGTCCTGCTGCTGGACGAGCCGCTTTCCAACCTGGATGCCCGTCTGCGTCTGCAGACCCGTGAGGAGATCCGCCGCATCCAGCGGGAAACCGGCATCACCACCATTTTCGTCACCCACGACCAGGAAGAGGCCATGTCCATTTCCGACCAGATCGTGGTCATGAAGCTGGGCGTTGTGCAGCAGATTGGCGCACCTCAGGCGGTCTATGACGATCCTGCCAACCTGTTCGTCGCCAAGTTCCTGGGCACCCCGCCCATCAATGCTTTTGACGGCACCGTCAAGAACGGCAAGCTGTACCTGGGCCAGGACTGCGTCCTGGAGGTACCCGGCGTGGCTGACCAGGATGTCTATGTGGGCATCCGTCCCGAGGGCTTCGAGCTGGAGGACAACGGTCCTTTGTGCTGCAAGCTCAGCAATGTGGAGGTCATGGGCCGGGATTCCAGCGTGGTCTGCTCCCATCCTGCCGCCGAGAACCCTGTGGTCCGTGCCATCATCGACTCCGACAACAAGGTCGATACCACCAAGGAAACCGTCCGTTTCTCCCTGAAGCCCCACAAGGTGTTCCTGTTCAGCAAGCAGACCGAGGAGCGGCTCTATTTTGAGGTGAAGTAATATGGTCGATAGCAAGCAACAGTGGAAAGCCTGGTTGTATCTGCTGCCGGTCATTGTTCTGACGCTGGTCTTTACGGTCTGGCCCATTATCAATACCGTCCGTATGGCCTTCCTCAACGGCTATAACGGCATGGCCGTCATCGGCGGCGCAACCTTCAAAATCGGCATTTCCAATTTCAAGTGGGTCATCTCCATGGGTGACTTCACCCGCAGCCTGGGCAACACCATGCTGCTGACGGTTCTGACCGTACCCATTTCCACCATTCTGGCCCTGCTGATCGCCGTGGCCCTGCATTCCATCAAGCCCCTGCAGAAGCTGCTGCAGACCATCTATTTCCTGCCCTATGTCACCAATTCCATCGCCATCGGCATGGTCTTTGCCGCTATGTTCTCCATCGTCGGCAACATGGGCACCGAGGGCAATGACATCATCATCACCGCCGGTATCATCAACAACCTGCTGGGTATGTTCGGTGTCGAACCCATCAACTGGATGAACGCCGGCTCCAGCTACTGGGCCAACATCACCGTTATGGTGGTCTACATTGTCTGGAACGCCCTGCCCTTTAAGATCCTGGTGCTGCTGGGTGGCCTGCAGGGCATCAGCAAGCAGTACTATGATGCTGCCAAGGTGGACGGCACCCCCCGCTGGAGAGTGCTGACCCGGATCACCGTGCCGCTGCTTTCCCCCATGCTGGCCTATGTTGTCATCACCGGTTTCATCGGCGGCTTCAAGGAGTACAGTAGCATCGTCGGTATCTTTGGCGAGAACATGGGCCCTGTGGGCGATGCCGGCCGCTTGAACACCATGGTCGGCTACATCTACGAGGCCCTGCCCCAGATGAACTACGGCCAGGCCAGTGCCGCTGCCCTGATTCTGTTCTTCATCATTCTTGTTGTGACCATGATCAACACCCAGGTCAGCAAGAAGAGAGTTCATTTCTAAGGAGGTGCGGATATGACTGAAAATAAAATCGTGCACCAGAGAGCAGGCCAGGTAATGGCGAAGGTTGTTACCTATGCCTTTCTGATCCTGATCGCCATTGTGGTCCTGTTCCCCTTCTACTGGATGATCATTTCTTCGCTGAAGACCCTGGATGAATACCGGGAAACGGTGCCTACCTTCTGGCCCCGTACCGTCATGTGGAGCAACTATGCCCGGGCCTTTGAAACGGCGAACCTGGGCCGGCTGTTTATGAACACCGCCTACGTGGGCCTGGTGTCCACCCTGCTGAGCCTGGTAATCACCGTGCTGGCTGCATTTGCCTTTGCCCGTCTGGAGTTCAAGGGCAGAGATGCCATGTTCGGCGCCCTGCTTGCCACCATGATGATCCCCGGCGAGCTGTTCACCATCACCAACTATGCCACCGTCAACAGCTTCGGCTGGCTCAACACCTACACGGTTCTGATTGTGCCCTTCCTGGTCAGCGTGTTCTATATCTACCTGCTGCGTCAGAATTTTATGCAGATCCCCAATGAGCTGTACCTGGCCGCCAAGGTGGACGGCTGCAGCGATCTGAAGTATCTGTGGAAGGTTATGATCCCTCTGGCGCTGCCCACGCTGATCTCCATCACCATTCTGAAAATGATGGGTGCATGGAACTCCTACGTCTGGCCCCGCTTGGTCGCCAACGATGAGGAGTATCATCTGATCACCAACGGCCTGCGCAATGCCTTTACCGCCGTTACCGGTGACGTGGATTATCCGCTGCAGATGGCAGCCGTTGCCATCGTTTCCGCTCCGCTGTTCCTGGTGTTCCTGTTCCTCAGGAAGTATATCATGCACGGTGTCAGCCGCAGCGGTATCAAGGGTTAATAGTCAAATTTTGACTGTAACATAAGTAAAAAACAATTTTTATACAAAAGGAAAGGAAGAATTATCACTATGAAGAAGATCGTTAGCGTACTGCTGCTGGTCTGCCTGATGCTGAGCCTGCTGTCCCTGGCCGGCTGCAAGAAGACCCAGAGCATGGGCGGCGTGTTCGAAGTGCCCGAGGGCGGCTATGATGGCAGCGAGGTTACCATTACCTTCTACCACACCATGGGCGCCAACCTGCGCGAAGTGCTGGACAAGTATATTGTGGAGTTCAATAAGCTCTATCCCAATATCCACATCAAGCACGAGCAGGTCGGTGACTACGATGCCGTTCGCGACCAGATCGCCACGGAGATCACCGTCGGCAATCAGCCCAACATCGCCTACTGCTACCCCGACCATGTTGCCCTGTACAACAAGGGTAACGCCGTTGTCACCCTGGACAACCTGATCGCCAGCACCGTCGAGGTCAAGCGTGCCGACGGCACCACCGAGGTCCTGGGCCTGACCGCTGAGCAGATCGCCGATTTCATCCCCGGTTATTACAACGAGGGTAAGTGCTACGGCGACAACCTGATGTACACCCTGCCCATGAGTAAGTCCACTGAGGTTCTGTATTACAACAAGACCTTCTTCGAGGAGCACGATCTGGAAGTTCCCACCACTTGGGAAGAGATGGCTGCTGTCTGCGCCCGCATCAAGGAGATCGACCCCATGTCCATCCCTCTGGGCTATGACTCCGAGGCCAACTGGTTCATCACCATGTGCGAGCAGTACGGCTCTCCCTACACCAGCGCTGACGGCGACCGTTATCTGTTCGACAACGAGACCAACCGCCAGTTCGTCACCATGTTCCGTGACTGGTACAAGAAGGGCTATGTGACCACCAAGGCCATCAACGGCGGTGCTTACACCTCCGACCTGTTCACCAAGATCACCACTGCCGAGGACCCCACCAAGTGCTACATGTGCATCGGCTCCACCGCCGGCGCTGCCCACCAGGTCCCCGATAAGGGCGAGGACGGCAAGTACCTGTTCGAGGTCGGTATCGCCTCCATCCCCCAGGTTGACGCCTCCAAGCCCAAGGTTATCTCCCAGGGCCCCAGCCTGTGCATCTTCGGCAAGGAAAACACCCAGGAAGTCATTGCCTCCTGGCTGTTCGTTAAGTTCCTGACCACCTGCGTGGAGTTCCAGGCTGACTTCTCCATGGTCTCCGGCTATGTGCCCGTCATCCAGTCTGTTAAGGACGATGCCGTTTACTCCGAGTTCCTGGCCAAGGCTGACGGCGGCAGCTACCTGCCCGCTCTGTCCACCAAGATGGCGCTGGCCCAGGCCGATGCCTACTTCGTTTCTCCCGCTTTCAACGGCTCCTCCAATGCCCGTGATGAGGTTGGCGCGCTGATGCAGAAGTGCCTGCTGCTGGACGGCAACAATCTGGAAGAGAACATCAAGAAGGCTTTTGAGGAAGCTGTCAAGAAGTGTAAGTCCAAGGACATCTCCATGATGGGCTAAGCTATGAAAAACAGCAGAAAAGTAATTTCTCTGCTGCTGGTGCTGTGTGCGCTCTGTTCCTGCCTGGCCGCCTGCGGCCGGCAGAACGGGGCCACCGAGCCTTCCGGCAGCGTGGACTATGCCGCTTCCGTGAAGCTGGATATGTCCTCTGATACCCTCAAGCAGGAAGTCACCGTCCATACCTTCATCGACGGCGACACCACTCATTTCAACGTCCCCAAGTCCGTCATGGAAAACGGCGTGCTGAAGGCCCGTTACCTGGGCATCAACACCCCCGAATCCACCGGCAAGATCGAACCCTACGGCAAGACCGCTTCCAATTTCACCAAGGAAAAGCTGTCGAGTGCCACCTCCATCATCATCGAGTCTGATACCGCTTCCTGGAATCCCGATTCCACCGGCGCCCGTTACATGGTCTGGGTCTGGTACAAGACCGCCCAGGACACCGAGTATCGGAACCTGAACATCGAGATCCTGCAGAACGGTCTGGCCCTGGCCTCCAACGCATCCGACAACCGCTATGGCGAAGTCTGCGTCAATGCCATTCGCCAGGCCCAGGCCCAGAAGCTGTATGTCTACTCCGGCAAGGATGACCCCAATTTCTACTACGGCGCCGCTGTGGAGCTGACGCTGAAGGAACTGCGGGCCAATATCGAAGCCTATGAGGGCGTGTCTGTGGCCTTCACCGGCGTCATCACCCGCAACAGCGGCAACGACGGCGTCTATGTAGAAGCCTATGACGAGGAAACCGGCATGTACAACGGCATGTACATCTACTATGGCGCCACCGCCCATGCCGACCTGAAGGAAGAAGTGCTGGTCATCGGCAAGGAGATCCGTGTTGTTGGCGTGGTCAGCGTGTTCAATGGCTCCTACCAGGTTTCCGGCCTCAAGTACGATGCCCGCAACAAGGCCGAGAGCTGCCATGCCATCAGCGATGGCCATGCACCGGCTTACCAGCTGGTCAATGCCCAGACCTACACCGGCAAGGTGGAAGTCACCGTCATTGACCCGGAAACCAACGAGGAAGTCATCAAGCAGCTGCCCTTTGCAGAAATGGCCCTGGGCGCCAGCATTGCCATGCAGGATCTGGTGGTCACCGAGGTCTATACCACCGATAACGGCGGCAATTCCGACGGCGCCATGACCCTGACCTGCGATGCCGGCGGCATCAAGATCGTCGTCCGCACCAATGTGCTGCGGGATGCCGATGGCAACATCATCACTGCCGATGCATTTATGGGAAAGACCATTGATGTGCGCGGTGTTGTGGATTTCTTCAGCGGTGACTATCAGATCAAAGTCCTGTCCGTAAACGATATTACCGTATATTAATTTTCAAAAGGAGTATCTATCATGAAAAGATTGATTGCGCTTCTTCTGGCCGTTGTGCTGTGCGTTGGCCTGTTTGCCGGCTGCGCAAAGAAGCAGAATGAAGATCTGCTCAAGGCAAAGGAGTACCTGTACTCCCTGTACGTGGATAAGCCCACTGTGACTGCCAAGGACCTGGAGTATCCCGCCAAGGTCAAGGGCGGCAGCACCTTCTTTGAAGTCGAATGGACCGTTGAGATCCTCAGCGGCAAGGGCGAAGTGAAGGTCGTCCCCAGCGAAACCCCCGGTTTTGTTGTGGTGGATGTGCCCGAAGAGCCCGAAGAGGACATCGTCTACAAGCTGACTGCCACCATTAAGGACGCAGAAGGCAAGCAGACCGAAACCCTGACCTACGAATACACCGTTCCCAAGTTCTCCGTCAACAGCTTTGACGAGTATGTGGCTGCCGAGGCCGGCACTGCCCTGGTGACCCAGGGTGTGATCACCGGTCTGATCGCCAAGAGCGAGGGCGCTTCCTACAACTGCATTTACTACCAGGATGCCGACGGCGGCTACTACGCCTACGGCCTGGCAGAGGACCCCATCACCGATCTGAAGCTGGAAGTCGGTATGACCATCCGCGTCACCGGTGAGAAGGACATCTACAGCGGCACCCATGAGATGAAGAATGTTTCCGTCAAGATCATCAGCGGCGACAAGAGCGACGTGGTGGCCCATGACTTCACCGAGATCTACAAGAATGCTGCCGATCTGAAGGACAACGCTCTGGTCTATCAGCAGGCTCAGCTGGTTACCATCAAGGGCGTTGAGATCACCGGCCAGGATCCCAGCAGCGGCTACTACAAGTTCAAGCTGGGCGAACTGGAGTCTTACATCCGTATCTCCGGCTCCACCTGCCCTCTGAACAAGGAGCAGAAGGATGCCCTGATCGCCGGCCACACCATGCACCTGGGCTGGATCGCCAATGTTACCGGTGTCATCTGTGTCTACAACGGCGCTTTCTACCTGACCCCTGTTTCCGTTGATGCCTTCGAGTACATCAGCCTGCCCGACAAGACTGATGCCGAGAAGATCGAGTTCGAAATCGGCAATATGACCTTCCCCGGCATTATTGACGAGAATACCGAGATCGAGCTGCCCGCTACCGGCCTGACCTACACCGATGTGATCATCGCCTGGGCCGTGGAAGGTGAGGGCGCTGCCATCGTCGACGGCAAGCTGGTCATCACCATGCCCAGTGCCAACACCGCCATCAAGCTGACCGCTACCCTGACCTGCGGTGAGGAGACCGGCGAGGCTGTGTTCGATATCCTGCTGCTGGCTACCGAGCTGACCTACGAGGAAATCGTCAAGATGGCCTATGCCCTGCAGCCCGGCGCAAGCCTGCCTGTGAGCATGACCCTGAAGGGCGTCATCACTTCCGTTGATACCGCCTGGAGCGACCAGTACAACAACATCACCGTCACCATCCAGGTTGGCGATCTGGCTGACCAGAAGATCATGTGCTTCCGCCTGAAGGGCGACGGCGCCAAGGATCTGAAGGTGGGCGACGTCATCACCGTGGAAGGCATCCTGAAAAACTACAACGGCACCATCGAGTTTGATGCCGGCTGTAAGCTGCTGGCCGTGGAAGGCGGCAGCGGCAACGAAGGTAGTAACGAAGGTGGCAATGAGGGCGGCAACGAGCAGCCCTCCAACGGCGACACCGACGGCATGGCTCTGACCATCAAGGAAGCCATCGAGCGCGCCCAAAAGGCCGGCAACGCCGGTACCACCATCAAGTACAAGATCACCGGCAAGGTTACCGAGGTGACCAATACCACCTACGGCAATTTCTACATCGAAGATTCCACCGGCAGGATCTATGTCTACGGCTGCTACAGCGCCGACGGTAAGGTGCGCTATGATGAGATGGACAACTTCCCCCAGGAGGGTGACACCGTCACCCTGTACGGCGTGCTGTCTACCTACAACGATGCCCCTCAGATGAAGAACGCCTGGTGCCTCTCCGGCGGCACCGGTAAGCAGGAAGCTGGCGGCAACGAGGGCGGCAACGACCAGCCCGCCACCGGTGATACCGACGGCATGGTCCTGACCATCAAGGAAGCCATCGAGCGTGCTGTCAAGGCTGGCGATGCTGGCACCACCATCAAGTATAAGGTTACCGGCAAGGTCACCGAGGTGACCAATACCACCTACGGCAACTTCTACATTGAAGATGCCACCGGCCGCATCTTCGTCTACGGCTGCTACAGCGCAGACGGCGAGCTGCGGTACGACGCCATGGACAACTTCCCCCAGGAGGGCGATACCGTCACCCTGTATGGCGTGCTGTGTACTTATAACGAGACTCCCCAGATGAAGAATGTCAAGTGCCTCTCCGGCGGTACCGGCAAGCATGAGGAATCCGGCACCCAGGAGGATACCGACGGCATGAAGCTGACCATCGCCGAGGCCATCGAGCGCTGCAACGCAACCGGCGGTACCGCAACCAGCATCAAGTACACCATCACCGGTGAGGTCACCGAGGTGGTCAATACAAGCTACGGCAACTTCTACATCAAGGATTCCACCGGCACCCTCTACATTTATGGCTGCTACAGCGCCGACGGCAAGGAAAGCTATGCCGTTATGAATAACTATCCCCAGGTGGGCGATACCGTCACCCTGTACGGCGTGCTTGTGCTGTATACCAATGAAGACGGTGAGTCTATCCCCGAAATGAAGAATGCCTGGTGCCTCTCCGGCGGTACCGGAAAGCGTTCCACCAGCACCAATGCTAAGCCCATCAGCGGTACCCCCGAGGTCGGTGTGGCCTACAAGTTC
>RHMF01001584.1_pt1 | contig 10425 bp, 11 predicted proteins | sample 5365151 | NCBI WGS metagenome assembly RHMF01 (sample SAMN10266501, study PRJNA497801) | feces metagenome | isolation source: feces | host: Bos taurus | place: China: Prairie of Fairy Mountain | collected 2017-08-14 | reverse complement strand
TCGGCTATGACGGTAAAGTCTTCAGGACGCAAGGCGCGGAACTGGCTGACGCCCGTCACGAAATGCACTCTCACCTTGGGAGGGAAGGTGCGCAACACTTTTCCTTCAGGCATATTGATGGCCTTGATGGGAACACCGTCCAAACTCTCTTCCGTCAATACGTCAGTATAGAAGCCGATACGAACCTGTTCGGGTACCACCTTGACATCTTTCTGATGCGATACTTTGCAGTTGACTATCAGCGTGTCGCGGAAACCGACGTAGTTCAGCGGTTCGGTATAGACGGCACGAATGCTGTCCAGTCCCTCTCTTGAGGTGTAAACATCCACGCTGTCGGGCCAATACTGCACGTGGGAGATAAAGTAAAGTTGCTCGGGAATGACTCGCCCCGTCCATCTCACGGGCACCCTTTTTCGTTCGCCGTTGTTATAGAAGAACTCCACTCTGTCTGGCTTGATGGCATTGACCGTCGTCGATGTCTCCAATTGTTGCGTCAGGTGTCGCTTGATGTCGGAGGGGGAGATGCTGCCAAAACCATTACCGCGGTCGTAGTTCTTAAAGGTGAAACTGGTGCTGCGGTTCTCTTCGTAGAGATATCTCATCAGCACCCAGCCTTTGTCGCGGACTGTCACGCGCAGGGTATCCACTTCGTTGGAAGTGAGCACGACATTCTTGGGAATCCCCTTGATACGCATCGTGACCTTGATTTCCCACTCGTAAGTCTCATTCAAGGTCATGATAAGCCAGAAGACTCCTGACAAAATGAGAAAGAAGAGGAAAATCAGGAATTCCCTGCTCATTCTGTTGAACAGGAAACGCCTAATGATAAGGGGAATGCGTCGTGCCTTCACAGAGTTTTCAGCTACTAACTTCTCGTCTCCTTATTTTTGTGTAGGTGTGCTTGCCATATCCTTGAAGACTGAGCCCTTGTCAACACGGATGACAACGCCATCGGCTATCTTCACTTCGATGATGCCATTGGCAAGGTCGATCTTCTTGACGGTACCATAGATACCGCCACCTGTTACGACAGCAGCGCCTTCCGTCAAAGAGTTCTGGAAATTCTGAATCTCCTTCTGGCGCTTCTGCTGGGGCTTGATCATAAAGAAATACATGATGGCAAAGATGGCCACCATCATAATGATAAAACTGGTCATGCTGCCACCGCCTTGTGCGGCTTGTGCAGCGAGAATCATTTGTGACATAATTATATATTAATTTTGTTGTTATCTTTCGTCTATATGCTTAAGCAGTCGTCCTGTCTCTACCAAATGGTGGGCGATGGCATCGAGCATACCATTGATATAGCCACCGCTGCGTGGGGTGGAGTAGACCTTGGCGATGTCTACAAACTCGTTGATAGTCACGCTGATGGGGATGCTGGGGAACGACATCATCTCTGCAATGGCTATCTGCATGATGACGATATCCATATAGGCCAGACGGGAGAAATCCCAGTTGCGCGAAGCCTCGCTCATGAAGTGCTGGTATTCATCGGCATTCATGATGGTGGCACGGAACAGCTTGCGGGCGTATTCCTTGTCCTCGTCGTTGCTGTATTCTGGCAATAAATCCTGTCGTGACTGGTTTTTCTCTTCGAAACGCTTGATGGTTTTCAGCACGAACGTGTCTACTACCTCCTTATCGTCGTTCCAGTAGAGACTCTGCTCTTCCAAGAGGGAGTCGAGGTCGGGATTGTCCTGTATGAGCGTACGGTAGATTTTGCGCCACAACTCACGGTCAGCATCGTAGCTGTCCTCCTCGGCTTCCATATAGTCCTTGTAGATCTGGCTCTCAGCAATCTGTGTGTAGATTTTCTTCAGGAACTCGGGCTCGTCTTCCCAGTTCATTTTCTTGGTCTCCAGGAAGTCGTTGAGCATCTTGTTCTCCTCCAATTGAAGTGCAAAACGATTGTAGGCAAATTTCTGTGAAGGCATCTCTGTACCCTCACGTTGAGCCCTCGACTGGGCCACTTCCAGATGGCGTCGTGACTCGCGGGTAATGCCTACGATGAGTGCTAACAGGTAATTGTAAAGGTCATACGCTTTTGAAAGGCTGAAAAGAAGCTCCTTCTCTGCTGCCTCAATGTTCTTGTTACCATTTTGATAGTACGCATAGGTTAACTGAACTACCTTGATTCTTATCAGTTCTCGATTAATCATAATTCTTTAGAATCCTATTGTTTTGATACTCTTATCAGGTTGCAAAAGTACAAAAAAGTGAGTAAAAAAACAAGAAAAACACTATTTTTATAGCTGCGGAAGGAAATTTTTCGCTTTTCGCTTTTCACTTTTCACTTTTTTTCGTACCTTTGCACCCGCTTTTCGCATCGTGTGATGGTGAATTAAGCAATAGTTTAACTTAATTTAGAGTAACACAATTTATTATGAAAGAAATTAGTGTAAACGGTCAGAAGCGCACCGAGACAGGCAAGAAAGCCTCTAAGATGCTTCGCAAGGAGGGCTTGGTTCCCTGTAATCTGTATGGTGAGTCGAAGGATAAGAATGGTCTGCCAGAGGCCCTCTCTTTCGGTGTTTCAATGGCAGAAATGCGCAAGGTTATCTATTCTCCTCACGTTTATGTAGTGAATATTACTATCGACGGCAAGGAGCACAAGGCTATCATCAAGGAACTTCAGTTCCACCCAACTACTGATGCCCTGCTTCACGCTGACTTCTATGAGATTAACGAGAAGAAGAACATTACTGTCGGTATCCCTGTGAACCTGGTAGGTCACGCTCAAGGTGTGCGCGATGGTGGTAAGTTGCAGTTACAGATTCGTAAGATTAATGTAACCGCTCCCTACAAGAATATTCCTGAGAAGCTCGATATCGACGTTACTGCTCTGGAGCTCGGTAAGAGCATCAAGGTTGGAGCCCTGAGTTTCGAGGGCCTTGAGATTGCTACCTCTAAGGAGGTTGTCGTATGCTCAGTGAAGGCTACGCGTGCTTCTCGTTCAGCTGCTGCAGCAGAAGAGGCTGCTCAGTAATCTAGCACAGAATGGACAAGTATTTGATTGTTGGCTTGGGCAACGTCGGCGATGAGTACGACATGACCCGCCACAATACTGGATTTATGGTATTGGACGCTTTTGCAAAGGCGTCCAATATTTCTTTTGAGGATAAGCGCTATGGCTTTGTGGCCGAAACCTCTCTCAAGGGGCGGAAAGTGTTTCTCCTCAAGCCTTCTACTTATATGAATCTCAGCGGGAACGCAGTTCGCTATTGGCTCAATAAAGAGAATATCGACCAGAATCGTCTGTTGGTTATCAGCGACGATGTGGCCCTGCCCATAGGGCAATATCGCCTGAAAGCAAGCGGCTCAAACGGCGGACATAACGGTCTGGGACATATCCAACAGCTTATCGGACAGCAATATGCCCGTTTGAGGATGGGGATTGGTAACGACTATCCGATTGGAGCACAGATAGAACACGTACTCGGACGTTTCTCGCCAGAGGAGTTGGAGAAACTACAACCCGCTATCGACTTGGGCGTGGATATCATCAAGAGTTTCGTCCTTGCTGGCATTGACGTCACCATGAATCAGTATAATAAGTTGGGAAAGAATGGAGGAAGCAAGAGTTGACAAGTGGCTGTGGGCGGCCCGTATCTTCAAGACCCGCAGCATAGCTGTAGATGCAATCAAAAATGGTCGTGTCACCATGAACGGCATGAACGTGAAACCTTCTCGTATGGTTAAAGTGGGCGAGGTGGTGAGTGTACGTAAGCCGCCGGTCACCTATTCCTTTAAAATACTGAAGACCATAGAGCAAAGGGTAGGGGCGAAACTGATTCCCGAGATCTACGAAAATGTGACGCCTGCCGACCAGTATGAACTATTAGAGATGAACCGCATTAGCGGCTTTGTAGATCGCGCCAGAGGGACAGGGCGTCCTACGAAGAAGGAACGTCGTGCGTTGGATGAGTTTATTGCTCCATCGTTCGAAGATTTTGATGAATTTGATTTTGACTCCGATGATTTTTGATATCCTTTATATTATATTAGGTGTGGCAATGGTACTGTTTGGCGCTGATCGTCTGACCGAGGGAGCGTCTTCACTGGCTCGTCGCATGAAAATCCCTGAGATCATCATTGGACTCACCATTGTAGCAGCAGGAACCTCTGCCCCAGAGCTCTTTGTGAGTTTGGTCTCTGCTCTGAAGGGCACTCCTGATATGGCGGTGGGCAATGTAGTGGGTTCCAATACCATGAATGCCATGCTCATTGTTGGTTGTGCGGCGATGGTGGCCCCCATGTCTATCAGTCGCTCCACCGTAAAGAAAGACATTCCCTTCTCTGTAGCGGCCTCCGTTCTGCTCATCCTGTTGGGCTTCGATTTCTTCCTGGGTCGCATCGACGGTATACTGCTTCTGTTGGGTTTTGCAGCCTTTATGTATTACACGCTCACGCAGGCGAAAGCAGGCAAAGCCGAGGAGTCTGCAGTAGAAGTCAAACAGCAGAATATGTGGTTGAGTATGCTTTTCGTCGTCCTTGGTCTGGCCCTCCTCGTTTTTGGCAGTAATCTCTTTGTCGATGCGGCTTCTCGTGTGGCTTACTCCCTGGGTATCAGCGAGGCCGTGGTTGGTCTGACCATTGTGGCAGGTGGAACTTCGCTTCCCGAACTGGCCACCAGCGTTGTCGCTGCTCGTAAGGGACAGTCGGCCATCGCTATCGGCAATGTCATTGGTTCCAACGTATTCAATATCCTGCTCATCCTCGGTTTAACAGCTACTATCAGTCCTATGGCCATCCAAGGCATTACCTTAGTTGATATGCTGATGATGATGGGCTCTGTAGTCCTTGTATGGTTCTTTTCCCGCACCCGCTATACCGTAGAACGCTGGGAAGGCGCACTACTTGTTGCTGGCTACCTGATTTATCTTGGCTGGCTATTGAGCAACGTTAAGTAAAGAAAGGATTTATTCTCCGTAAATCTCTTTCAGTTTGCGGAGAAGTTTTTCACCACGCAGGTCCATAGCAACAATCTTTCCGTTGGGGTCGACGAGAACGTTGGAGGGTATGCTATTGATGCCGTAAGCCTCTGCAGCAGCACTCTTCCAACCTTTAAGGTCGCTCATCTGAGGCCATTGCATTCCTAGCTGTTGGATGGCATTGGTCCAGGCATCTTTCTTTTGGTCGAAAGAGACACCTACAACGTTGAAACCCTTAGTGCGGAATTGTTCATAGGCAGCAACGACATAGGGCATTTCGCGACGACAGGGACCGCACCATGATGCCCAGAAATCAACCAACACATAGTTTCCTTTTCCTACCCATTGGCTGAGAGTGACGGGATTGTCGGTAACGTCCAGCATTTGGAGCTCGTGGAACTGGATGCCTGGGCGACGCTTCTCATAATTGGCCAGCAATTTCTTGGGAATCTCCAAGTCGGGGTGGTAATAATAGGCAGTCTTGGGGTCGAGGGCCGCTTTGAGCTCTTCGTAGCTGAGCTGATACATGGCGTCCTTGATATATTTAACAGGAATCTCGTTGTCGCGATTGTCGCGGATAATTTCGTTGATAAGTCTCACCTGCTGCTCACCCAGCGAATCGAGGCGGTCAGAGAGAATCTTGGCCTTAGCCTTGCTCTCAGGAAGCTCGCCCTTAGGATCTTTATCGTGGAGAGTCCGATACTCTTTCAGTATCATGTCGGCTTGTGCATCGAGGGCATCCATAACGGGTTTGTAGGGGTCGGCCTGTGTCTGGGCCTGTGCTGTCATAGTGATTGTCAGTAGGACAAATGTGATCAGTTTTCTCATATTCATTGTTTTAATTGCTATTTGCCTGCAAAAATACGAATTAATTTGTAATTTAGGGTAGATAGTGTATTTTTTTTCGTACCTTTGCAGCCGCAAATAATGCAGGGGTACTTGCGAAACCTTCGGGCGGACCCCCTTTAACAAAACAAGAATTATGGAACAGGAAAGATCAAAAGTCAGTGTACTGTTTATGCTTTTCGGTACGCTGTTCTGCGTCTGCCTAATTACGGCAAACGTATTGGAAACAAAGCAGATTTCAATTGGTTTCGTCAATGTGACGGCAGGTCTTATCGTTTTCCCCGTGAGCTACATCATCAATGATGTGGTGTGTGAGGTATGGGGCTATCGGCGCACGCGCATGCTCATCTGGATGGGCTTTGCGATGAACTTCATCTTCGTGCTCTTTGGGGCTTTGGCAGACATTATTCCAGGTGCTCCTTGGTGGGATGGCAATGAGGCATTCCACAGCATCTTCGGGCTCGCCCCTCGTATCGCCTTGGCATCCTTCATCGCCTTCCTGGCAGGATCATTTATGAATGCCTATGTGATGTCACGCATGAAACTGTCGTCTGAAGGTGCCCATTTCTCGAAACGGGCCGTCTTGAGTACGATTTTCGGAGAGAGTGTCGATTCTATCATCTTCTTCCCCTTGGCATTAGGTGGTGTGATACCTTGGGAGGAGATGCCTTCCCTGATGATCTCACAGGTGACGCTGAAGACGCTCTATGAGATTGTGGTACTGCCTATCACCATCCGTGTGGTTGCCTTTACAAAAGCACATGACCATGAGGATGTCTTCGACCATGACATTAATTACAATATCTTCAATATCTTAAAGATTTAGACGATGGCAAGAGAAAATGAGGGCCTGCAACAGTTGGGTCGCAAGACGGAGTATAAAATGACGTATGCACCAGAGGTGCTGGAAACCTTTGAGAACAAACACCCAGACAACGATTATTGGGTGCAGTTCAACTGTCCGGAATTTACATCGTTATGTCCGATTACCGGCCAGCCCGACTTTGCTGAGATTAAGATTTTGTACATTCCAGATAGGCGGATGGTGGAGTCGAAGAGTTTGAAACTCTACCTCTTCTCGTTCCGTAATCATGGTGATTTTCATGAAGATTGTATCAACATCATCATGAAAGATTTGGTGAGGCTGATGCAGCCTAAATATATAGAAGTGGTGGGATTGTTTACGCCACGTGGTGGTATTTCCATCTATCCCTATGCCAATTATGGAAAGCCTGGGACGAAATACGAAAAGATGGCTGAACAGCGAATGCTCAGCCATCAGATGATTCCTTAAATCCCAGTAAATTACTCAAATACGAAATCCTCTAACGAACAGAGCGATTTCTCCTTTGTGTCGGAAGAGAATACGAAGAATAGAGCATGCTTACCTGTCAGTTCACCAAGGGCTGGCAGGTTTGTTGTTATTTCCGTTGATTCCTTGGGCATGTCTGCTTTCAGCTGAATCGTACCCAGCTGCTTGCCACCTTGAGAGGTCCAAGGACGGTCAGCCATAATGGTGATGGTGCCATCGATACCCTCAGGGATGAGGCGTAGCAGTAATTTGGCATCCTTACGGCCTTGGGTAGCTGTAAAGTTGAAGTATTTATAGCCAACGATAGAACCTGCTGTGTTGTTGACCACGAGATTGGTATTATTGCGCAGGTCATAGGGAGCAGCAAATCGGTTGTCAGTACCATAGCCGGAAGCGATGTAGGAACCGTAGAAAATGTTGTTGGGCCATTTGTGCTCAGCTACCTTAGGCCCTGTGTACCAGCAGGCAATACCTGCTGAATGGCGCTCCAAGGGATCGAGTCCGTTGAGTGCAAAACCTTCAGAGTTGTATTCCCCCTCACTAATGACCACCTTGCCGTCTGGCCCTTCCTCAACTTGCACATCAATTGGAGCTACCATAGCCTGACGGGCAAATTCGTTAAGTCCCGACTGGCGATGATAAAAGACATACCATTGTCCGTTAATTTCGCAAATGCTACCGTGGGTGTTGCCGGAAACGTTGGCTGAGGCAATCACCTTGCCTTGCTCGTCCTTCTCACGGGCTCTTCCATCGATGATGGTGCCGCCATAAGTCCATGGACCTAGAGGTTGATTACTATAGGCATAGGCAAGCGTGTAGTTAGTGTCTGGGAGTCCGAATTCTCCTTCGGCAGTCCATCGGCTATAGATAAACACATACTTATCTTTGATTTTACGGATAGATGATGCTTCAAAGAAACGGAAATCGCCAGGCTGTTCCCTGCCCGACACCATATCCTCTATGATTTTTGTTCCAGGTTTGACAGTTGCCATCGTTGTTGGGTCGAGCTCTGCGCCATAAGAACGCTGAAATCCCCAATAACCATACACACGGCCGTCATCGTCGACGAAAACAGCAGGGTCAAATTGCAATACGCCATCTGTCTTGTTGGGGTCGTCTTTATTCCAATTGCATACTTTGAAGGGACCATCAGGCCTGTCGCTTTTGGCTACGAGTCCATTGCGACCACCATGTTGATCGTTGGGGTAGAGGTAGTAGGTCTTCTTCCCATTCGCATCGGTTGTGAGGGTTATGTCAGGAGCAAACAGCACATCGGCCAGGCTGTCAGCATTGATGATTTCGCCTTTAGCGTTCTTGTCGACGACCAGAATTTCTCCGTCGTAGCGCCAACTGTTGAGGCTGTCAACCGAAGCCGACCATACCACAAGTTCGCGTCCGCAATAATCTGTAATACGGCTATCGTGAGAGCCGTAAAGATATACTCTATACTTGCCTGGTTGGTCAGGATCCTCGAAAACATAGGGCTCTCCATCGGGGATGTGTTCCCAAAGCGGGAGAAAAGGGTTGCCTACTGTTGTCAGATTGCTTTTTGGTTGAGTTGTGTCCTGCTTGCTGTTACAGGCGGTCAACACCAAGAGTCCGCCAATGATTGACGGCACCATCCATGAACAATGGAGTAAAAGGGCTCTAAGTTTTGTCATTCCTTAAAATATAAATAGGTTTATTGGTCGGTTTCCATCTTGCGGTAATAGCTTTGCTCATGATCTTTAAAACGGAGCACTAGCGAGTCGTGTCGTAGCAGTTGGATATCGGCTGTATCATAATCGGGCTTTTTTTGTTTGTTATTGTCCGATAGTCTGGTAGTGTCAGTCACTAGTATTAACCTGCCATTAAAGAGCTTCCATCCGGCATAGCGCTTCATCTTAGGGTATTCCACAGGACTCATTTCGTCGGCAGAGCGATGTCTGGCGAATCCATACGATTGTGCCACGTTGCCACGTTTAAGACGAATGCTATACTCGCGAGGAACCAGAAGTTTTGCTTTTACAGAGTCGGGCATTTGTGCCATCATGCGTCGCTGCATACGCTGTGGCATGCTTTCTAAGTTGCGGAAAGTGGGCATCACCTGATAGCACCATTGTCCCTTCAACTCTTCAATATCAATGACCATTAAGGCTTCGGCCTTGTCCTCCGGATTTAGGATAAGGGCCAATTCATCGCCCACTTGTGGACGTCCGTAAATGAGATGTTGTTGATGGGCACGGATGATGTCGAACGTGTCCGGATCGGCTCCAGAGACAGGGAGCAACACAAGGATGGAGTCCGTACATCCGTCGCAAGCCAATCCGTATACGGTAGAGTCGCCAGGCTCATTCTGCTGCACCTGACTATTGACTTCTTGGGAAACTGGCTTTCTCTCACCACAAGCAAAGATGCAAAGAGCCGTCAATATAGCTACAATATACTTCTTCATCATTCTAACGAAACTTAAATTTTGCGCAAAGATACGAAATAATTCATAATTCATCATCCGTAATTCATAATTATTTGTTAACTTTGCAGAAAGTTTAACAACACGTATTGATTCTATTCACTATGAAGAAGAAAATTAAATTCAGTCTCGTATACCGTGACATGTGGCAGTCAAGCGGAAAATTCCAGCCACGTAAGGACCAGTTGGAGCGTATTGCCCCGGTAATCATCGATATGGGTTGCTTTGCCCGTGTGGAAACCAATGGTGGCGCCTTCGAACAGGTGAACCTCATGGCGGGTGAGAATCCCAACTTGGCCGTTCGTGCTTTCTGTAAACCTTTTAATGAGGTGGGGATTCAGACACACATGCTCGACCGCGGTTTGAATGCGTTGCGTATGTATCCTGTTCCTGATGATGTTCGTGCCTTGATGTATAAGGTAAAGAAGGCTCAGGGCGTGGACATCCCTCGTATTTTCTGTGGTTTGAACGATACGCGTAACATTATCCCTAGCATCAAGTGGGCCAAGGAGGCCGGTATGATTCCGCAGGCTACGCTGTGTATTACCACCTCTCCTGTACATACTGTAGAATACTATAGTGCCATTGCCGATGAGGTGATTGCTGCTGGTGCTGAGGAGATTTGTTTGAAGGATATGGCAGGTATCGGTCAGCCCGCTCTGTTGGGTGCTTTGACGAAGAGCATCAAGACCAAGCACCCTGATATCATCATTCAGTATCATGGACATAGTGGACCAGGTCTCTCGATGGCTTCTATCCTTGAGGTTTGTAATAATGGTGCGGATATCATCGACACCGCCATCGAACCTCTCAGCTGGGGTAAGGTACATCCCGATATCATCTCCGTACAGTCGATGTTGAAGAACGAAGGCTTCGAGGTG
>RHMF01001583.1_pt1 | contig 10427 bp, 11 predicted proteins | sample 5365151 | NCBI WGS metagenome assembly RHMF01 (sample SAMN10266501, study PRJNA497801) | feces metagenome | isolation source: feces | host: Bos taurus | place: China: Prairie of Fairy Mountain | collected 2017-08-14 | reverse complement strand
TCTGCCGAAGCACTTTCAAGATGGGAAAATAAAGAAAAAGGACTTCTCACACCTGCGAAGTATATAGACAATATGGAATCAGCAGGACTTATCAGCCGCCATGACTTCTATATGTTTGACCTTGCCTGCCGTCAGCTTGAAAAGTGGAAGGGCACCGAGTACGGAAATATCTCATTGTCATGTAACTTTACGAGAATAACCATTTCTGAGGAAAACTTTATCGATAAAATAGTAATGATTGCCAATAGCTATACATTTGATAAGTCGAAAATTTCCATAGAAATTACGGAAGATGCTATCGAAAGGAACAGAGAAATAGCTACAAAGAATGTGATACTTTGTAAGCAGTTGGGATTTAAAGTTTATCTTGATGACCTGGGCAGCGGTTATACATCACTTGCGAACCTCTGCGATTATCCCATTGATGTTGTTAAAATAGACAGGGATATTCTTTTGAAGACAGAAATGCAAAAGGGTAAAGAACTGTTTTCGGGAATTATTGCCCTTGCTCATAGCCTCGATATTAAAGTTATCTGCGAAGGCGTTGAAACTGATGATCAGAACGACTTTGTTTCCGGCTCGGATTGTGACTATATTCAAGGCTGGTACTATTCAAAGGTGATTCCTGTGGAGGAATGTGAGGAATTTATATCTAATTTTGCAGAAAAGCATTGAAGAATATATTAAAACGGCATGGGCATTTGTTGACATGCCGTTTTTCTGTAGATAAAACAGTTGACTACCAATTAACGGAAATGATATAATACAGTAAAATATATTGTAAAGAGGTAAAGTATGGTTGAAGTTGTAGCGGCACTGATTTGGCGGAATGATAAATTTATGATATGCCGCAGACCTGCACATAAAGCAAGGGGATTGCTGTGGGAATTTGTCGGAGGCAAGGTTGAAAAAGGCGAAACTAAAGAAGAAGCATTGATACGCGAATGCCGTGAGGAGCTTGATGTAGCTCTTTCGGTGGGAGAGGTGTTTTGCGATGTTGTTCATGAGTATCCTGATATAGTGGTGCATCTGACAGTTTTCAATGCTGTGATTTCGGAAGGAGAACCGAAAAAACTTGAGCATGACGATATAAAATGGATAAATTCCTCAGAAATACCTTTTTATGATTTTTGTCCCGCAGATGTTGAAATTCTTGAAAAGATAAAAGAAAAAACAAATTGATACGAAAAGTGCCTGATTTGATTTGTTTTTATTAAAGAAAACATAGACGTAAAATAATTGAATCTGACGGTAAGTGTTAACGGTAAAACTTCAGAAAGGAGATACCTATGCCATTACAGATAATCAGACAGGATATAACAAAAATGAGTGTTGACGCCATTGTCAATACAACCAATTCCGAAATGTTCGGATGCATCGGAGTGGACGGAGCCGTTCATAAAGCGGCAGGACCGGAACTTGACGAAGAGTGTAAGAAAATATCGCCGTTAGGATTAGGCGAAGCAAAAATCACAAAAGGCTATAACCTTGACTGCAAATACATAATTCATACCGCAGGACCCGTATGGCGCGGAGGTTTGAAAGGCGAGAGTATAATACTCAAATCCTGCTATATTGAATCGCTTAAGCTTGCTGAAGCAAATAATTGCTTGTCGGTCGCTTTTCCGCTTATTTCGTCAGGCACATACGGATACCCAAAGGATCAGGTGCTGAGGTTTGCAATTTCTGTTATAACCGAATTTCTGCATGATCATGAAATGACTGTATATCTTTGTGTTTATGACAGACAGTCTTATGAGTTCAGTAAGACTCTTTTTGACGAAATTAAAAGTTTTATTGATGATAGCAGCATAGATGTTTGTGCCAAACCGCGTATTTTGTCAACAGCAGATGAGTTTGGAAATGATGCCTGTGGACGACAGCCGAAAAAAAGATTCGGACGGCCTAAATATGAAGAGGAAATTTGCAGATCGGAATCGGCCCCGTCTTTCTCGTCGTTTGGAATCAAAAACTTTGAAGAGTATATGAAGGATATGGATAAGCCTTTTGCCTATAAGCTGTTTGATCTTATAGACGAGAGGGGAATGAGCGATGTCGAGTGCTATAAAAAAGCCAATGTCGATAAAAAGACCTTCTCAAAAATCAAGTGTAATCCCAATACTTATAAGCCTTCAAAGCAGACGGCAGTTGCTTTTGCAATAGCGCTTGAACTTAACCTTGATGAAACACAGGACCTTCTTGCATCTGCCGGAATGACACTGTCGAGAAGCTTTACTTTTGATAAGATTATCTGCTTCTTTATTCAGAAAGGAAATTATAATGTTTTTGAAATAAATGAAGCTCTTTTTGAGTTTGATCAGGTATTGTTGGGATGCTGATAAAAGTCTCCCGTGAGGCGACCTTTTACCACTGAAAATAATCTATAATGTGATTGTAAGGAAAACAAATCCACACAATCACATTATTATTTCGGAGGTAACAAAAATGAAAAAAGCAAACAACAATACAACTGAACTCGTATTCATTCTTGACCGAAGCGGCTCCATGGCGGGACTTGAAAAGGACACAATCGGCGGTTTCAATGCTATGATTGAAAAGCAGAAAAGACAAGAAGGAGAGTGCTATGTTTCCACAGTGCTCTTTGATAATGTTTCGGAAGTTCTCCACGACAGAGTTAAACTTTCCGATGTAAAACCCATGACTGACGATGATTACACAGTCAGAGGATGTACGGCACTTTTTGATGCTATCGGCGGAGCAATCCACCATATCGGTAATATCCATAAATACGCCCGCCCCGAAGATGTGCCGGAGCATACAATGTTTATCATCACAACTGACGGTATGGAGAATGCCAGCGGTAAGTACACAAGGGAAAAAGTAAAGCAGATGATAGAACGACAGAAGGAAAAATATGGCTGGGAATTTCTGTTTGTAGCAGCAAATATTGACGCGGTAGAAACGGCTGGAAATATCGGTATCGAAAGAGAAATGGCGGCTAACTATAAAGCGACAAGAAAAGGCACTGAAAATCTTTATAGTGTTATGTGTGACGCAGTATGTTCAATGAGAGCGTACGGAACAATTGACAGAAACTGGAACAGTAAATTAGGAGGCGAAGACTGATGACAGGAGCGATTTTAGGAGATATCATCGGCTCGGTTTATGAGCATAATAACATTAAAACAAAGGATTTTGATTTTTATACCAATCATTGTATGTTCACGGATGACACTGTTATGACTGTGGCGGTTGCAAAGGCACTTATGAATTTTGAAGATGTAACAACCGAAAATGTGGACGAATTCAAAGAGTATCTCATTGATACAATGCACGAAATCGGACGCAGATATCCTGATTGCGGATACGGCACCATGTTTTATTTCTGGATAATAAGGAAAATAAGAGAACCCTATAATAGTTTCGGAAACGGCTCGGCAATGCGCGTGTCACCTGTCGGCTGGTACGCGAAAAAACTTGAGCAGGCAATGCTTATAGCGAAGGCGACAGCAGAGGTGACGCATAATCATCCCGAAGGAATAAAAGGGGCGGTTGTTACTGCAGGTGCCGTATTCCTTGCAAGAACCGGTGCTTCGATGGAAGAAATAAAGGAATTTGTTTCAGAATATTATACAATTGACTTTACCGTAGATGAAATTCGCCCGACATATAAATTTGATGTAACGTGTCAGGGTACGGTACCTCAGGCAATGCAGTGTTTCTTCGAATCGTCAGATTATGAGGATGCCATCAGAAATGCTGTTTCCATCGGAGGCGACAGCGACACTCTGGCGGCAATTACCGGAGCCGTGGCACATGCTTTCTACGGAACAGATGAAGACATGAAAGAAAATGCACATTATTATCTTGATGATCTGCTTCTTGGAATCACGCTGGACTTTGAGGAAAAATATTTGATTTAATACAAAATTTTATTATAAAACAGCACGGAGAATAAGGAACTCTCTGTGCTGTTTTTTCGTCTTACCGATGATTAAATAAAAAGGGGGGAAAATATGAAGAAAGGCTTGGATTATAGGCGTTTTGTTTCCATGTGGAAAATGTGTATTTTCTTGGAAAATCGTTAAATCATTAACGCTTGACAAAGCTGCTGCTTTAGGGTAAAATTTATAGTAGAATTTTTGTGTGGAAATGTATGTAATAATAATTTCCAGCAAAGCTCAAATAAAAGAAGAAAGGTATATAGATATGTCTTTTTATCTTCCCGGAATTCATGTTCCGCACAGAAAAAACACAATCAAACAGCCCACGGTAAAAATGGATGCGCCTAAAACCGTTACCGTACCAATGTCCATGCATATAGGTAAGCCGGCTGTTCCTACTGTAAAGGTTGGAGACTTTGTCAAGGTTGGTACCAAAATCGGCGAGGCCGATGGTAAGGTGTCCGCTCCCGTATTCTCAAGCGTATCGGGTAAGGTTGCAAAAATATCCGAATATTTGCTTTCAAACGGTTCTGCAACCGTGGCGGTTGTAATAGAATCCGACGGCGAAATGACGGTGGATGAAAACGTAAAAGCACCTGTTGTTACAAGCCGTGAAGAGTTTATTGCTGCCGTGCGTGAAAGCGGTGTTGTAGGTCTCGGCGGTGCAGGATTTCCAACTCATGTGAAGCTTGATGTGGATCCTTCCCGCATTGAATATATCGTTGTAAACGGTGCAGAATGTGAACCCTATATAACGAGCGATACCGTAACCATGCTTACAAGGGCAGATGATATAAAATGCGCTCTTATTGCTCTCAACAAGTGGCTCGGAGTAAAGAATGTCGTTATCGGAATTGAAAATAATAAAAAAGAAGCAATAGCCGTTATGCGTGAAATGGCATCATCCGTCAGCGAATGTGATATTTCGGTAAAGACGCTTCCTTCCGTATATCCGCAGGGCGGGGAAAAGGTGCTTGTCTACAGTACCCTCGGCAGAAGGATTCTGGCGAATATGCTTCCCATAGATGTCGGATGTATCGTGCTTAACTGTACAACCCTTGCCGTTATAGGCGAGTATCTCAGCACGGGTATGCCACTCACACAGAAGTGTGTTACCGTTGACGGCAAGGCGGTAAAGAATCCTCAGAACGTAATAGCTCCCATAGGCACACCCCTCAAGGATCTGTTCGATTTTTGCGGCGGTCTTGCCTGTGATCCTGCAAAAATAGTTTACGGAGGTCCCATGATGGGTCTTACCGTGCCGAATACTGATTTTCCCGTGCTCAAGAATACCAACGCTGTTCTTGCGCTTACTGCAAAGGAGGCGGCTCTTCCCAGAACTACCGCCTGCATAAGATGCGGTAACTGCGTAAATACCTGCCCCTTCGGACTTTCTCCCGTAAGCATTTCGGAGGCATATGAGAAAAAGGATGCCGAGACGCTTGCAGAACTTTGCGTTGATACGTGTATGGAATGCGGATGCTGCAGCTTCGTGTGTCCCGCAAACCGTCCTCTTGCACAGGTAAATAAACTTTCCAAACAGTTCTTAAAGGAAGAACAGAAGAAACAGGAGGGTAAAGCATGAATTCTTTGACAAAGGTAATGGCCTCTCCCCATATCCATAGCGGAAATTCTACGTCAAGAGTTATGCGCGACGTAATAATTGCATTGCTTCCCGCCACCGTTGCAGGTGCAGTCATCTTCGGTATCGGTGCACTTTTGCCGATTCTTGTGTGCGTTGCGTGCTGTGTGGGCTTCGAGGCTCTTTTCAATTTGATTACAAAGAGATATCAGACAATAGGCGACCTGTCAGCAGTGGTAACGGGACTTCTTCTCGGTCTCAACCTGCCTGCGAATATTCCTCTCTGGCAGTGCGGTGTCGGCTCGTTTTTTGCTATTATAATCGTTAAATGTATTTTCGGCGGTATTGGCTGTAATATCGTAAACCCTGCGATGACCGCAAGAGTGTTTATGCTTATTGCCTTCGGCTCAATGGCAAAATCCGCTTTCCCCGTAGACAGCGTTGCAAGTGCAACACCTCTTACTGCGGGCAATCTTCCCGATCTCGGTACTCTGTTTGTGGGTAACTACGGCGGAAGTATAGGCGAGACGAGTACGCTTGCTCTTATAATCGGAGGAGTATATCTTCTCTGCCGCCGTGTGATTACTTGGCATATTCCCGTAATGTATATCGGTACAGTATTTGTATTCTCGCTTTTCGTTACAGGCTTTGATGCAGCTTCCGCTCTCGGACTTACCATGGCGGGCGGTCTGTTTATAGGTGCTATCTTTATGGCTACCGACTATGTAACCTCTCCCTTTACGGCGTGGGGTAAGGTGATATTCGGCCTCGGTGCAGGCCTTATTACCTGCCTTATCCGTTTCTACGGTACATATCCCGAGGGCGTGTCGATTGCTATTCTGTTTATGAATATACTTACACCCTACATAAATTCTTGGACAAGACATAAGGTGTTTTCGGCAGGAGGTAAGAAATAATGAAAAACAGTATTAAAAATCTTGCCGTTTTCGTTTCTATCTGTACCGTTATAACACTTTTGCTTGCGGTTACGAATTCCTTTACCGCCCCCATAATTGAAAAGAATCAGAACGCAGCGGCAAATGCGGCACTTCTCGAGGTTATGCCCGAGGGCACGGGATTTGATGCAGTAGATGTCAGCGCATATACTCTTCCCTCAACCGTTTCCGAAATTTATAAGGAAACGTCGGGTAAGGGATATGTTGTAAAGCTTGTAACTTCAGGTTACGGCACCGATATGGTGATTATGTGCGGTGTTGATTCCGACGGAGTTGTTACGGGTGCTGTCTGCCTTTCCTCCAACGAAACTCTCAGTAAGGAAAAGACATACGGCGAAAATTTTGCAGGTAAAGATTCTGCGGGCGTTGATGCCGTTGATATAATCGGCGGTGCGACAAAGACGACGGCGGCGTATAAGAATGCGGTTAAGGATGCACTCAATACGGCAATCATTCTCGGCGGCGGCTCTGTTGACGTAAGAACAGAAGAAGAAATCCTAAACGATAATCTTTCTGCGGCTCTTCCCGAGGCAAATGGCTTTTTTGAAAAAGTGTTTAAGGTAGAAGATTTACCCGAAATTGACGAAATCTATCTCGGTGCAAATAATTGCGGTTATGTGTTCGTTTCGGGCGATAAGTTTGTCGGCACTCTCTATGACGGTACGGTTATAACCGAAGGCGTGGAAAACGTCGAAATGTACACAGAGGCAGTAAATCTTATCAATTCACGCACGAAAATTGAAATCGACCTTTCAAAATATCCCGAACTTGAAAAGACAACCATGTTTGCCTATAAGACGGCGCAAGGAAATTTCATTGTTACGACAAAGGGCGCAGGCTATGGCATTAAGGGTGGAAACGAATACCATCCCGCATCGGGCGAGTATATCGTTGTTACAGTGGCAATGACACCCGACGGAAAGATTCTCGACTGCATTACAGTTTCCGAAGGTGAAACCGATGGCCTCGGCGATGCGTGTGCCGATGAAAAATTCTACGGTCAGTTTGAAGGAAAGACACAGGAAAACTATACTGAGATAGACGCTATCGGCGGTGCGACCATGACCACCGACGGATATCTTCAGGCAATTGAACGTGCATTTGATGCCGTAAACATTCTGAAGGGAGGAGAATAAACAGTGAGTAATAAAAGCTCTCTTTCCGTGCTTACAAACGGAATTATAAAAGAAAATCCCGTGCTCGTGCTTATCCTCGGTACCTGTCCCACCCTTGCGACGACAACGACGGTTACGGGCGCGCTGGGTATGGGCATTGCGGCGCTTCTCGTTCTGCTCTGCTCAAACGTGTTCATTTCACTTTTGCGTAAGGTTATTCCCGAAACCATGCGTATTCCTTGCTATATAGTAATTATCGCAGGCTTCGTTACGGTGGTAAAAATGCTGGTACAGGCATATTTTCCCGACCTTTATGCAACACTCGGTGTATATCTTGACCTTATTACGGTAAACTGTATAATCCTCGGCCGTGCCGAAATGTTCGCAGGTAAGAATTCTGTTCTTGCATCTGCCCTTGACGGTATCGGTATGGGCCTCGGCTTTACGCTCTCTCTCGGTCTTATGTCTGCAATCCGTGAGGTACTCGGTGCCGGCTCGTTTGCGGGTATTGCAATTCCCTTTATGCAGAATTATAAAATCGAATTTATGAATAAGGCTCCCGGAGGACTTCTTGTATACGGTATGCTTATCGCCCTTATTTATGTAGTAACAAAGGGTAAGGCGCCCGGCAAAAAGTCGTTCTCCTGCGAGGGATGTGCTCACGCTCACGTTTGTCATAAAACATCGTGTGAGGAAAAGGAGGCTGAAGTATAATGTTTGATTTCAAGACTCTTATAGTTATAATTCTTTCCTCCGTTTTTGTTGATAACTATGTGCTTTGCCGTTTTCTCGGCATATGTCCTTTCCTCGGCGTGTCAAAAAAACTTGATCAGGCGGCGGGTATGGGTGTTGCGGTAACGGTGGTTATGCTTCTTGCAACGGCGGTTACGTATCCAATCCAGCGATATGTTCTTGACACACTCGGTCTCGGATATCTTCAGAATATCATTTTCATTCTTGTTATTGCAACGCTTGTGCAGATGCTTGAAATGTTCCTCAAAAAGTGCTCTCCCGCACTTTATAAGGGCCTTGGTGTATATCTTCCCCTTATCACAACAAACTGCGCAGTTCTCGGTGTAACTATCAATAATATAATTGACGGTTATTCCTTTGTAGAATCGCTTGCAAGCTCGCTCGGCTGCGGTCTCGGTTTCCTTCTTGCAATGGTGCTCTTCTCGGGCGTCCGTTCCAGAATCAACGAGAGTAATATTCCCGCACCTTTCCGCGGACTTGCCGTAACCCTTATTGCCGCATCTTTCATTTCGCTGGCGTTTATGGGCTTTGGCGGTATTGTAGAAAACATCTTTGCTTGATAGAGGAGTCTGTTTATGGAAATTTTAATTGCATTCCTCACGGTGCTTGTGATAGCGCTTTTGGCAGGAATTTTGCTTCTGATTTTCTCCCGTCTGTTTTTTGTGGAGAAGAATCCTTTGGAAAAAAAGATAAGAGACTGTCTTCCGGGTGTCAACTGCGGTGCCTGCGGATATAAGGGCTGTGATGACTATGCCGCAGCTCTTGCAGAAGGCGGTGTAAAGGCAACGCTCTGCATTCCCGGCGACCAGAAGGTTGCAGACGAAATCTGCTCGCTTCTCGGTGTTGAAGCCGAAGAAATAAAGGATGTTGTAGCGTTCGTTGCGTGTAACGGTACCTGTGAAGCCGTAAAGAGTATTGCGGTTTATGAAGGTATACAGACCTGTAAAGCGGCATCCATGCTTTATGGAGGAACAAACTCCTGCCGTTTCGGATGTCTTGGACTCGGCGACTGCGTCAGGGCGTGTCCTTCAGACGCCATCTGCCTTGATGACGGAATCGCACGTATTATTACTTCGCGCTGTATCGGTTGCGGACTTTGTAAAAGTCAGTGCCCCAAAGGTATTATTTCAATGGTACCGCAGGAAACGGGTGAGGTTGTAATGTGCAGTAATAAGCAGAAGGGTGCAGATGCAATGAAGGCTTGTAAGAATGCCTGCATCGGCTGTAAGAAGTGTGAAAAGTCGTGTCCCGAAGGCGCTATAAAAGTTACGGATAATCTTGCGGTAATTGATTATAATATTTGTAAGAACTGCGGTGCCTGTGTAGATGTATGTCCCACGGGTTGCCTTAAGAAAGTCTTTTTCCCTGACCTTCCCGAAAATTATGATGTTTCATCACTTGCGGAATAATTATGAAAAAACAAAAAAACAGCCGTGGATTTCATTTGCGTAACGATATAATTTTTGTATTGTCTCTTCTTTTGCTTTCTGCTGTAATGCTTGTTTATCTGTTTGTGTTCAGAAGCGAGGGAAACCTTGTAAAGGTAACGGTTGACGGTGAAATTTACGGCGTGTATCCATTGTCAGAAAATATAACAGAAGAGATTCTCACAGGTAAAAACGGTGAGAATCTCAACCGTTTTGTCATAGAAGACGGAAAAGTGTATATGCAAAAGGCTACCTGCCCCGACGGAATATGCGTGTCCCATAGACCTGCCTTCCGTGACGGAGAGAGTATAGTCTGCCTTCCGAATAAGGTTGTTGTTGCGGTAATTTGCGATAATGATATAAAGGATGCAGATATAGTAGCATAGAAAGGATTGTTATGAAGAATAAAAACAAAACAGTCGCTTTCCTTGGTCTTTGTACTACGCTTGCATTGATACTTGCATACGTGGAAATTCTGATTCCGCCGCTTTTTGTTGCAGTTCCCGGAATAAAAATGGGACTTCCCAATATAGTTATTATGTTCCTGCTGTTCAGAAAGGGAGCAACGTCGGCTGCCTGTGTGTCGTTTTTAAGACTTGTACTCGCAGGAATGCTTTTCGGTAATGCAATGTCCTTTGCGTATAGCCTTGCGGGAGCTGTTCTCAGCCTTGCGGTTATGATTATTTTGC
>RHMF01001582.1_pt1 | contig 10427 bp, 10 predicted proteins | sample 5365151 | NCBI WGS metagenome assembly RHMF01 (sample SAMN10266501, study PRJNA497801) | feces metagenome | isolation source: feces | host: Bos taurus | place: China: Prairie of Fairy Mountain | collected 2017-08-14 | reverse complement strand
ATTACGCAGATGCTCTGCCAGTTCAGCTGCCTCCAACTTTCTGGGGTTGGGAGGGGTCACACAGACGAAGCGATGAACCAAAGGCATCACCGGGCGGTACATTTCGCCATAGTCCTTATCTGCCAAAACGCCGGTAAGGGCAATTACGGTCTTATCCTGCAGATAATCCTGGATGTTCTTAACCAGGGCTTCGATACACTGGGGGTTATGGCCGCCGTCAATGATAAACAGAGGATCTCTGCTGACCACATCGAATCTGCCGGGCCAGCTTACATCCCGCAGACCCTGACGGATATGATCTTCTGTAATGTTCCAGCCGTTGCCGATCATGGTGTCGATGACGGAAAGCACAACGCTGGCATTGTGGAGCTGGTGATCGCCCAGCAGGGGCAGGAACAGATCTTTCCGGTTGCCGCAATCAAAGACCTGACCGAACAAATCGTGCTCTTTTGCCTGGAGGCTCTCGAAGTCTGCTTTCCGGAGGGTTACATTCTTTTCCCGGCAAACCCGCTCATACACTTCTTCCACAGAGCGTGTGCTGCGGTAGACCACCGCGTGGCCGTTTTCCTTGAAAATGCCGGATTTCGTTTCTGCGATCTTTTCCACGGTGTCGCCCAAAACCTCTGTGTGGTCCAGGCCAATGTTGGTGATGACCGCCACTTCGGGGCAGGGAATCACATTGGTGGAGTCCAATGCGCCGCCCATACCTACTTCCAGCACCACGATATCGCATTTTTGCCGGAGGAAGTATTCAAAGGCGATGCAGCTGACCAGCTCGAATTCTGTGGGGGATTCTTCCATAGAGTCTGCCAGGGGTTTGACAAACTCGGTGATTTGGCAGAGTTCCTCGTCGGCAATCTGCTCACCATTTACCTGCATACGCTCGTTGAAACGGTAGATATAGGGGGAGGTGTACAGACCGGTACGATAGCCCGCTTTCTGCAAAATGGAAGCGGTCATAGCGGCGGTAGAGCCCTTGCCGTTGGTGCCGGCAATGTGGACAAACTTCAGCTTTTTCTCCGGGTTGCCCATTTTGGCAAGAAGGGTCTGGGTTCTGCCCAGCCCGGGAATGCTTCCCTTCCAAAATACGGAGTGGATATAGGCAATCGCTTCTTGTGCGTTCATTGTTTTGATGTTTCCTTTCTCTTTCTGTTTTTTCACAGGAGGCCACAGCCCGGCAGACTTGAATATGTTGGTTTGGAACAGCAGCCGAATAATCACAACATCCAGCACCATGGTAATGGCGAACTGTACGGCTCTGGTGCTTAGAAAATACACATAGCCTTCCATAAAGTTGCCTTCATAGTACATATAGGAAAGGGCTGCGCTTTGATACAGCAAGGAGCCGATCACGATGGGGGGCAGGAAGGCCACCAGAAGCCTCCAAAGGCTGACTTTCTTTGCCAAGAAATGACGGAACAGGCCCGCAAACAGACCGTATAGAATAGGCGGTATGCAGAAAATGGGGTTATACCCATAGCCGGAGAACAGACAGCCTACAAAGTCTGCGACGAAACCCACAAGGGCACCTGCCAAGGGGCCAAAGAGCATACCGGCAAGAAAAATCGGGACGGACTCAATAGAAAAACGGGAACTAGCATCCGGCATCAGCCCCATCAGGCGGGCTAAAACCACGCTGAGGGCGGCAAGCAGTGCGCAGAATGCCAGGGTTTTGGTAGATAGTAGTTTCTTTTGCATAAAAAAGCCTCCTTTTATAAACAGATACCCTCGCCTGTCCCATAAAAAACCCCCAACCACAGATGTGTTGGGGAAGTAGAATATGGAAGCAGATAGGCTCAGCCAAAGCTGAGTATCGTTGCTACATAAAGGAGAAGCTCCAATATGGCGCAGCGGGTGCGGATGCCTCATCGCGGGCGGATGCCCTTCGTCTGTCACTCAACTCCCCATTTTGACAGCACTTCACGCGAGGTGTCCTACTCTGTTGCCCCTATCATACACGATTTGTCATAAAAAGTAAATCCCCAATTTGGGTTTTCGATAAAATTTTCCCGAAAGAGGATGGCAAGAGGAAAAAGAAAGCCAACCGCAGCTGCAGAAAGAGGGCAATAAAGCCCCAAAGACAAGCAAAACAGACCCGTAGCGTACGAGGGTACGTGAGGGTCTGTTTTGTGCAGCAAGTCAAAACGCCTTGCGAAGCAAGCCTTGATTTCTCTTGAAAGCAGATGCCTATCTGCGCTTGTGAAATGTGCAAAATAGGAGAACCCCCAAATCATCAAATTGGCGTTTTGACGATTTGGGGGTTTAGTGCCCTCTTAGTAATTCTCAGCGTGAATTTGGAAGTAAGCCTGGGGATGGTTGCAGGTGGGGCAAATTTCAGGAGCCTCGGTGCCAACCATAATGTGACCGCAGTTGCGGCACTCCCATACTTTCACAGAACTCTTCTTGAATACTTCTGCAGTTTCCACATTCTTCAGTAGGGCGCGATAGCGCTCTTCGTGGTGCTTTTCCACTTCTGCAACCAGACGGAAACGGGCAGCCAGTTCCGGGAAGCCCTCCTTTTCGGCTGTTTCAGCAAAGCCTGCGTACATATCGGTCCATTCGTAGTTCTCACCGGCAGCGGCAGAAGCCAGGTTCTGGGCAGTGTCGCCCAGGCCGTCCAGTTCCTTGAACCACAGCTTGGCGTGTTCCTTTTCGTTGTCGGCAGTTGCCAGGAACAGAGCGGCGATCTGCTCATAGCCTTCCTTCTTTGCCTTGGATGCAAAGTAGGTATACTTGTTTCGTGCTTCGGACTCACCTGCAAAGGCGGCCATCAGATTCTTTTCGGTTTGGGTGCCTGCATATTTATTTGCCATAGGGAAATCCTCCTTTGTGTAATTGGGTGTATATCCAGTATAGCACAGTTTTACAAAAAATAAATACTAATTTAGTAAATATACCCCTAAATTTAAGTACCCAGCGAAGGTGACCCAAAGCAGATAGGGCAAAAGCGCATCCGATGCCCGCTCATCGATGGCATTGAAGGCCCGGATGATCAGCAGAATCAGCACCCACAGCGCCAGCAGCAGGAAAAAGGCAGTCAGCCGCCATTCCAGCCGGAAGAAGAAAAGAGGCCAAAGGAAATTCAGAAGCAGTTGGGCACCGTATAAAATCAGGGCATTTCGTTTTTCCTTGGGGTCGGCTCCGGATGTATAGATGCGGTAGCTACCGTAGCCCATCAGCAGATAAAGGATCGTCCAAACAATGGGAAACAGCCACCCCGGTGGGGAAAGAGGCGGCTGCACCAAGTCCCGGTATGCCATCATATCGCCACCGGCCAGAGCGCCCAAACCGCCTACTGCCAGGGGAATGACCAAAAATAGCAGAAGTTGCTTCCAGTTTCGTTTCATAAACATCCCTCCCGGTATCATTCTATCGGCAAGGCCGGGGGATTATCCATAAAATATGGTTGCAATAGGTTTTTTTGACCATTATAATATAGGCTGAGGGGACTCGAACTCTCTCAACCCAAGTAGAAAGGTGGGAATGCTATGAAATCCAAAGTCTATTTTACTTCTGAAATCACTCCCCAGTCCGTGCTGGGCCTGTATAAGCGCCTGCGAAAGAGCCTTCCCGGCAATGTGGCCATCAAGGTCCACTCCGGTGAGCCGGGGAATCAGAATTTCCTTCGCCCGGACTTCTGGAAGGAGATCGTAAATTATGTGGGCGGCACGGTTGTAGAATGCAATACCGCCTACGAGGGCGGCCGTCACGACGAAAAGCACCATATGGTTACTCTTCGCAATCACGGCTGGCTGGATTATTTCCCTGTAGATCTTTTGGATGCCCAGGGCCCGGATATGGTTTTGGATGTTCCGGAGGGTAAGCAAATTCAGAAAAACTATGTGGGCAAGGATATGGCCAATTACGATAGTACCCTGATTCTGTCCCACTTTAAGGGCCATCCCATGGGCGGCTTTGGGGGCGCGCTGAAGCAGCTTTCTATTGGTTATGCCTCCTCTTACGGCAAGAAGTATATCCACGGTGGCGGCGATGCGGAGCATCCTTGGGATTCTACTGCAGAGCAGTTTATGCAGTCTATGGCAGATGCAGCAAAGAGCGTAGTGGATTTCTTCGGCGGCAAGGCCATCTATATCAATGTGATGAAGAACCTCAGCGTGGACTGCGACTGTTTCTCCAAGCCGGAGGACCCCTGTATGAAGGATATCGGCGTGCTGATCTCCACAGACCCTGTGGCCATTGACCAGGCCTGCGTGGATTTGATCTATGCCTCCAAGGACCCGGGCAGAGACCATATGGTGGAGCGAATCGAGAGCCGGAAGGGCATCCTGCTTTTGGAAAATGCAGAGGCTTTGGGCATTGGCAACCGGGATTATGAACTGTTTTTTGAGGGATAAGAATGGGTTGTAACAATTGTAGCGGAAATTGCGAAACTTGTGGCGGCTGTGCCGGACACCTGGTGGTAAGCAAAGTGGAATGGGAACTGCTGGACCTTTTGGCGCAGATTCCCTTTCTGCCGGTGGCCCGCAGTGCAGGAGATCCCCGCCCCATTTATTTTCCGGAAGAAGAAAACGGAGAGGACTATAGCCTGATCCTTACCTGCCTGGAAAAGAAGGGGTTGATTACCCTGGATTATGATATGCCTCTGGGAGGGCAGTGGGACAGCCGGTATGTTGCCTACCCCATCCGGGGCAGTATGGCCCTGACTCTGAGAGGTCAGCAGGTGCTGGACCTGGTGGACAAGCAAGGCTTTGCAGATGCATAAGAAAACTGCCACTCGATAGAGTGGCAGTTTTTGTTAGTCCAGATAGCGGCAGGCGGCCATGGCGGCAATGGCACCGTCAGCAGAGGCGGTTACTACCTGACGGATATACTTGCTGCGGCAGTCACCGGCAACGAACAGCCCTTCAGTTTTGGTGCGGCAGTCTTCGGCAGAGTCAAAGTAGCCCCAACTGTTCAGGTCGGCGTGTTCTTTGAAAGGATCGTTTTCCGGCATCAGGCCCACAGCCAGGAAAACGCCGTCTACAGAAATCCGGGAATCTTCCCCGGTTTGGTCGTTGTGCAGCTGCAGACCGGAAAGAGCACCGTTGTCGGTTTCATAGGCAGAAACCACGGTGTTGAAATAGGCGGTCACATTGTCCTTTTGCATCAGGGCATCTGATAGCTTCTTTTCTCCGGTAAAGCCTGCAAGGTTTTGCACCACGGTGACCTTTTTACAGACTTCGCTGAGGAGTAAAGCCTCCTGCAAAGCGGAGTTGCCGCCGCCGATCATAGCCACTTCCTGGCCGGCATAGAAAGCACCGTCGCAAACGGCGCAGAAAGAAATGCCGTTGCCGATCAGTTCTTCTTCTCCGGGCAGACCTAAGGTGCGGTGCTTTACACCTACAGCCAAAATCACGGTCTTACCTTCAAAGGCGCTTCCTTCTTCGGTGTGAACGGTGAAGCTCTCAGCGGTCTTTTCTACACGAATGACCTTTTCCAGTTCCATATCTGCGCCCAGGGCCATGGTCTGGTCGGTCAGGTGGTCGGCAAATTCTGCGCCGCTGATGACTTTTGTGCCGGGGATGTTTTCTACTTTGGGAGAGAAGGCGATCTGTCCGCCAAAGCCGTTCTTTTCGATAACCAGAACGGTCTTGCCGGCCCGCAGGCCGTAAATGGCCGCTGTCAAACCGGCAGGGCCGCCGCCAACCACGATGATATCATACATAACAATTACACCTCATTGTAAAGGGTCGGGCATTGCCCGACCCTTTTGTAGTTACAGACTTGCCAGATACTTCTTGATCTCGGGAACACTGTAGTAGTTCACTGCGTTCTCCCCATCGGTAATCACCAGCGTGGGAGCGCCCTTGACACCGTACTGCTTGCACAGATCCAGGTTGTCGTCAGCAATGATCTTTTCGTATTCCACACCGGCCTTGCCCAGCAGATTTTCTGCTACACGGCAGTTAGGGCAGGTCACGCGGGAGAAGAGCATCACCTTGGTGGGTGCGGAAGCGCAGGCACATTCAGCCTTGGCTTCCTCAATGATCCGCAGCTCGCCCATATCGGGAGCGCCGTGGGTCAGCACACTGGTCTCGATATTATAGGTCTTGCGGTGCTTGTATTCCTGGGTCTTGCCTGCGTTCCAGTTCTGCACAGGGCGATAGTAACCGGTGATGCGGCTGTAAACTTCGGTGGTCTCCCCGCACTCGGGGCAGGTGTGGACTTCACCGGCAATGTAGCCGTGCTTGCGGCAGATGGAATAGGTGGGGGACATAGTGTAGTAGGGAAGTTTGTAGTTTTCTGCGATCTTCCGAACCAGCTTGGCTGCGGCCTGCCAGTCGGGCAGCTTCTCGCCCAGGAAGGCGTGGAAGACAGTACCGGAGGTGTACAGGGTCTGCAGGTTGTCCTGAATATCCAGGGCGGTGAAGATATCGTCGGTATAGCCAACGGGCAGGTGGCTGGAGTTGGTATAGTAGGGGGTGTCCTCTCCTTCGGAAGCGGTGATGATATCGGGGTAACGCTTCACATCGTGCTTGGCAAGACGGTAGGAGGTGGACTCAGCAGGAGTGGCCTCCAGGTTGTACAGATCGCCGTACTTTTCCTGATAGTCGGAAAGGCGTTCCCGCATGTGATTCAGCACATCGGCGGTGAACTTCTGGGCGGATTCATGGGTCATATCGGACCGAATCCACTTGGCGTTCAGACAGCATTCGTTCATGCCCACAAGACCGATGGTGGAGAAGTGGTTGTTGAAAGTGCCTAAGTACCGTTTGGTGTAGGGATACAGACCTTCATCCAGCAGTTTAGTGATCACACTGCGCTTGATCTTCAGGGAGCGGGCAGCGATGTCCATCACGTGATTCAGCCGCTTGTAGAAGTCCTTTTCGTCGGTGGCCAGGTAGCCCAGACGGGGCATATTGATGGTAACAACACCGATGGAGCCGGTGGATTCGCCGGAGCCGAAGAAACCGCCGGATTTCTTCCGCAGTTCACGAAGATCCAGACGCAGACGGCAGCACATGGAGCGCACGTCGCTGGGTTCCATATCAGAGTTGATGTAGTTGGAGAAGTAGGGGGTGCCGTACTTGGCGGTCATTTCGAACAGAAGCTTATTGTTCTCCGTTTCGCTCCAGTCAAAGCTGCGGGTGATGGAGTAGGTGGGAATGGGATACTGGAAGCCACGGCCGTTGGCGTCACCCTCGATCATGATTTCGATGAAGGCCTTGTTCACAAGGCGCATTTCTTCCACGCAGTCACCGTAGGTGAAGTCCATTTCCTTGCCGCCTACGATGGCAGGCATATCTGCCAGGTCCTTGGGAACGGTCCAGTCCAGAGTGATATTGGAAAACGGTGCCTGGGTGCCCCAACGGGAGGGGGTATTCACACCGTAAACGAAGGACTGAATGCACTGCTTGACTTCCTTGTAGCTCAGGTTATCCACCTTGACAAAGGGAGCCAGGTAGGTATCAAAGGAGGAGAAGGCCTGGGCACCGGCCCATTCATTCTGCATAATGCCCAGGAAGTTGACCATCTGGGAGCAGAGGGTGGAAAGGTGCTTGGCAGGGGCAGAGGTGATCTTGCCGGGAATGCCGCCCAAACCCTCCTGAATCAGCTGCTTCAGGCTCCAGCCTGCGCAGTAGCCGGTGAGCATACTCAGGTCGTGGATATGCATATCGCAGTTGCGGTGGGCTTCGCCGATCTGCTCGTCATAAATCTCGCTGAGCCAGTAGTTGGCGGTAACAGCGCCGGAGTTGGAAAGAATCAGACCGCCAACGGAATATGTAACGGTGGAGTTTTCCTTTACACGCCAGTCCAGTGCGCTCAGGTACTGGTTGACGGTGGACTTGTAGTCTAAGTAGGTGGAGGTCATGTTGCGGAGCTTTTCTCTCTGCTTCCGGTACAGAATGTAAGCCTTGGCCACATTCTCGTAGCCGCCCTGGGAAAGAACGGTTTCTACGCTATCCTGGATATCTTCCACGGAAACGATACCGTCTTTGATCTTGGTCAGGAAGTGGGAGCTGACCCGCAGAGCCAAAAAGTCGATGACGCTATCGGCATAGGGGGTCTCGGTAGCCTCAAAAGCTTTTTTGATGGCATCGGCAATTTTTTGCAGATCAAATTCTACAATGTTGCCATCGCGCTTCAGAATCTTATACATGGTTTTCTCTCCTTTATCTATCTATCGTTCAGATGCCCCGCAGAGCAACTGTGGGTATATAGTGTTGTACCGCCATAAGAAGGGCATATAGTTCCTCTGAAGTGAAGGAGGAAAGGCCTTCCGGGGAAAGAACGGTGTCCCGGGGTTCATAGCACTGAAGGTACCAGCTTTTTGCACCCATGATCCAGCAGGCGGCTTCCAAAAGGGATTCCTTTGTGTGCAGACCTTTGACCACTGTGGTGCGGAATTCATAGTCCACCGAGCCGTAAAGCAGGAAGTTTTTGCTTTCTTCCAGGGCAGCCAGATCAACAGATTTCTTGCCGACGGAAAAGCCGTAGGCAGAAGGCCCGTTCTTAATATCCATAGCCACCTTGTCCACAAGGCCGGCCTTTACCAATTTTTTCAGAAAGGCGGGGTTGGAGCCGTTGGTGTCCAATTTCACTTTGTAGCCCATGGCTTTGACTTTTTCCAAAAAGCCTTCCAGACCCGGGTGGAGCAGAGGCTCACCGCCGGTGACGGCTACCCCTTCCAGGATGCCCTGCCGCTTTTGCAGGTAAGAAAGAATTTCTTCTTCCGGTATGCGCTCCGGGGCGTTGGCGATGACCAAGGGCGCGTTATGGCAGAAGGGGCAACGAAAATTGCAGCCACTTGTAAAGACTGTGCAGGCTACCAGGCCGGGATAGTCCAGGCAGGATAATTTCTGCATGCCGCTAAACTCCATAAAATCACCTCGGGACTTCTAAAGTAGCATATCTTGTGTGGCATGTCAATGATAAAACACAATATATAGTAAAGAATTTTCAAAAAGGTTGCAAAAGCCACAATCTCTTGGGGAAAGAAAAGATAAAAAAATACCGCTCTGCAGCTGCGTGCAGAGCGGCAAAGATTCAGGAAAATCAGGCTTTGTCGTCGTTATTGAACACAAGAATTCCCAAAGCGCCCAGAATCGCATAAAGGGAAAGGGCTACCCAGCTGAGCCAGGGAACGCCAATGGACCAGGGCTGCTCCTGGAAGGTAGCACCGCAGAAGGCGAAGCAAACCACCTGCAGCAAAGTACCGCCAACGCCCACAAGGCCCATATAGAAAGCGGGCATTTTCACCTTCAGGAATTTGGCGATAAACCGGTCATAATAGTTAAAACGGAGCTGTTTCTTCAAAAAGTAGAAAGCACCCAGGATGGAGACAAACAGATTGCAAATGCCGAAGAGGATGTTGCCCACATAAGCCCAGGCGGCACTTTCGCCCATGAACTCCCAGGTGGAGGCAATCTCGGAAAGCGCACCGTATACTGTGCTGCCCGCACCGGAAGCAGGAACATGCAGAATACTGAAAGTGTTCAAAATGAACAGCAAGAAGGCAAAGGCGGAAACAACCACCATCATCACGGACAGAAAGGGGCGGATGGTGGGCGCCAGAACTGCCAGGGGCATTTTATTCTTTCCCTTGGATTTGGCAATCAGGGGATGGCCGCAGGTTTGGCAGAAACGGGTGCTGCCGGAATTCTTTGCGCTGCAGTTACTACAAGTCATACACTTACCTCCAGGGTTTCGGAAACTACCTTTACAGTATAAAAAGTTTTCTCCCCGGTGTCAAGGCAGGGAAAAGAAAAGAGCGGATCGCAAGCGATCCGCTCTTTTATATGTAGAATAATCAGTCTTCTTTCTTGTCCCGCAGCTGCAGGAAAGCAATGGCGCTGTAGAAGACGGCGCAGACCCAGGCGCTGATCGGCACGCTGATCAGGCAGGTTTCCAAATTGTCGAAATATTTATTGAAGCTGAGGCTGAAGCAGATGGACAGGAACACGAAGGTAAGGGTGCTGCCGGCAGCAATGAGGGTTGCCAGCTTATAGATCTTGTCGCCTTTGCCACCGCAGGCCTTTTCCAGAAGAGAAAGACCGGTCAGCGCAGCGGCGCCCAGCAGAGCGATACCGTACAGGAAGGTCAGCACATTCAGATAGGGAGCGGTATCGCGGAATGCGCCACCTTCGTTGTACAGACTGTTTGTGGTTACTTCCTTGACACCTATCACATCTGTGTTGTTCAGCTTGGTGAGGGTCAGGTTGAAAGAACCGGTCAGTGCGGTCAGGCCTATCAGCAGGGAGACTACCAAAACGATAATCATCAGTGCCTTGGCCCGCTTGGTAGCCAGTTCGGAGATCTTGTCCAGGGTGATTGCAGACTTTTTCTTGGGAGCTGCAGGAACGCCGGAGAGATTGTTGCCACAGCTGGCGCAGAAAGCAGTGCCTTCTTCGTAAGGTGTGCCACAATTTTGGCAGAACTTCGTCATGTTCGTTTCCTCCTTGAGTGTATTGGGATACCAATATTAT
>RHMF01019274.1_pt1 | contig 10428 bp, 8 predicted proteins | sample 5365151 | NCBI WGS metagenome assembly RHMF01 (sample SAMN10266501, study PRJNA497801) | feces metagenome | isolation source: feces | host: Bos taurus | place: China: Prairie of Fairy Mountain | collected 2017-08-14 | reverse complement strand
CCAAACTGTGCCATAGCACGCTCTGGGGTGAAACCAAGCACCTCGAACATCTTAGCCTGGAGTTTGCCATCGTGAATACGCAGTGAACCACCACCTACTTCTATACCGTTACAAACGAAGTCGTATGCCTTAGCACGCACCTTCGCTGGGTCGGTATCGAGCAGAGGAATATCGTCAGGGTTAGGCATAGTGAACGGATGGTGGGTTGACATCAGACGCTGCTCCTCATCGCTCCACTCAAAGAGAGGGAAGTCGATAATCCACAGACACTCAAACTTGTTCTTATCCATCAGTCCCAAACGCTTACCCATCTCAAGACGAAGTGAGCACAGCTGGATGCGAGTCTTGTTGGCATTATCGCCTGAAAGGATGAGGATGAGGTCGCCCTTCTTGGCATTCATCTTCTCAGCCACTGCCTGCAACTGCTCTGGGGTATAGAACTTATCTACTGACGACTTGATGGTGCCGTCTTCATTGAGTTTGATATAAACCAGACCCTTTGCTCCCACCTGCTGCGACTTAACGAAATCAGTCAGTTGGTCAAGCTGCTTACGGGTGTAGTTAGCACATCCCTCAGCACATATACCACCGATATACTCAGCATTATCAAACACCTGGAAAGTGCCCAGCTTGAGCACATCCATCAGTTCCACAAACTCCATTCCGAAACGCAAATCAGGTTTGTCTGAACCATACTTCTGCATAGCCTCCTGCCAGGTCATCTGGCGAAGCTTTGCTGGCAGTTCCACACCACGAACCTCCTTAAAGAGATGGCGAGCCATATCCTCAAAGATATTGATTACATCATCCTGATCCACGAATGACATCTCACAGTCTATCTGGGTAAACTCTGGCTGGCGGTCGGCACGCAAATCCTCGTCACGGAAACATTTTGCAATCTGGAAATAACGGTCAAAACCTGACACCATGAGCAACTGCTTCAGGGTCTGAGGCGACTGAGGCAGAGCATAGAACTGTCCTGGGTTCATGCGTGAAGGCACCACGAAGTCGCGCGCTCCCTCTGGAGTAGAACCAATAAGTATTGGTGTCTCCACCTCTATAAACTGCTTTGAGTCGAGGAAGTTACGTATGAGTATGGTCATCTTGTGACGCAACTCCAGATTCTTCCTTACCACAGGACGACGCAGGTCAAGGTAACGATACTTCATGCGAAGCTCGTCGCCACCATCGGTATTATCCTCTATGGTGAAGGGAGGAGTCTGTGACTCGCTTATGATATTGAGTTCTGAAACGATAATCTCTATATCGCCCGTATCCAGTTTTGGGTTCTTGGAATAGCGCTCAGCCACTACACCTGTAGCCTGAACCACAAATTCACGTCCCAGGTGACCAGCCTGTTCCTTCAATGCCTCTGGTGCATCCTCGTTAAAAGCCAACTGTGTGATACCGTAACGGTCACGAAGGTCCACAAATGTCAAGGCACCAAGATTATGAACACCCTGCACCCAACCAGCCAGCGTAACGGTCTGTCCAACATTCTCTATGCGGAGTTCGCCGCAAGTTTTTGTTCTGTACATATCTGTCTATATGATTGTTATTTGTCTCTCTATATATAAATAAGGTGTTATTTCACTATCACCCCTTCTTTCTCAAACTGCTCCACTATAGCCTCAACATCCTTGCGTGCCGTTGCTTCGTCCACCTCATATTCGTCGAGCAACACCTTCACAAGGTCGTCAGTGGTGAATGAGCCTTCCTGCATTCTGTTCCACAGCAGCAGCGACGACTCGTTGAGAGCTATGAGTTAGAAATCTATGTTTGATTCTCCCATAGGCACGAGGAATGTCTGTCCGCATACCTGATTAAGTTTGAAACCTGATTTTACTTGCATATCTTATGTATTATTGTTTTTATTGTCTCTTTGGGATAGTGGTATAATCGCCACATGATGAGCAGATAGCGTCTCACGGGACGTAGTGCCACCCAAGCGCGCCAGTACACCTTATAATATATAGTGTCAACGCTATCCAGCTTTTTGCTACCCTTGCGATAGAATCCTGTGGCTATGGCGAGCACATCGGCTCTCTTTATGTGTTCGGGCGAGAAATTGCCGTCGCCATACATCGTGATGTCTTCGCCCTCTATCTTCACTATGCGATGCAGGGCATACCGTTGTGGCTCTATCTCGGCCAGTATCACATCACCCACCTTCAGGGGCTCCTTTGGTTTTACGAGCAACCCCTTGTCACGCTGGTCTTCCAGATATGGTCGCATGCTGTATCCGCGCAATGGCAGAGTGACGCTCTTGCCCTCGTTCACGAGGCGAGCCACCTCAGGGATTATTATGCTGTTTGGCAATTGCATTTATTCCTCCAAATATTCTCGGCACACCTCCACCGCCTCTCTGTCAGGCAGACAGTGGATGGATGCCACCTTTGTGGTTTCTACGAATCGTGAACTCGTCTGGCACACCATCTGGTATAGCTGCTCATCCCACTTCATAGCCGAACAAGCCGTGAGCACCGTCGAGAATGCTATGATGGGCTGCATCTCTTTCACGAAATTCTTCTTGTCTCTCTCTATCAGCATTATGCCTCCCAGTGGTGCCTGTATGTTACGGTAGCAGGGTGTCTTACCGCTCCATGGCGAACCATAGAGAACTGGTTTGCCGTCTATCATCCTTATTATCGGATTGTCGTCATTCATTATGTCACACCCCTCTATATACCTCATCCAGTTTGCCACATGGGTGCTCTTGCCTGTTCCGCTCTTTGCCGTGAAAGCGTATGCCTTGCCGTTATGGCGAACCACCGAGGCATGTATCAGCAGAGTGTCGTAATAAGCAGCGCTGAAGGCATAGGTGAGCATGAGCGCATTATTGAGTGCAAATCGCTGTGTGCCTAATCCTCCACGCAGTGCCACCTTGCAGTCGTCAAATCGTGGCGAGGTGATGAGCAGGGCACAGGGACGGTCGTATATGTCACGAACCATAAACTGGTAGCCTCCGTCCTTCAGCTTATCTACTCGCGTTTTGCCGTTGCCAGTATCCACATCACGTATCAGGCGACAGTCCTCCTCAGCTATGCGTTTCAGTTCGTTATCCACCGTAAGACGAAACAGCAACTTCCCCTCTACCCCACTCTCCGCACGAAACGGGAGGAACGAGGGCAACAGTCTCGCCAGCATCTCTGCGTCGAAATCTATCTCTACCTTATGTCCTGCTATGGTGTATAACACTCCTTAGTTGTGACTGGTTACTATATAGCGAAACTCCGTCTGGTCTATCACCTTGATGGTAAACCCTCTCTTCGTCAGGCTCTTCTTCAGTTTCTCATACTCCTTGAATGCCTTTCTGTGGTTCACGTTATACATGGTGGCACACGTGCGGTTGGGCTGATCTATCTCGGCAAGGAAGTTCTTAAACTGCGACGAATAGTCCTGACGACCTACCAGAAACTTGGTTTTCTTCGTCATCTGGGCTCCTTTCAGTATCAGCACGTCTGTCATATACACCACTGAGTCCATAGGCGATGAAGCTACTGAGTAGGCATACATCTGTGGCACCACCACCAGGGCTTTCGCTCCCCTGTTGTCCGTCTTCTCTTTCTTTCCTTTTGCCTGCACTCCTAACGACATGCACAGGGCAACAGCTGTTATTATATAAAGTATTCTTTTCATATCTCTCGTCTGTATGTATAACATTATTTCTTCATTATGCGTCGCATCTTGCGCTCGGCTGTCTTTCTTATCTGTCTCACTCTTTCTCGTTTCAGGTTCATCTTCTCCCCTATCTCGGCCATCGTCATCTGCTCCGTCGTGCCTATGCCGTAATAGTGGGTCATGATTCTCCGTTCTCTCTCGTTCAGCTGGTCAAAGGCAAGTGTTATGGCATAGCTCATCTCGTTGTTCTCTGCCCCGTCGTCTGTCATCGGTTTGCCTGCCTTGAGCATATCGCCCAGTGTGTTGGTCTGTCCTGGGTGCACTGGTGCATCGGTCGAGAACCGTTTCATCTGTCTCTGGTCTGTCATCCCGTTCTTGGGCATCGTCACCATTGGTCCCTGCTGTGGTATTGCTGCCATCATGGCTTTTCTCACACCATAGCTGGCATACCTCACAAAGTGGGGCTCCTTCTCTGGCTCCCATTTCTTGGCTGCCACGAGCATCGCCATGTTACCCTCGCTTATCAGGTCGCTCATGCTCACCTCGCCTTTCTCAGCCAACTGGCGCGCCATCGCCACCACATATCTCAGGTTTGCTGTCACCAGTCTCTCCACGGCACGCTCGTCGCCTGCCTTTATTCTCTCCGCCAGCTTACTCTCTTCCTGTTCCGTAAGCTGTGGTATGTTTGCTATGTCTTGCCAATAGGCTTCCAGTGTATCTATTATAGCCATGGACTCAGCATTTTTGAAAACCAACCATAAAATTTCTTCCACGGACTTCTCCACTCATCCCATTTCTGGGGGGTCAGTCTGAAGCATGATTTCTTCTGTTCATCAAAGAACCTGTCGAGTTCGCCCGTGGTGTTCTTATCCACTATCACGGCATTCTCTTCGTGGTCCCAGTTTAGCGAACGTGCGTCGAGGTTACAGCTGCCTACCGTGCACACCTTGCCGTCCACCATTATTATCTTGGTGTGGTGAAAACCACCCTGGTATATATACACCTCTGCTCCGCGTTTCATCATCCAGTGCAGGTTATAGAATGATGCATCGGGCTCCATAGGTATGTCACTCTTCTCTGACATCATCACCTGCAGTTTCACCCCTCGTTTCAGACATCTCTTTATCGCCTTCTTCACCGAGTGCGTGAGCGACATATATGGGTTGATGAGTTTTATGCTGTCTTGTGCATTATCGAAGCATGATATGTAGAACCGTCTCATTATCTTGTTCGTCACGTGTGGCTCTCTGTTTATTATGCCCACCATCTTGCGGTAAGCCGTAGCCGTAGTGTCTTTCTTCACTCCCTCTATGTAGGCATCTGCAGCAGCCACTTCCGTACCTTTTATTATAGAGCGCGTTCCACGATAGTATTTCACTCCGTGTATATTCTGTCCCGTCGTTTTGTTCCACACTCTCAGGAATATCTTCTGCAACTCGTTCACCTCGTCGCCGTCTATCCTGCAGTGCATATCGTGCCAGGCGCCCACCACCTCTGTGCCGTGTATGTAGTAGTCGGCTACGTTCATGCCATGCCTCCTGTGAATGCCACCTTGCCGTCCACCACCACTATCTTTCTGTGGTCACGACTGAACACATGGTTTATCCATGGAAACCTTATTGGGTCAAACTCATACAGTTCTATTCCTCTCGCACGTATGCTCTCCACATGACGGTTCTTCAGCGGACGGTTGTTCGACATATTGCCAAAGGCGTCATACAGGGCTCTCACCTCTACCCCCTCCTTGGCTTTCTCGGCTAAGATGTCAAAGAGCGCACTGGCTATGGAGTCGTTACGAAAATTGAAATACTCCAGGTGTATGCTGCTTTTCGCCTGTCTTATCGTGGCAAACATCTCGTCATATTTCTCCTGTCCTGAGGTAAACAGCACCACGCTGTTGTTATGCGAGAATCTTATACCGCTATCCCTCAGGTCGTTCACTATGAGCGAATCGGCTGACTGGGCGTAACCAGCCAGCACCATGCCGATGCCACATATTATGCCGAATACTCTTTTCACCTATGCCTTATCCTCTTTTTTTGCCTCTTCTATGGCTGATGCGAACGAGGCGTTTATGTCTCTGATATGCACATCGGTCTGTGGGAATGGTATCTCGATATTATTCTCGTTGAGGGCATCATATATCGCCTCGAGTATCACACCGTCGTCCACATACTGCGTAAACACGTTCACCCACACTATCACCTTCAGCACCAGGGCTGAGTCGCCCAGCTCCTTGAGCACCACGTTCACACCTTTCTTCTTGTTGATATTCTTCAGTGGCATCACGGCGTTCTTTATCACCTCTTTTGCCTGCTTTATGTTGGTGCCGTAAGCCACTCCCACATCCAGTATGTGCAACTCATATCCGTGGTTGCGCGTCATGTTCTTATAGTTCTTGGTGAAGAGCTGTGAGTTCTGGAATGCTATCACCGAACCGTCCGTGGTGTTTATCATCGTCGAGATATACGATATGCTCGATACCGTTCCTCTCACTCCGTCACACACTATCAGGTCGCCTATCTTTATTCTGCCTGCCATGAGTGATATGCCGTAGTATATGTTCTCCAGTATGTCCTTAGATGCAAAACCGATACCTGTTGACAGTCCGCCTGACACTACCACCAGCCAGGTGTTCGACATGTGGAACATAGCCATCGTTATCAGCACCCACACACCCCAGATGAATATCTGCATCACGTTCTTCACCATCATAAATCGCTGGGCAGCATTCATTGGGTCTCTGCGCTGCAGGTAGTATTGGGCTATGGCTTTTGCCGTGTGGTTGATATAGTTGAACACAAACCACAGGGTTATCACCTGGGCTATGCTGAAGATACTTGCCGAGAAGTTCTCGGTGTTTATGAATTTCTTGGTGAAGAGCGACAGCGTGAGGTCGCTGAGGTTAAACACATCAGCTGCCCAGTACAGGCTCAGCACCACTGAGAACACTCCACACACTGGCAACAGCACCCAGTATATCGCTGCATGGTACCATGTCTCGGTTACCGGCTTGTCTTTCAGTCCCTTACGCTCGGTGTATGCCCTATACCAGTCTCTGAAACAGGTGATGGTCAGTATGCAGGTCAGCTGCATTATCCACCATATAAGTATCTGTACCGACAGCAGGGTGTAGCCTATCATTGAGCATACCAGCGACACCACAAACACAAACTGCGAGAAGTAGGCATAAGCCTTGTCGCTCGTGTCTATATGGTTCTTCCATCTTCTCAGCACATACCATTGCCATATACAGCACACCAGCAGCAGTGGTGGGAAGATGAGGTTGACAAGCGCGTTTGGTATCAGTATGATACGGAAGCTTATCACTATGAATCCGTTCACTATCAGGGGCAGATACACAAAGAAGGTCTTCAGTGCCAACTCTGGCTTGGTTCTCAGCAATAGCGATATTATCACCACACTCAGCAGCCATGAATACTGCACCAGCAAGCCTGCTGCCATCTGTATGAAGTTCTGGTCGGCAAGTGCCTTCACCACTCCTAATATTATGGCAAACGTAACCACCGTCGATGCCATTATTATCATGGTGCGCTTTGCCATGAACACCTCGGCTATGCCTGCTGTGCCGTAACCTTTCTTCAGCAGTTTGGTTATCAGCCATCTCACTATCAGCTGGTTCAGCGCCACGGCTATGAAGCCATAGAACAGTATCACTATGAACAGTCCCATTATCCATCGGCTGTCCCACTGCGAGCGCACGGCTGCGTTAGTCGAATATTTATCGTATATGCTTTCCTTGGTCTGCGTCAGGTAGTAACCAAACTTCGACAGTATGGCGAAATAATTGTCACCACCGTTTATAAATATGCTGCTCTGCAGCTCGCTGTATTTCTTGTTGGCATAATCGTTAAGGTTCTTCAGTCGTGCCTCGGTCATCTTGTAGTACATTATGTACTCATTCAGCTGGTCGTGGTCTTCCTGCACCATGCGCTGGGTGTTCACGGCAAGAGCCAGACACACGTTTCTGTCCACCTTTGCCTGGGGCGAGAGCATCATCACGGGCATGGTCTTCAGACAGTTTATCAGGCTGTCAAACCTTGCCACCTCGTTATCGCTCTGATCCACATATTCCATAAAGGGTATCAGCTTGCGCTTAAACTCTTGATACTGCTCTATTGCCTCATGACAGGCGTATGACAGGTCAAACACATACCCGTCCTTCTGCGAATAGAGCATCAGAGCGTTCTCGTTCGAACTCTGCATCGTCTCCATCAGTGTCATAAACACCTTCTGACCTGCTGCCTTCATCACCGTCTGCTTCTGCGAATAGTCGTCGTGATACTCCGTCAGTTCGCTGCGTAACACCCTCAGGGTGTTGGCTAAACTATCCTCCTTCAACACGGCATCGGCACTCGATGCTATGGTGAGGCAAACAAGCAATATTATCGTTCTCAATAAGTTCATTGCGCGTGTAAATTACGAAAATACCTTGCAAAGGTACTATTTTTTCTTGATATGTGAAAATTTTTCGGAAAAGTTTTGGCATTCTGAATTTTTTGTGTAATTTTTTTTTGTGTAATTTTGTTGCACAAACCTAAAACGTATAACTAACAAAGCCTTAGATACAAAAGAAACACTATGAGTTATTTAAAGTTTGAGAAGGCTCTGATGACTAACCTGCAGGAATCTATCAAGAAAGAGGTTCTGCAGACAAGCCGTTCAGGTGCCTATGCCAGTAGTACAGTGGTTGACTGTAATACTCGTAAATATCATGGCCTGTTAGTAGTTCCTATCCCATCTATTGATGATGAAAACCATGTCCTGCTGTCCTCGCTCGACGCGTCGGTCATTCAGCATGGTGCCGAGTTCAACCTCGGACTTCACTTCTATTATGGTGGCGCTGTGAACCCTAACGGTCATAAGTACATCCGCTCTTTCGAGTTCGACAAGGTGCCTACCACCATCTATCGCGTGGGTGGTGTGATTCTTAAGAAGGAGGTAATCTTCGAAACCTACAACGACCGTGTGCTCATCCGCTACACCATCGACGATGCACACTCGCCCGTTACCCTCCGTCTGCGTCCGTTCCTCGCCTTCCGTCGTGCCGATGCTCTCACTCACGAGAATTATCAGGCTCTGCGCGACTATCAGGAGGTGGAGAATGGCATCAAGACCACCATGTACAGCAACTATCCTGAGCTCTACATGCAGACGTCTAAGAGCAGCGAGTTCGTCTTCAGTCCTAACTGGTATAAGGGACTCGAATACTACAAGGAGGCTGAGCGTGGCTATGAGTGCGTGGAAGACCTCTATGTGCCTGGCTATTTCGATGTCAAAATGAAGAAGGGCGACGAGGTCATCTTTGCTGCTTCGCTCTCTAAGGCTAAGCCGTCAGCTCTCAAAAAGATGTTTAACGATGAGGTGGCTGACCGCATTCCTCACGACAATTTCTATCACTCTCTCGTTAATGCAGCCCTCCAGCTCCACTATCGTCAGGGCGACGAGCGCTACATTCTCGCAGGCATTCCTTGGTTCAAGGCTCGTGCGCGCGATACATTCATCTCTCTGCCTGGTCTCACCCTTGCCACTGACGACGATGAGTATTTCGCTTCGTGCATGAAGACTGCCGTCAAGGCGCTCAACGAGTTTATGACGGGCAAACCGCTCACCGTTGCCATCTACGAGATTGAGCAGCCTGACGTTATGCTCTGGGCTATCTGGTGCATACAGCAGTATGCTAAGAAATGGGGCATCGAGAAGGCTGCTGAGGAGTATGGCAAACTCGTTCTCAATATGATTACCTATATCGAGAAGGGCAAGCACATCAACCTCCAGCTCATGAAGAACGGACTGCTCCACATCGAGGGTCAGGCTCAGCCTATGACATGGATGAACAGCGTGGCTGGTGGCAAACCAGTGGTTCCACGCACAGGCTATGTGGTTGAGTTTAACGCTCTGTGGTTCAACGCTTTGAAGTTTGGCGCTGAAATCTCACTTCAACTAAAGGATAAGAAGACTGCCGACCACCTCGAGAAGTGTGCCGAGCTCGCCAAGAAGTCGTTCCAGGAGAAGTTTATCACTCCTGCTGGTTACCTCTTCGACTATTGCGAGGATGGCATCGAGGACTGGAACGTTCGTCCTAATCAGATTTTTGCTGTGGCTCTGGACCACTCACCTCTTGACACCGCCCAGCAAAAGGCTGTTCTTGACTTCTGCACTCGCGAACTGCTCACCCCTAAGGGCTTGCGCACCCTCTCACCTAAGAGTGGTAACCCTAACTACGTGGGAGCACAGACTCGTCGCGACTTCGCCTACCACTCTGGCACCGCCTGGCCTTGGCTCGGTGGCTTCTATATGGAGGCTTGTCTAAAAGTGTACAAGCGCACGCGCTTGAGCTTCGTACAGCGTCAGATGGTGGGATTCGAAGACGAGATGATGTATCATGCCACTGGCACCATCTCCGAGCTCTTCGATGGCAACCCTCCTTTCTCTGGTCGTGGCGCCATGGCGTTCTCCATGAACGTGGCTGAGATTCTGCGCACCATGAGGCTTATTGATGAATATAACTATTAAACCCTAAACTCTCACTATGAAAGTATTAATGTTCGGATGGGAGTTCCCTCCTAAAATATATGGTGGACTTGCCGTAGCCTCCTATGGCATCACCAAGGGCTTGTCGGCACAGGGCGATGTGGAGACCACATTCTGTATGCCTAAGCCAACAGGCAACGAGGAGAAATTTCTCAAAATCATTAACATGAGTCAGGTGCCTATTGCCTGGCGCGATGTGCAGTATGACAACATCAAGGACCGCTTCGTGGGTCATACCGCTGAAGACTACTA
>RHMF01001581.1_pt1 | contig 10431 bp, 23 predicted proteins | sample 5365151 | NCBI WGS metagenome assembly RHMF01 (sample SAMN10266501, study PRJNA497801) | feces metagenome | isolation source: feces | host: Bos taurus | place: China: Prairie of Fairy Mountain | collected 2017-08-14 | reverse complement strand
TTCATAAGTTTTCTCGAATATATCAGGCTTACAAGGGTACTGTTCTCCGTTTACTCCTGTGATGATAAAATCACCAACAGATGCTTTCATATCTCCTTCAAGAGTATGGATAATCATTTCCTTATCGGTCTGAAATGCTTCAATTACCACAGGCTTTTTTCTGTACTTCATCGTCTGCTCTCCTTTCACTTTCGCACCGCTATAATAAAGCACAGTATCCCAATCAAAAAGCAAAGCAATCCCAATCGGCTTGCTATAAGGTTTAATGCATCAAGTTCAGTCATCGTCTGCTCTCCTTTCGCCGAAATTGCAGTATTCTTTTCCGTTCCAATTGATTGGACAATCGGTGTCAAAACTACCGTTGTGCATACACTCTCCGCACCGCACAAGAGAACTCCATTCGATTTGTCGCCTGTACTCCACAGAGTTTGTAGGCATATACTCGCTCACCTTTAAATCGGATTGCTTTATGATGACCTCGTCTTCCCTGTCAAGTATTCCCATAATGCGGTCAGCTAATTCATAGGACAGTTGTTTTACGATATGCTCCGTAAAGCCGCTATCATCTTTCAGAAAGACAAGGGTCTCTTTCGGAACAAGGGATACAGCCGTTTCTATTAGCTTATCCATTCTCGCCAGTTCTCCTTTCTATCTGTTCTAACGCATTAGCTATTCTTCGTAGCAGAAACGGAACGGTGATGCCAAAAAATACGGCTATGCCTGTTCCTAATCCAATTATGACGCCCGTCAAAAAATCAGTCATCTTCTCTCCTTTCGCCCCATGAGCAGAACCCGTTATAATAACCCATGCCATAAAACTTTCTACAAAGCACATTTGGGCTGGTTTCCGGCAAATCGTTGTGACGGCAGTGTTGACACCGCACTATCTTCGGCTCAACTGAGGGCAAATCTTTGATAGCGTCGATTGCCGCTTTCCCTGCCCACTTCCATTCAAGCGCATTTAAAGCCGCCCGTCTGCTGATTGAGTCATCATTCATCGTCTACTCTCCTCTCTGCCCAACAAGTTGAGCTGCCATAGAACTCGCACTCTTTGCCATTGCACTCCTTGAGTTTGTGTGTGACTTCCCAATATAGGTATTGAATGAGGCAAATCATTCGTCAGATCTCCTTATCTTTGCATAAATATCACAATAAGTAGAGTCAAAAGCATCGTCTACCTTACACAGGAACCAGGGCTGTTTGGTGAGCTCATCGCCATCGTAGTAGTCCCAATTACTACCTCCGAGACGGGAGTGAATATAAAGCACGTCGTCTCTACCGCAGTAACCGTTCCATATGCCATACTGTTCCTCGTAGCGTCTTCTGGCCTTCTTGACATCGAACTTTACACGCTTGCGGGCCTTTCCATGCAGCTTATTCCAAATAATATAACAGCCTTCTTTGTCTTCACCCCAGTACTTATGTCTTTTAAATCTGTCCCAGTTGAAATACATGTCCAAAGCTACATATCGTTCAGCTTCTTCTTTTATCTCTTCTAAAGAAAGAGGAGCCTCGTCCTTCATAAGACGAAGCCCCCTTAAACGCGGAACGTGAATATCACAAGCAGCCATAATGTGCTCAAGATTACCAATCTGTGCATATGCTACTAAGTCCATTATTAGTCCTCCTTCTCTTCCTTAGGCAGCCATTTCTTAAACTGATTGAAGTAGTTACCCTGGTTTCCAAGAGCTTTCTTAGCTATACACATAGCAAGGCCTTTCTCAGGATCGTAAATTTCACCATCACCGCACTTAACTACTGTCTTTGAGCGCTTAGTCTTTTTCTGACCTCCGTACGACCATAGAAGTGATGGAAGATCGTCCCAAATAACAATGGTGGCCGGAGGATTAAAAATGACCTTCCAGATCTTAGGAAGGCCCGTGGCAGTTCGTATTTTGTTGTATTCCATATCAAAATTTAGCATCATGTTATTTTCCTCCTTAAATAAATCCAGATCTCCTTCTATTTTTACTATTGGGTAGCGACCCTCTCGAATATCATAGTTGATCTCCCATGTCGGGTTATTCAGTTTAAACCATCCTTCTGGCGTTTTACAAAAGAAATCCGGGTCAATCATCGATACTTTTTTGGCGGCATCTTATTTCTCCTCCTCTTCGTCTTTAGGGACCCCCATCTGACAGAAAAACTTGTCTGGATGAGGAATATCCATGCCGTAACAAGGGCAACCGTAGCATCCGCATATGCCGTCGCCAAAAAACGAGCACTTTTTACATATAGTTACTTCCGCACGACTCATGGCAAGCCGTTTCCAATACTTTGCCTCGCCTATAACGTTGTCTATAGCGTTACGAACATCCATGAGCATCGACATGTGCTCTGGTCTAGTTTTCATAATCTTCGCCATAGTCGTTCTCCTTTGTATATGATGTATCCTTAGCAGGAACGGTCTGTAAGACGATATAATTTTTGCTCTCCGCCTCTCGTTTGGTAATACTCAGCATTACCTTGAGATCAAACGGTCCTACAAACGCTAGTCCGTCTATACGGTTCTTGTACCAGACTTTCATTCCGCACAAATATCCAAGTACAAAGAAAACCATAGCTACCAGAATACAAAGTAAAATTACATCAAAGCCGTCCATCATTTATCCTCCTTATTGTTTGGCCCGTATGCTGTCTGATAAAGCGTATGTATGTAATGCTTAACATAGTAAATCTCATCCTCGAGCTGTTGATCCTTCAAAACGTCGTTCGTAGAATATCTAGAACGAACCTCGTCCAGGATATGCTGTACTTTTACAAGCTCTTTGAATGTGTCCATAGTCAGTCCTCCTTAAACTGATCGAGATCGAGAATGAACGTTCGTACACCCCACTCTCTGTCCATCGAACCTTTGACTTTGATACCGTGCTTGTTAAAGGATTTGGAAATTACCTCTCCGCGATAAAAAATCCATTTAATGTTGTCTCCTACAACACAACTTCTATTAGACAAATCTTTTTTTCCGGCAGATCCGTCTATAGCACCCATCCTAAGATACGTTTTATACTGCTCTAATTTTTCTAGATTCTCCTCGGTGTCAATTCCGTATTCTTTGATGAACCAAGCAGCATCTTGGTATAAAGTATTGTTGTGATATATAACACCAGAGTAATCATAAGTTGCTTTTGCAATTGATATGGCCCGATCGAACTCGAATTGAGCTTGCTCTTTGGTCTCTGGTTCTAAAGCCCTGCTGTAGCAACCAGCTTTATACATTACTCGTTCGGTGTCCCAAATAAGATCATTGCCGACATAGAACTTGTAATCGTATTTACCGTCTAACTTGGGCTTGCGTAAAAACCGTGACTTGTTCCATTCGAAGTCGAGTTCGTTGTAGTTGGGATATCCAGGCCGACTTAAAAACCATCCGTACTCGTATGTGCCGTTAGTTGTCTTTACAACCAAGAAATCGTCTCCATGATCATCGTAAAGAACCATTGCAATAATGTCTTCCGGCGCCTCCTCAATATCTGCTCGAACACGAATACCGCTATAATCGTTTAAAACCAGGTCTTCAATATTAAGTTTTTCAAAGTTATTCATTTTTGTTCTCCTTTATTAAGTTTTTCAAAAAGAAAAGAGAGCCCTATTCAAGAGCTCTCTTAATTGCTGCGAGGTTGTTATTGATCTGGACAAGGATCTTGACGATGTCGTCCTTACACTCACTCATAGTCTCCATCATATTGAGACTATCTTTGCGCAAGAATGTATAGGCATCGCGGATCCATTCCATGTCTATCGAGGGATATAACTGTGTAGCAGTCTCTCCACAAGGATATCTTCCAGAAGTAACCATTACTTCGGGTTCAGGCTCTGGCTCAGGTTCGATGTACTCAATATCCTCAACCTCGCATTCGAGGAGATAGCACATATACTGTACTCGAGCCAAAGGCAGTTTGCGGTTATCGGCCTTAGATTCAGCCAACCACGATTTTCTAGTTCCGATAATCTCACAGAACATGTTTACGGATGGATACTTAGCATTGATCAGGGAGTAAAGCTTATCGTAATCTATACTAATCTTTTCAGCAGCATTCTTACGAGCGTCTATAACGTCCTTAGAACACTCGATAGCCTTTTCGATGGCTTCAGTTGGTTCGTTATTGACGGCCATATCCGTAATGAGATTTGACAGATCGTCAAGCACCGGATCGACACAAATATCTTTTGGTGTTACGCCGAGCAACTTACTGATAGTTGCAACGTCTGCAATCTGGAGCGCACGATTGTCGATCCTGGCCTTGGAATACCAGCTGTTATTATGCCCGGTAGCCTGGCTGATCTTGTGTGTTGTGACACCCTTTGCCTTCGCGATTGCTGAGATCCTGTCGTAGTTTACCTGTACCTTAGTGTCCTGTGTTCTACCCATGTGTAAATCCTCCTTATTTAGTTTTATATGATTGGGTAAATATGAAAAAAGAAAAGGGCCTATGTTTTCCATAAGCCCTTCGCTTTGTTCAGTCTTCATCGTCATTTACTGTTCTAGCAGTGATGACTTTTTTAGTCTTTCTCGGATGTGTCTCTCTATACTCCTCATATCCTTCTCTAAATTTCTTCTTACCCTCTATTGACAGGACAATTGAAGTAATGATTAACAAAATTCCTACGATCATAAATAAAGTTCCTCCTTAAAATAGTAAATATTGAATATCAACGTCTTCACTATAGGAACGGTTTTTATTACGAAAAAGAGATAGAGATTGTTTTTAATATTCATACTCGCGCTTTCACCTGCTTTCATATTTAAATCAATCTCTATCTTCTTTTCTATAAGACCTAATCTCGTCCATTCATACTCGCGCTTTCACCTGCTTTCGTGGTCAAAGATAGTAGTCTTATCTTCATAATAGGAACGGTTTTTATTACGAATTTAAAAAGAAAAGGAGACTGTTTCAAGTCTCCTTACCACGTCCAAACAACTTTGAAAGTAACGTTGCCAGTGCAAATACGACAGCTCCTATAGGTATTACCGCCCATCCGCCAAGAATAGCGATAATACACAAGGTTATGTCTATAAACACCACCAAAGTAACTAACGTAATTATTATAGCTATGATAGTAAACATAAAAATACCTCCTTTTTCTTTTTCATAATATAGACGGTTTTTATTACGAAAAAGAAAAGAGGCTATGTTTCAAGCCTCTTATCTTGGTCATCTACCTCTCATAGTGTCAACAGCGAACTTACTCATGTCGTTCATTGCCTTGACAGTGTTCTTTGAGAACAGGATAGCTTTGTCTTCTGCTGATATACCCAGCTTGGACGTATATACATATACCACTCCGCCGCCTACGACACAAAGAACCTTAACTCCTAACTTGGCGATCTCGAGCCAAAAATCTCTCTTGTGCTCGGACTTATCGTTTTCCAGGATTGCTCTTCTAAGCTCTATGTCCTCGAGTTTTGCATCGAGTTCCCTAACTCTTATCTCTAGCTCCATTCTTCGTAAGTCCTCGTCAAGCTCGTTCTTGTCATCGAATCTTCCAAGTTCGACAAGATCCTTAAATGCCTTGACGCCTCGAGTGTACTCATCCGTACCAATCTCCAGGGCGCTCAGCTCCTCAAATCTCTCCATTACTTCTGTCCGAACAGCGTCGTCTAAAGCAACTACTTTAACTTCTTCAGCCATTTTGTTTTCCTCCTTATTCAGTTTGGTAAATATTCCATACTAATGCCTGTTTATCTTACGAAAAAGAATAAGGGATCTGTTTTAGATCCCTTTCTTCTCTTTGACAAAATATCTGACCTTAACCTGATCATACCACTTCGACAACATAGGCATTACATACTTCTCTATCATGTGTGCCATGAATGTTCCTACGATCTGAATTCCCACAGCGATCATCATATACACAACTATAAAGAACATCATAATAATTCCTAAGATCATCATTTTTAAAATCCTCCTTAAGGTATAATATTATTTCATAATAAGGAGTGTTTTTATTACGAGCTATAATATAAGCCTATCCAGGTAGTAGAAGAACTTCCTGTACATGAACATGAAATCCGGATCGTCGAACTCGGTGTTAAATATCACGGCACTGAGGATCTGACCTTCCAAGTCCTTAGTCTCAGATATCCTGAGCGCATCCTCGAAAAGCTGTAGATTCAGTTTGCACTTATCTATTCCTATGACCGAATTGGCTGTAGGATCGCTCCACTCTGAAACACTATCCGTCCCCTGTACCGATGACGAATATATCCTGGGGCTCCGTATTGCCTCTTTCCACTTCGGATAGTCCCTCAGCCAGTCCCTCAAATACTTGTACCGGCTCTCCGTCACAAAATAATTGTCCATTGTTTACTCCTTTCTGATAGGCCAATGCGCCTTCTATAAATATCTTTATTAGAGCTTCATCCACTTTCATGTTTCTAAGCATATTCAAGAGGGTTTAGTATGTAAAAACAAAGTCAGTGCAAAGAAAAAGGAGAACTGTTTTAAGCTCTCCTTTTCCTATCCAAATAATCCGCAATCCAAATTCCTGATCCTACGATAATTGCTAAAATGCTCATGATTTCACCATTTATAGTCAACATACGTAAACCCTCCTTATCATATGCTTTTATTTCATAATAAGGATGGTTTTTATTACGAGAAAAAAGAAGAGGATCTGTTTAGATCCCCTCTCTTTTGAATTAACTAAATGTCTCTAAGCAACTAAGAAACGTGTCTCCACTTACGTTTGCGGCCTTAACAAACAGTTCAGGGTTCTGATCGAGTAATACTGCAGCATGCCTCAAATAATGATCCAAAATCTCAACATAATCCTCTTCCGAGATCTCGCCATCATTGCAAGCTTCAATACCGCGAATAAACAAGTCAACCGTCATCTCTGCAAGCTTTTCAGCTTTTTTCGTAAGTGTCCTCATAACTCTCTTCATTGTAGAGTCCTCCTTTGTTTTTTCTATAATACAAAGTGTTTTTATTACGACCGCCATCTGATCATAGTCATTTCACACGGGTAATCCTCAAAACCGTACGTATCGCTTGTGATGCGTCCTCGCCTGACTTCATCAATTATTCGTCGATCGTAGTGTTTGAAACGGTAAATATAATAGGGTAGCTCTCTTACGTAGCGCCTACAAGCGGGACAATACTTCCTTTCCAATAGTATTTTCAATTTTCTCCCCCCGGCATATTTTACATATCGATATACCCAATCTCTGTGCATCATCTGCCTTCCACAATTGCATAACATAGGAAGAACAGAATATAATATTATTCATTAATTGTATATACAAAAAGAAAAGAGGGACTGTTTAAGTCCCCCACGGGTATCTCCCGGTTTTAGGCTCTACGCAGTCCTCCTTTCTGTCAGCATTAAAATTGTGTTCAAACAAGAACTCGTGAATGTCATTGAATTCTTCCTGTAGTTTCTTTTCAAGGCCGAATAAACGAAACTTAAGCGCAATATGCGCTAACCTCCTATTTAAACGAAGCTTGAATAAAACCCACCAGTAAAGTCTTTTCTTGAATTTGTTGTTCATAGTAGAACCTCCTCTTAATATACTTCATATTAATGAGTGTTTTTATTACGAAAAAAGAAAGAGTCCCGGTTTAGGACTCTTCCTCTCTTTTCTCTTCCAAGTCTACTTCCATTTGAAGCTCTACTACTCTGTCACAAAGAGCTGCATATCTCTCGCCTATTGACGTGTCTTCCGACAATTTCTCGAAAGCTTTTAATACTTCTCTTTTCTCTTCCAAAGGCAGCTTTTCTACCTCATTAAGAAATTTTTCAAAATAAAGATACTCTCGTTCAATTGCGTTCTTCAGTTTTCCAAGCGTGATAATAGCCATTTTTGACATCATAATTAATACCTCCTCTTAATATACTTCATAATAAGACTGGTTTATTTTACGAAGTATGTTATACTGCATTTGGAGGGAATATCATGGAAAACGCTGTAGTATACGCTAGATATAGTAGTCATAGTCAAACTGAGCAATCTATCGAGGGCCAGCTGGCTAATGCTGCTGAATACGCAAAGAAACACGGATACAATATCATTCGTCAGTACTGTGACCGTGCTAAGTCCGGTACGAATGATAACCGTGAGGAATTCCAGAGAATGCTATCTGACTGTGCGTCGAAACAATTCTCTGTAATAATCGTATGGAAAGTTGACAGATTCGGTAGAAACCGTGAAGAGATTACATTCAACAAATATAAAGCTAAAAAGCATGGCGTCCGTGTCGAGTACGTAGCTGAGAATATCACGGATTCTCCGGAGGGAGTGATCCTGGAATCTGTCCTTGAAGGTATGGCCGAGTACTATTCCCTGCAGCTGAGCCAAAATATCAAGCGAGGATACCTGGAGTCTGCTAAAAAGCACCAGGTTTTAAACGGATCAGTTCCTCTGGGATACAAGATTGTGGATAAGAAATATGTGGAGGATCCTGAGACGTCTCCTGTCGTCCGTACCGTTTTTGAGAAATATGTCCAGGGCGAAACAATGAAGTCAATAGCTGACTGGCTTAACGATCAAGGCTACCGAACCAGCAGAGGTGCCAAGTTCTCAAATTCGTCCTTACCGCGCTTATTGGCTAATGAGAAATACATAGGCGTGTATACGTATAAGAATATAATCCGCGACGAGAATGCTGTGCCTGCGCTGATCTCAAAGGAGCTGTTCAATAAAGCCCAGGATCGTCTTGGTAATAATATCCGAGGATATATGAAGAACGACTATCTCCTGTCTGGAAAACTGAAATGTGCCATATGCGGAGAATCTCTGATCGGCGAGACCGGAACGTCTAAAACAGGTGACAAATATAAGTATTACGTTTGCCACGGCCGTAAGCACGGATCGGAATGTACTTTGAAGCGCTTTAGAGCAGATTACCTAGATACCATAATCTGCAGAGAAATAGAGAATATAATAGGCAACTCAGACTTCATAGACGAGCTTGTAGAGCTGTGTTGGGATTACTACACGCGTAATAATGATGATAGTAGCATTGCATACCATTTAAACCGCGTAGAAAGCCTCCAGAAGGCCCGAGAACGGCTTTTAGACGCTATAGCCGAGGGATTACCCTATGCGAGCGTTAAAGAGCGTATAGAGGCCTTAGAACGCGATATAGAGGACTCTAAGATAGCTCTGGCCACCGCACGCCTCAATCGCCAGCTTACTTTTGATGCCATAAGCTCGTACGTACGGGGCTTTTGTCTGGGAAATATAAAGGACCCGACAACCTATCAAAAAGTTATCAGGTCCTTCGTGAATGAGATTAAGATCAATTCCGATAGTGCCGAAATATCCCTTAACTATGCGGAAAATTCGAGTGTTCGTCTGAATCTTCCTAAGTGGAGCTGTGCACGCTACGGACGAACTCTTACGTTTGAAGATTATCACGTCAGCTTTAAGATTGCAATATAGTAAAAAAAAATATAGCGTACGTTTTAAGTACGAAAAAAAGAGAGGGTCGGTTTAAATTACGCCCTCTCTTCTTCATTACTTCTTTACAATAGGCGTAAAGTCAATTCTAGTTCTATTTGTCTTCGTGGTCTCATCGGTAAGAGTGTACGTCTTGAATTCTCTTTCCTTCTCTTTTGTGAGTTTATCGACTATGGTAAATATACCAAATCCATTCTCTAAAAGATCATCAAGGAATTCTATAAGTAAAGCTCCTCCAAGTAAAACAACTAAAAGCATCATAGCACCAAGCATTTCTAAAACCTCCTATAATATATTAGTATTTCATTATAGGAATGGTTTTTATTACGCCTTCACCCAAATATCATACTTAACAAGATGGTAGTATCCGTCTACTACTCGGTCATATTCCTGAAGTCCCGCAGGAATAGTGATCTGAGGGACCTTAACCGTAAGTACAGTTAATGCGTGATCTATGGCTTCCCAGGTAGCGTCATTACACTGACCCGTAATAGGCAGGCCATGAGTTCTCTGGAATGTCTTTATGGCCTGTACAGTCCTTGAACCGCACTTACCATCGACGTCCAGAGCTTTGCCCGAGTCATCCTTGATCCCGAGCTTGTTGAGAGAATCCTGGAGGACTCTTACCCAAGGCATAACTTCAGGCTTTTCGTTATGAATGCCCTGGTAAATGAGCGGCTTAATATCCAGCGGAACCAGATCGTAGTTAGGTCTGCCATACCAAGCAACCGAGCTAATCCCCGATGGCTTAATAGTGTACTTCTTGATCCTTACAGAGCCTCCATTGGCAACCACATCCGGACTGCTGGCTGTGTTACCTTCGATGGTTACCAATTCGCCGTAGCCGTCTTTATCCCGAGTAACACTGAGTACGAGGCCCGTATGATGGACTCTCTGTGAGTTCTTGAAGTACACTATATCGCCAGCCCGAGCTTTTGATGTCTGGACATACGCTCCATTCGCTTTAAAGTTGTCACTCCAATTCGGCGTGTAGAAATCATGCCAGGAATCGCTCTGTTTCCAAT
>RHMF01001580.1_pt1 | contig 10431 bp, 11 predicted proteins | sample 5365151 | NCBI WGS metagenome assembly RHMF01 (sample SAMN10266501, study PRJNA497801) | feces metagenome | isolation source: feces | host: Bos taurus | place: China: Prairie of Fairy Mountain | collected 2017-08-14 | reverse complement strand
TCAAGCCAACCGGTATCGTAGTTGTTCCGCTTTTCGCATCTACATTCAAAAAGAAAATCATGGATGAGGTGAAAAAGAAGGGCAAAGAAAACCAGCTTAAACTCGGAATGGCTGCTTCAAATGCCATGAGATTTGTCGGTGTTGATATCAGGGAAAAACTGTTCTCCGAGGTGCTGACAGCTTTCGGCGGAAATCTCAAGAAAATAATCTGCGGCGGTGCTGCAATGAAACCGGAACTCACAAAGTTCTTCGATTCATTCGGAATTACACTTTGCGAGGGCTACGGAATCACAGAATGTTCGCCTCTTATAGCAGTTAATCCCTACTATAAGAGAAAAATCGGCTCCGTAGGACCTGCATGTAATTGCTGCGAAGTGAGAATTGACGCTGAGGAAACGGATGAAAACGGAAATCTCGTCGGCGAAATTCAGGTAAGAGGCTCCAACGTAATGTTGGGTTATTATAATAATGATGAAGCAAATGCCGAAGTGTTCACTGAAGACGGCTGGTTCAAGACCGGTGATATCGGAAGAATGGACTCGGAAGGATATATATATATTACAGGCAGATGCAAGAGTGTTATTGTTCTCGAAAATGGCAAAAACGTATTCCCTGAAGAAATAGAGGAATACCTTGCAGATGTTGCGGGAATTGCTGAATGTGTTGTTGTCGGAAGAAAGAAGCCGGAGGGAGAAGAAGTGATTCTCACAGCGGTTATATATCCCGATTTCAACGCATATGATAAGAGTGTCGAAATCGAAGAGATAGCCGATGACATCAAGAAGAAGATAACACTTCTCAATAAAGACCTTCCGTCTTTCAAGCAGATAAGAAATATCGAGATCAGAAAGACAGAATTTGAAAAGACTACAACGAGAAAGATAAAGCGCTTTCTTGTTAAATAAAAATGATTAGGAGAATTTATTATGTTTGAAGAAATTAAGAACTTGTTAGTTGAAGAAATGTCAATCGAAGAATCTGAAATCAAGGAAGACGCAGAGTTTATTAACGATTTGGGTTTCAATTCTCTTGAAATTGCGGACCTCGTTGCAATCTGCGAAGAAAAGTACGATATTGATATTGAAGAAGATAAGATCAGAGAAATCACAACAGTAGGTGAATTCGTAAACTATCTTGAATCCATTGCAGGCTGAACATAATAATATGAAAATAAGTGAACATGGAAAAGACAGGGAATTTGTTGCTGAAATTCTTGTGCCGTGTCTCGGCGGGCTTTTGGCGGCGCTTCCGTTTAACATTCCTTCGCTTTGCCTTGTCGGCTGGGCAGGTATGTCTTTGCCGTTTTTCACATTGTTTAAACGTGAAATGACAAAAAAGAGAGTTTTTCGCTCTCTTTTTTGCTGTTTCTACACCTTTTATTTTGTCGTATATTCGTGGTTTGCAAATCTTTATCCTCTCGATTTTGCCGGACTTGGAAATGCAGAAAGCGTAGCCGTTACGGCTTTTGCAATGCTTTTTTTACCGGCGGTTCACGGCATAAGCATGACACTTCCCGTGTTTGCGGCATTTGAATTGACAAAAAGCATGAACTGTTTTGTAAGGGCGGTGTTTTTGTCATTAGCATATACATCGGGAGAATATTTTCAAAGTCTCGGAACCTTTGCGTTTCCCTGGGCAAGACTGTTCGTGGGACAGACAGGCACCCCCGTGCTTTTGCAGTCAGCAAGTCTTTTTGGCTCGTATTTTATAACCTTTGTCATGGTGCTTGTGAATATACTTTTTGCTCTTTTTTTGGTAAATGTGAAGGAAAACCGTAAAAAGAGTGTTGTTTATGCCTCGTTTGCTGTCGGAATTTTTGCTGCAAATCTTGTTTTTGGTTGTATCAGAATGTATTTTGTGCCGATTTGCTCAGATGTGTCAATCACAGCAGCAGTGCTTCAGGGGAATATGGCATCGGGTGAAAAATGGGAAGATGGCGCAAGGTATGACAGTATTTATAAAAATCTTGCATCACTGCTGAAAAAAGAATGTGACAAAAACGGTGTTAAACTTGATTTTGTTCTGATGCCCGAAACTGCCTATCCCGTAACGGTGGGGAATGATGAAAAGGTTCTTACGCCTTTTGGTGTAAGTATGAATGAATCGCTGAAGAAAATGGCATCGCACCTCAATGCTCCTCTCGGAGTCGGTGCATTCGGCAAGAAGGACGGAAAGAGTACAAATTCTGTTTTTGTTTATTATCCTGACGGAAGAATTAGCGAACCGTATAATAAACAGAATCTTGTGCCGTTTGGTGAGTTTGTTCCATACAGAAGTGTTGTTGAAAAGTTGTTTCCGTCTCTCGGTAAAATAAATATGCTTTCGGAGGATGTGGCAAAGGGAGAACCCGGAACTTCTGTGCAAACCCATTTTGGTAAAGTAGCTTTTCTTGTGTGCTTTGACTCGATTTTTTCCGAGACGGCACGCTGTCAGGTGAAGGACGGAGCGAGAATCATTGCCGTTTCCACTAACGATTCCTGGTATAAAACTTCAAAAGCCCTTGACCAGCATGCTAGTCATACTGTTATGAGGGCAATAGAAAACGGTACATCTGCCGTAAGGTCGGCGAATACCGGTATTTCTATGATAATTGATCCTCTGGGACGAATTGTTGCGAACACGCAGGCGGGAGAAGAAAAATATATATACGCGGACATTCCCGTGACAGAAAGCGTGACACTTTATACAGTTATAGGCGATGCTTTTGTGTATGTGTGTATAGCTGTTCTGATCGCGCTTGTGCTTTTGGTAATAATAAGAAAACACCTCTTCAGATAAGAGGTGTTTTTGCACTTTATAATTTAAACGGCTGAATGAATTACAGAAGAAAATCAGACATTTTCTTTCCGCCGTCGGCTGAGGATGTTTTGCCTGTTGTACCGTGAACTAAAAGATTTCCGCCAAATAAAACGGTGGCGATTCTTTTCGGATGTGCCATTGAGTGGAATACTTCTTCGGCAAATTCGTTTGTGTCGTAGTAAATGCCGTCGATGCCCGAGGTTTTTCTGCTGCTGCAAAGGGAAATGACGGAAATATCGTCAGGTATGTTTAATTTGTAGTATTTAGCTGCCTTTATAACTCCGAGTGCTGTTTCGTCGTTGCATGTACAAACAGCAGTGAATTTTCCGCCGTGGCGTCTGAATAACTCAGAAAAACCGTCAAAACCTGCTTTTTCATCGCTTCCTGAAAGACTGACAAGCTCCTCTTTGTAAAAAGAATTTACGGTTGCGAAAGAATCGAAAAGTCCGTTTTCAAATGCAAGACCTTTGTCGGTGCCGATGTAGGCAATTTTTTCGTGGCCCAATTCTTCAAGATATGATAGGGCAACGTATGCCGCCTTGTCGTTGTCGGTGACAACACTTCTTCTGTCGTCCGACTGACAGAGACAAAGACATATTTCTCTATTACTTTCAACATCTTCACCGATGGAAATTATAGATGTGTTTTCTTTAATATCCGAGATGTCCGAGAAAACATCCGGAGCGTTTTCGGAAAGACATGCTAATAAATCTCTGGCAAAAGAGGGGAGTGCATCAGGACTTTTATACGGAATAACCACAGCACCGCGAACCCGATCAGAGGGGATTGTATTTGCAAAATGGGCGGAAGAAGAAACGTTGCCCGCCTCGTCAGATAATATTCTGACGGGAACGTCTGACATTACCATAGAACCGAGACCTGCGATTTTCTTTATGTAGCCGTCGTGCTTAATTAAGTCAAGACCTCGTCTTACAGTTGTTCTTTCAACCGAATAGATGGTCATAAATTCTCTTTCGGGAGGGAGGAGCGAGCCTTTTGGATAAACGCCGGATTTGATTTTTGAAACTATATCCTCTGCAATTGCAGAATAAACGGATTGCTTTTTTTTAGACATTGTGTTATAATCTCCTTAGTGGCTTAGAAATTCGAACCGTTCCAACCCCATTTGTCAATTTCATGATAGGTAATATAAATGTTGTTGGGGGCAATACCGAAAGATGAAACAAGATCGGTTATTTCTTCTGTAAGGTCTTCGTAGCTTTCTGCATCGGCTTTGCCGAATATGGAAACAGAGATGTATGCATAGTCTTCATCTGACATGCCGCGAAAGAACATATTCTTTCCGTCTTCAATGTTCACCATGAGCCATTGCTCGCTTTTGCCGGGGATACATTCAATGGATGTGCCGAAACCGCATTTTAAAGCTTCAAGCTGTGATTGGTCCAGTTTCTTTGAAGTTTTCATTTCAATGTAAGGCATGGAATATCCTCGCTTTCAAATTTATTTACCTGTATATATTTTATATCATTTGTTTTAAATAATCAATAGATTTGGTAAAAAAAGTGTACCTGTTTACCAAAATGTCGGAGAAAATATGGAAATCTGGGATGTATATGATATAAACCGAAACAGAATAGAGGGAAGAACCTCGGTAAGAGGAAGCGACGATATGACGGATGATGAGTTTCATCTTGTGATTTTTGCCGTTGTTGCCGACGAAAAGGGTAATCTTCTGTGCTCGCTTCGGGATAAAAATAAAATGTTCGGCGGAGTATATGAATTCTGCGGCGGCTCGGCACTGTCGGGAGAAACGTCAAGACAGGCGGCTGAAAGAGAACTTCTTGAGGAAACAGGACTTGATGTAAGCGGATGCCGTGGAGAAATTGTTTTTCAGAATACAAAATACTGGCCGGGAAGTAATTGGTTTTACGATGTGTGGCTTTTCAAATGCGGATACGATTTAGAAAAACTAACTCCCCAGCCGGGAGAGGTTGAGAGCATAGACTCATTTTCTCCGACGTATGTGAAAGAACTTCTGGATAAAGAAATGTTCACGGGAATAACGCGTGAATTTATTGATAAAATAATTGAAAAAATAAATTGAAAAAAATTCGAAAAACGGGGAACAAAAGAAAAAATGCTCCGTCTAAACACACGGTAAAAACAAAATAACATAAAAATCATTTGAAAATGAAAGGAAATGACACAATGAAAAAGCTTTTAACAATTTTACTTGCACTCGTACTTATCGTAAGCGCTGTTGCCTGCACGACAGATAACGGTGCCGAAAACGAAAATGAAAACGAAATCGTTGACGGAACAAATACCGAAACGGCAAATGACACGGTTTATGAAAACGTAAACCTCGAAGCTGTTGCAAACTATCTCTACAGCGGTATTGCCGAAGATAACCGTCCCATGCTTATGACAATGCCTCTTACTGCTGAAGATTTTGAATACTTCTCCTTCATTCCTTACGAAGAAGGTCTTGAAGCGGTTGTAAGCGAACCTATGATCGGAGCTATTGCACACTCTGTTGTTCTTGTCAAGGCTGACAGTGCCGAAAAGGCAAAGGCGCTTGCAGAAGCAATGAAGACAAACTGCAACCCCAGAAAGTGGATCTGCGTTGAAGCGGATGTAGTTGAAGGCCTCACAAACGGCAATATTGCAATGCTTCTTATGACAACATCCGAAGGCGGCATGGCTGAAACCATCAAGACAAACTTTGCATCTGTTAATGCAGAAAACCTCGAAACAATCGCCGCTGAATATGAAGCATCTCTTGATGAAGGCGTCGAAGACTTCGTTGAAGATGAATTTGTTGAAGACGAATTTGTTGAAGATGAATTTGTTGACGGTGATATAGCTGAACCCGAAGTGATTGTTCCCGACGAAACCGTTCCCGAAGACGATGTTGTTCTTTCCGATCCTCCCGCAGAAATGCCCGAGGTTGAAGCTGATGTTCCTGCTTACTCAGGTGAGGAAGATGTTGATGCGGATGTAAATGTTCCTGCAGTAATGCCCGAAGAAGATAATATGCCTGCGGTAATGCCCGAAGTTACACCTGAAGTTGAAACGGAAGAGGAGACTCCTGCCGTTGAAGATGCAGGCTCCATCGACGAACTCTATGCACTCGCAGATAAGCTTTACGAGGGTATTGACCCCGAGAATATGCCTTTTGTAGGCACAATGGAACTTACCGAAGAAAATTTTGAATATTCTGCGTTTATCCCCTACAACGCATCCTACCTTGCAGTTGAAAATAGTCCTATGATGGGCTCTCAGCCTCACTCTGTTGTTATCGTCAAGACAGGCAGCGAAGCGGAGGCAGCACAGGTTGCTTCTGATATGGAAGCAAATGCAAACCCCAGAAAGTGGATCTGCGTTCAGGCAAAGAGCGTAAAGAGCGCACACAAGGGCAACTTTGCAATCCTCGTTATGACGAGCGTTGACGTGTTCCCCAACGAAACAATGGATGAAGCGGCTGCTGAAGAAGCTTCCTATAAGGCAAGTGAAGAAAGAGCTGACATTATCATCGCAAACTTTATGGCTAACGCGTAAACTTCTGAAATTCATTAAGGGGGCGCCCAAAAATACGGCCGTCCCCTTATTTTTGTTTTAATATTTAAAATCAAAAGAAAACGGAGAAAATATTATGCTGTTTTCAAGCGTAACCTTCCTTTATGCATTTCTTCCGCTGACGCTTCTGTTGTATCTTGTCGCACCAAAGAAGCTAAAGAATGCGGTACTTCTCGTTGCAAGTCTGTTCTTTTACTATTTCGGTGAAAGAACCTATATTGCAATTATGCTTATATCCTCCATATCCGACTATTGTTGGAGCCTTCTTATAGAAAAATACCGCGGCAGAAAGATTACAAAACTGTTTCTTGTAATGTCCCTTGTAGTAAATCTCGGACTTTTGGGATTCTTCAAGTACGCCGATTTCTTCATTACCAATATAAACGGGATTCTGGGGACAGCAATTCCTCTCACCAATGTTCCTTTGCCCATAGGCATCAGCTTCTATACCTTCCAGACCATGTCCTATACCATTGACGTCTACAGAGGAAATGCCAATGTACAGAAGAATCTTTTGAGTTTTGCTACCTTCGTCTGCCTTTTTCCACAGCTAATAGCAGGCCCTATCGTAAGATATACCGACCTTGCCGCAGAGCTTGACGAAAGAAAGCACAGTCTTGAAGATATATCCTGCGGTATGAGAAGATTTGCAATGGGACTCGGTAAAAAGGTACTCCTTGCAAATGCCATGGGTGAATTGTGCTCGGTTCTTACAGCACAGACTGAAAGAAGCGTTCTCATGTATTGGCTGTATGCCGTGGCATATTCCTTGCAGATTTATCTCGACTTCTCGGCATATTCCGATATGGCAATAGGTCTTGGCAGAATATTCGGCTTCAAATTTCCCGAAAATTTCAACTATCCCTTTATATCAAAATCTATTACTGAGTTCTGGCGTAGATGGCATATGACACTCGGCACATGGTTCAGGGATTACGTTTATTTTCCCCTTGGCGGAAGCAGAACCACAACTCTTAAGTGGCTTCGTAATATCCTCGTAGTGTGGATGATTACCGGCTTTTGGCACGGTGCCGAATGGAACTTCGTTCTGTGGGGACTTTATTTCGGTGTTCTTCTTATGATTGAAAAACTGTTCCTTATGAAGATTCTCGATAGGTGTGCAGGTGCTGTCCGTCACATTTACGTGCTTTTCACCGTTCTTATCAGTTTTGTTATATTCAGCGTTGAAAAGATGGAAAACCTTCCCGTGTATGTCGGAGGCCTCTTCGGTGCGGGCGGTATTCCGATTTGGGATGCCTCCACCGTCTATACTCTCGACAGTTTTCTCGTGCTTCTCGTTTTGTGCGTTATCGCATCTCTGCCGTTGCCCAAAATGCTGTATAATAAAGTTGCATCCACTGTGGCAGGGGAGAGAGCACTTGCCGTGCTTGAGCCTGTTAGCATAGTTCTTATGACGGTTCTTTCAACCGCACTTCTCGTTGACGGCTCGTTCAATCCCTTTTTGTATTTCAGATTTTAAGGAGGCGGAAAAATGAAGTTAAAGCATATTTTGAATACAGTTGTTTTCTGCCTTCTCATATTCGGACTCGGAATTTCATTCCTTTTAATTCCCGACGGGAAAATATCCGCATCGGAAAGACGCCCTCTGAAGCAGTTTTCCGAGGTGGCGCAAGCGGAAAATCCCTTTTCCGAAATCGAAGGATATTACCTTGACCAGTTTCCTCTTCGCGATTCCTTCAGAAGAGTAAAGGCGTATCTTATGACAAAAGCGTTTCTGAAAAACGATAATAACGGCATATATGAAATTGACGGTACTGTGGTCAAAATGGAAGATGCGTTGGATGAAAACCAGATAAATTATGCCGTTTCAAATATCGACTCGGTGATTGCAAAGTATCTCGGCTCATGTAATGTTTACTATTCCATAATTCCCGATAAGCATTACTATGCTTCAAAGGAAAACGGCTATCCCGCAATGGATTATGAAAAACTTTCATCTTTGGTGCATAACGGTCTTTCCGATAAAGCACAGTATGTTGATATATTCGACCTCCTTTCGCTTTCGGATTATTATAAAACCGATTCCCATTGGAGCCAGGATAAAATCATAGACGTTGCCGACCGCCTTGTTGGTGCAATGAATGGCGGAGAACACTCGATTTCTGATGAAAACTTTAAGGAAAACACGCTTTCTCCCTTCTACGGTGTTTATTACGGACAGTCTGCACTCAGCCTCAGTCCTGATGAAATCGTATTCCTTACAAGCGATAAGACGGAAAATATGACAATGACGGTTTACGGTGATACGGGCTCTGCTAAAAAACATCCCGTTTATACAACCGAAATGTTCTCAAACGTCGATCCCTATGACGTGTTCTGTGCAGGCGCACAGCCGCTTATTGTTATAGAAAACCCAAACGCAGAAAACGATAGAGAACTCGTTCTTTACCGCGATTCCTTCGGTTCGAGCATAGCTCCTCTTCTCGCACACGCATACAGCAAGGTAACCCTTGTGGATCTACGCTATATGGTTCCCGATTATGTCGGAAACTTTGTGAAGTTTTCAGAAAACACCGATGTTATGTTCCTCTATTCAACGGGACTTCTTAACGGAGGCAGAGTGCTGAAGGATTTTGTGAAAAAGTAATCTTTATAAAAACTCCCCCGGCAATTGCAAGGGGAGCTTTTTTGTAATAAGACAGAAAAAAACCTTGCACCGTTCGGTGCAAGGTTTTAATGTTTATGATATAAACCAATCGCTTAGTCGCTGATGTAAGGCATAAGAGCGATGTGTCTTGCTCTCTTGATAGCGATTGTGAGTTCTCTCTGGTGCTTTGCACAAGTACCTGTAATTCTTCTGGGAAGAATCTTGCTTCTTTCAGAAACATACTTGCGGAGCTTGAGAACATCCTTGTAATCGATGAATTCAGACTTTTCAGCGCAGAAATTACAAATCTTCTTCTTTCTCTTAGCGCGGAAAGGCTTCTGCATTTCTTTATCCATTTTAAAATACCTCCTGTGAAAATTTTAAATACCGAAAAGCTTAGAACGGAAGATCGTCTTCTGTGGAAAGCTCTTCAAATGTAGCAGCTGCAGCAGGCTTTGTGCCGCCCTGAGCTGCCGCGTCGGCACCGTAGAATGTGCCGCCTTCGTTCTGGGAGTTTCCGCCGGTATTTCCTGCGAAGTAACATTCGTCGGCAATAACTTCGGTGATGTATCTCTTCTGTCCCTGCTGGTCTGTCCAGCTTCTGGTCTGAAGAGAACCTACAACAACGATTGCTCTGCCTTTCTGGAAATACTTGGAAACAAATTCAGCCGTGCTTCTCCATGCAACAACATTGAAGAAATCAGCCGTAACTTCGTCGCCCTGCTTTGCGAATCTGCGTCCAACGGCAATGCTGAACGTTGTTACCGAAACACCGGAGGGTGTTGTCTTGAATTCGGGGTCCTTTGTTAAGTTGCCCATGAGAATAACCTTGTTAAGTCCTGCCATTTTTGCATCTCCTTTTCATGGCGTTTTCCTTAAATCAAACTTTCAATTACTTTTCGAGCTTGATGATAAGGGAACGAAGAATACCGTCTGTGATGTTGAACACACGGTCAAGTTCAGCGGGAAGAGTAGCAACAGATGTGAAATTAACTACATAGTAGTAACCTTCTGTGTAATCTTCGATAGGATAAGCAAGCTTCTTCTTGCCCCATTCGCTGATGTTGTCAATGATTCCACCGTTGTTAGTGATGATACCTGTGAACTTTTCGAGAAGCGCCTTTGCAGCATCTTCTGTAAGATCGGGGTTAACGATGAAAACATTTTCATACTTGGATGTAAGCTGTTCCATTATTTGCACCTCCTTCTGGACTGTTGGCCGAAAGTCTTTGCCTTCGGCAAGGAGAAAGGTATTAAAAATATTCACCTTTCCACAAACAAGCATTATATATTATTTATACTTTTTTGTCAAGGGCTTTTTAATTATTTCTTCAACAAATTACGGCCATTTTTCCGCTTTTGTGAGTTTTTATTATATTATAATATATAATTGTAAAAAAACTGTTACGGACTCTTGCAAAATATAAACTCGTGTGTTATACTTTTACGGTAAACGCTGAGAAAAAGAGTGCGTTTCCAAAAAA
>RHMF01001578.1_pt1 | contig 10432 bp, 9 predicted proteins | sample 5365151 | NCBI WGS metagenome assembly RHMF01 (sample SAMN10266501, study PRJNA497801) | feces metagenome | isolation source: feces | host: Bos taurus | place: China: Prairie of Fairy Mountain | collected 2017-08-14 | reverse complement strand
TTTTTGCGTATATGGGGGCGCTATTTTGCTTATTCATAAGTTAGTCGTTCACCATTTTGTCTTGCTCGACTGCCATTTTGTCATATTTAGATGCTTGGCACAACATTTGACTTAGAAGTAGGAGTAATGAGCAATAACTAAAACCTATTTATATATGACAAACGGAAAAATTGGGGTAACAACCGAAAACATCTTCCCCGTAATCAAAAAGTTCCTATACTCTGACCACGAGATCTTCTTGCGTGAGTTGGTATCGAATGCTGTGGATGCAACACAAAAGCTCAAGACCCTTATCTCGAAGGGTGAGGCCGAGGGTGAGCTTGGCGACACAACAATCCACATCGCTGTCGACGCTGAGGCTAAGACACTCACAATCACCGACCGCGGTATCGGTATGACACAGGAGGAGGTTGACCGCTACATCAACCAGATTGCCTTCTCGGGCGCCGAGGAGTTTATGGCAAAGTATAAGGATCAGGCCATCATCGGTCACTTTGGCTTGGGCTTCTATTCGTCGTTTATGGTGGCTGACAAGGTAGAGATCTTCTCGCAGTCATACCGCAAGGAGGCAAAGAGCGTGCACTGGAGCTGCAACGGCTCGCCAGAGTTCGAGATGGAGGAGCTTGACAAGAAGCTTGAGCGTGGCACACGCATCGTGCTCCACATCGCCGAGGACTGCCTGCAGTTTACCCAGAAAGAGGAGATTAGCGCACTCCTTCGCAAGTACTGCCACTTCCTCCCAGTGCCTATTGCATTTGGCAAGAAGCAGGTATGGAAGGATGGCAAGTATGTTGACACTGAGGAGGATAATATCATCAACAATGTGACACCTCTCTGGACATTGAAGCCTTCGGAGATTACCGCAGAGCAGTATAAGGAGTTTTACGCAGACCTCTACCCTGCAAGCGAGGAGCCTCTCTTCTACATCCACCTCAACATCGACTATCCGTTCAACCTCACAGGTATCTTGTACTTCCCTAAGTTGCGTAACAACTTCGAGATTCAGAAGAACAAGATTCAGCTATACTGCAACCAGGTGTTCGTCACTGACGAGGTGCGTGGCATCGTGCCAGAATATTTGACACTCCTTCACGGTGTTATCGACTCACCAGATATTCCACTTAACGTATCGCGCAGCTACCTCCAGAGCGACGCTAACGTCAAGAAGATCTCGAACTACATCACCCGTAAGGTTGCTGACCGTCTCCAGGAGCTATTCAACACTATGCGCCCCGACTTCGAGGCTAAGTGGGACGACCTCAAGATATTCATTCAGTATGGTATGCTTACTGACGAGAAGTTTGCCGAGAAGGCTCAGAACTTTATGCTCTGGAAGTCTATCGAGGGTAAGTACTACACATCGGAGGAGTATATCGAGAAGATTCGCGAGACACAGACCGACAAGGATGGTATCACCGTTGTGCTCTACGTCGATGATGTCATCGGCAAGGACTCATTCGTCGAGGCAGCCAAGGCTAAGGGCTACGACATCCTTGAGATGAATGGCCAGCTCGACAGCCACTATATTCAGTACTTCGAGTCGAAGAACGAGAAGATTCGCTTCACACGCGTAGACTCAGACGTTGTCGACAAGCTCATCCGCAAGGAGGAGCAGCACGCAATGTCACTATCCACTGAGCAGCAGCAGATTATGCGCCCAGTATTCGAGAGCCAGATGCCTACCGACGAGAAGATTCACTACCACGTGTCATTCGAGGCTATGGCGGCTGATGCAGCACCCGTGGTAATCACACAGAATGAGTTTATGCGCCGTATGAAGGATATGGCAGCTACATCGGGCGGTGAGATGAGCCGCTTCTACAGCGAGATGCCCGACAACTTCACAATCACCGTGAACGGCAACCACCCTATCGTGCTCGACATCTTGCAGGAGGTAGAGGCTGAGTATGGCGACAAGCTCCGCACCATCGGCAAGAAGATTACCGCTGCCGAGCAGGAGGAGAGCCGCTTCGAGGAGACTGTCAAGGGTAAGAAGGATGAGGAGCTCAGCAGCGAGGAGCGCGAGATGCGCGAGACACTCTCAAAGCGCATCGTGGAGCTTCGCACCGAGCGCGACACACGCCTTGAGGAGATTGGCCGCCAGAACCGCAAGGTGCGCCAGATTATCGACCTCGCACTACTCTCTAACGGCTTGCTCAAGGGTAAGAACCTTACGGAGTTTATCCAGCGCAGCATCTCGCTCATCGAGTAGCGCATACCTATATTAAATAATTAAGGGATTGTCCTTGAGTGGGCAATCCCTTAATTTATTCATTGACCGAGAGCGTGCCATCGTCCGCTATCTGAAGCGTCGACTCTGGGAAGTCGAGGCGGCTCAAGGTGCGTATCTCCTTAACCACGACACGCTCTGCATCGCACTTAGGGCCTGTGCGTGTTGTCTGCGTGGCCGAGATAATCTGACCACCACGAAACTCACCACCAACCGTAAGGCGAACCGAGAGCAGAGGGGCATAGCCACACTTACCCTTAATATTCATCATATATGGCGTGCAGAAGTTACCCAAAGAGTAGGCAATAATCTTGCCTTTATATATCTCCATACCTCGCACAACGTGAGGGCCGTGACCAAACACAAGGTCAGCACCAGAGTCGACACATAGGTGAGAGAACTCGTAGACATTACCTCGCGTACCACCGCCAAACCACTCTCGCGTACGTGTCACGCGGCTTGCCGAGGCACCCTCAGCACCTCCGTGATGCGAGACGATGATAAGGTCGCAGGCGTAATCCTCGCGTAGCTTACGGATATTCTCGCGCACAAGGTCATAGTCGTCGATGTCGCACATCTCCTTAAACGGCGCAAAGGCACACAAGCCATAGCGCACACCATCGCGCTCCACAACAGCGAGCTCGGCACGATCCTTCAAGCCAGCATATGCAATACCAGCCTCGTCGAGCACCCTCATAGTCGAAACTACGCCCGCCTCACCAAAGTCACGCAGGTGGTTATTACCAATCGACAAGAAGTCGAAGCCCGCAGCCACAAAGTGGTTGACATAGCGCTCAGGCGAGCGGAAGAAGAAGGCATACTTAGGGTCACGCACCACGCGGCACTCGCCACCCTTATCGAGCAACAGACACTCCAAGTTACCTACAGCAAGGTCGGCACCTACGAGGTACTCACGAACATCGTCAAAGAGATGAGCACCATCGTGCACAGGGAGCATAGGAGCATTATCGGGATAGTTGACACCAAGCACCATATCGCCCACACACGTGATGGTAACCTCACGCTCAAGACGTTCACGCTCAAGGCGAATGGAGTCCTCGCGACGCATCTCCTCGTAGGTAGGCATCGAACGACGTGCTGCGAGGTAGTGCTGAACGATGTCGTAGTCGAACATCGTCGTATCAAGCTGCACAATAGTCTGAGTATCAACCCTTGAGGCGCGACTATAGACAATACCGCAGCTACATACTATAGCTGCGGCAACGATACTACACGCAATATATTTCAACAATCGTCTCATCGTTAGAGTGTTTCAAGCACCTCCATAAGCCACTGTGGCGCACGCTGTGGACGGCGTGTCTGCTTGTCGATAAAGCCGAGCGTTGTCGAGCCCGTAGCAATCTCGCGGCCATCCTCGCCACGAATCTCATACTTGAACGACATACGCGCCATAGGCAGCTCATCGACCGAGGCAGTGACCGAAATAAGCTCGTCGTAGTAAGCTGGCTGGCGATACTTAACATTAACCTCAACAATAGGCATCATCACACCACGACGCTCCATCTCGGCATAGGTCAAACCTATGGCACGAAGCCACTCTGTGCGTGCCACCTCGAAGAACTTAACATAGTTGGAGTGGTGCACGATACCCATCTGATCGGTGTGGTGATACTCTACACGTATCTTTGTTTCAAAACTCTTCATAGCTCAATAATTATATCTTTATCTCGGCTCTCGACCTTCAGCTCACGACCACATACCTCAATAGTGGTACTCTGGCCATTGACAAGAGCTCGATATTTGCCATCAAGGGGCAATAGTTTATACTCATTCGCAACACGTAGCACGCCATTGCATACCGAACCCATAATGATGTATGGATGACCCATAATCTTCTGTGCACGCTCCGCATCGCCCTGCTCAAGCAGACCACGAAGCACCGTAGAGCTCACCTTATCACCTGAGTCGGTATACTGCTCGACACGCTCAAGTGCAAAGCCCAGCTCGCGACTCAACGGCAGGAGATTATCATAGTTACCCTGCTCACCACGACCAAGACGATGGTTATAGCCCACGACCATACCCACCATACCGAGTCGTGCAACGAGCGACTCACGAACAAACTGCTCGAAAGATTGGCTACGAAACTCCTCGTCGAAGCGGGCAACGACCACGTGATCAACACCATAGCGACCAAGCAGCAGAGCACGCTCCTCAATGGTAGTGAGCAAGCGCATACCCTCGGCACGCCCCATAGCGATACGTGGGTGTGGGTCGAATGTAACAACCGTAGTCTCGGCATTGAGCTGCTCGGCCAACGAACAAACCCTTTGAAGCAGCGCGTGATGACCCTCGTGGACACCATCAAACGAGCCCACGGTGACCACTGTACGCAGCCCCAGGGGCAGCGATTCGAAGCCGTAGTGAATCTTCATAGTTAGCTGTTGCTCTCCTCAGCAACCTTGACGAAGTAGGCCACCTTCTCAAGCAGGGTTGTGATATCGTAGTTCTCCACGACGATACCCTGTGGGAAGTTGAGTGGCGCTGAGGTGAAGTTTAGAACGCCCTTGATACCGGCATTGATGATAGGGATGACAAGTGTCGAGGCCACAGATGTTGGCGACGAGACAATCACAATGCTGATATCGAGCTCTGGGGCACGGCTGGCAAACTCGTCGATATGGTAGCAAGGGATGCCATCGATAGTTGTTCCCACCTTATCCTTGTCGACATCGAAGGCTGCGGTGATGCGGAGCTTGAGGCCCTTGCCATTGAAGTAGCGCGTAACGGCACGACCCAGGTGACCCATACCTATAACTGCCATATTTATAGGCTGCTCGCTATAGAGAATGCCATCGATAAAGTCGATGAGCACCTTTACGTCGTAGCCCTTCTTCGTGTCGCTCGAGAAGCCTATGAGCATAAGGTCGCGACGCACCTGCACAGCGGTGATGCCGTGCATACCCGCCAAGACGTGCGAGAAGATGTGGGTGATGCCCTGCGCGTGACACTTGACAAGCGTGCGGCGGTACTCGCTAAGACGCTCGATGGTCTTCTCAGGAATCGGAGAGGATATATTTGCCATAGCTCGGCTACTCGTATTTGATTGTGAAGTCGCGCTGGTACTGGATGTTAACCCACTCGGTGTTAACAAACATACCATCCTCAAACTTAAACTTATAAGGCGTTGCCAATGGCGTGATTGTCTCAAGCAAGATTGTATTGTCGAGGCCTGTGAACATCTTGGTGCAGAACATCATAAATGCGTCGTAGCCACGGCAAGCAAAAGGAGTTGGCAACAAGCCATAGGTCGAGAGATAGCGGCTCTCGAAGACTCTGATGGCGCTATTGTCGGTGCGCTTAGCGTTGTATGGCGCAATCACCGAGAGTGCTGTCTGGAAGAAGCCAGTACGGTCGAGATATGACAAGTCGTCCCACTTGCGGTTGCCGATAAATACACAGTCGTTGACACCACGCTCGCACTTCTTGACCTCCTCGCCAATAGCCTTGAGCGCCTTCTCAATCACATAGTCGCGGTCAGCAACAACCGTAACAACACTACGGCCATCGAGCGGAATGAGCGACTTGAGAGCTACCGAAGCACCACTCGTGCCATCGGCATTGCGAAGGTAGAAGCCCACGCTCTGGCTACCAACGGAGATATTGAGGTGGCGCACATTGCTAAGACCCTTTGTAGCCTCAAGCACCTCCTTGAGGTATGCTGAGTCGTTCGAAGGGCCATAGATAATGTTTATCTGATATGTATCGTCAAACAGATGAGCATACTTAGCGTAATGGTAGTTAGCATCGGCCTGCATCTGGAAGAGTACAGGACTCGACACCTCCTCAGCATTGATATCCGAGAGTGGCGTTACTACGGGGATGTTATGCTCCTCGGCATATGGCAATACCGCCTTAAGCTCGTTGGCATAGATAGGGCCAATGATAAGGTCTACCTCCGTAAAAGCATCGCCCGAGATAATCTCCTCGATGCGGCTCTCGGCACGCTCTGTGTCGTAGACAGATACGTTGATTGAGTAGCCCTTGCGACGCAGATCCTCAAGCGCCAGCAACGAGCCACGATAGAAGTCGACAAATGCCGTACCTGCCACCTTACCATTGTAGTGCATAGGCAACAAGAGGGCCACGTCGAGCACCTCGCCCTTTGTGAAGCGCTGGAACTCAGGCACTGGAATGGCATCAACAACTAGCTCGGCACACTCCTCAACCACCTCGGCACACTCCTCAACAGCAGCGTCCTCCGTAGTCTGCTCTGCAGCAACCTCCTCGGCCTCTGCCACAATCTCATCGACAGCCTCAGCCTCGGTCTCGGTCTCGGTGCTAGTAGGCACCTCTACGACTACCTCCTCGGACACCTTATTGCCGCCCTTGCCACGCTTGTTACCCTTCACGTTGTAAGGGATGTAGATAGCCTCGCCCAACGAGATGTTGTCGATCTGAAGCGAGCTGTTGAGCTCAATAATGCTCTTGAGTGTCACGTCGTAGTGCTTCGACAGCGAGTAGAGCGTTTCGCCCTCAGCAATGGTGTGCACGATACACTTCTTGCCATTAACCACAACAACCGTTGGCTCCTCGGCCGATGCCGAAGCCACCACCAAAAGAAGTGAAAGTGAAAGGAATAAACGAATAAGTCTCATTTCTCGTGTTTAGTAGTAAAGTTATACTCCGCGTCGATGACTACTTCATAGCCTCGCGCAGACGTATCTCCGTAAAAATCTTCTTTGTGTACTGTGGGAAGTCACCCTTAATCAACCAGTCGTAGTAGCTTGGCTCCGCGCGGAAGATCTCGGCTACGGAGCGACCACGATACTTGCCAAAGGTGAATATCTCCTCGCCCTTGTCGTTGAGAGCTATGCGACCTGCAAAGTCAACCACCTCGCCGTGTGTCGAGAACTCGGCAAGTGCCTCGACCGTATCGCAAATGTCACCATAGCGAGCCATCTGCGCCTCGAGCACCTCGTATGTCGCGAGAGTGTCGGCCTCGGCTGAGTGAGCACCCACAAGATCCTTATCGCAGTAGAATTTGTAGGCTGCCACCAACGTGCGCTGCTCCTTCTTGTGGAAGATGTTCTGCACGTCGACATACTTTCGACGCTTGAAGTCAACGTCAACGCCAGCACGCATAAACTCCTCGACTAGCACTGGAAGGTCAAAGCGGTTGGAGTTGAAGCCTCCGAAGTCGCAACCCTCGATAAACTTTGCCAACGACTTGGCTATCTGCTTGAATGTAGGCTCGTTAGCCACATCCTCATCATAGATGCCGTGCACCTCCGATGCCTCCTCGGGAATATGCATCTCAGGGTTTATGCGACGTGTCTTGACCTCCTTCGAGCCGTCGACATCAATCTTGACCATCGAAATCTCCACGATGCGGTCTCGCGATGTGTCAACACCCGTAGTCTCGAGGTCGAAGAAAATTATTGGTCTTTTCAGTTTTAGGTTCATAATTTGCTATATTCTCGTTAAAGGGTCACAATGGGCGCCTTGCACCCATTGTCAGTTGGGAGTTTAGTAAATTTAGAGAACTCGGCAACGAGTCCCAAATGACTAACGCCAAGGATAAGCACAATCTTATCCCACCCCACTCTTATTTTTGTCGGAAGGAGACAAGTGCGAAAACCTATCTCTCTTCACGACCAGATTTTTTGTCGGAAGGAGACAAGTGCGAAAACCTACCTCTCCCCACGACCAGATTTTTTGTTAGAAGTGGTTATATGCGGTGCCGAGTCGCCCCTCACCTAATACCTTCTGCAACCCATTTTCGGGTTAGAAGTGGTTGAGTGCAACACTCGGCTAAAATCTTAGCGATGGGTAGTACTTGGCGTACGTCCCATTGCTAAGATTTTAGCTAGGGGCAGCAATCGGCCACTTATCACTCGAAAATTATGCGTTGATCATCATCGGCATAAGAAGCATCAACACCTCTGACGCACGCTTGTCGTCGTACACAGGCTTGAAGACGCCTGCACGTGTTGAGTCTGCGAGCTCGATAACGACTGTTGGAGTGTCGATGTTCGAGAGAATCTCAACAAGGAATGTCGACTTGAAGCCGATAGTCACTGGCTGACCCTCGTAGCTGCAAGAGATAGTCTCGTTGGCAGATACTGAGAAGTCGATATCCTGAGCTGCAAGGCTAATCTTGTTGCCACCGATATCCATACGGATAAGGTTTGTTGTTGGGTTAGAACATACCGCAACACGCTTGATGCCGTTCACGAACTCCACGCGGTCTACAAGCACCTTGTTAGGGTTAGCTGTAGGGATTACTGCGTTGTAGTTAGGATAGTTACCCTCGATGAGGCGGCATACGAGCTTGTGGTTAGAGAGCTGGAAGATTACGTTCTTAGCGTCGAACATCACACGTACTGGAGCGTTCTCCTTCACGAGCATACCCTTGAGCAAGTTTGCTGGCTTCTTAGGGAGGATGAACGAAGCGTTGAAGTCAGAGTCTACGCACTCGGCCATTGAGCGCACGAGCTTGTGAGCATCGGTAGCTACGAAGGTCACCTTACCCTCCTCGAAATTGAAGTATACACCATTCATCACTGGGCGGAGCTCGTCGTCAGCAGTTGCAAAGATTGTCTTGTTGATACCTGCGATGAGCATATCTACATCCATAAGGATCTCCTTGTGCTCAGCACCTACACCCTGCATTGCTGGGTAGCTAACTGCGCTTGCACCAGGGATTGAGAGCGAGCCACTTGCCCACTTAACCTTAATCTCCCAAGTAGTGTCGTTCACGTCGAACTCAAGAGGCATCTCGGGGAACTCCTTGAGTGAGTCAAGCATAAGCTTAGCTGGCGCTGCGATAACACCCTCACGCTCCACGTTGTCAACCTTGAGGTGACCGATGAGTGTTGTCTCGAGGTCAGAGGTTGTCACTGTGAGTTCCTCGTCCTTGAGCTCGAGGAGGAAGTAGTCGAGGATAGGCAAGGTGTTCTTGTTGCTAATAACCTTACCTGTTGTTGCGAGCAGCGAGAGAAGCGCTGAGCTTGATACTGTAAATTTCATAGTTTTTCGTGTTTTATTTTTATTGTTTCTTAATTTTCAGCTAGTTATAATGTCGCGAGCTTGTCTAATGCGAGCTCTACCATTCGACGCACGAAAGGTTTGTAGTCGGTGCAGGCATCCTTAGCTACACGCTGTGCGATGATTGTGCAGATGGTTGCTGCGCGGTGACCGAGAAGTGCTGCGAGGCCCGCAAGTGCTGAGCCCTCCATCTCGAAGTTGGTGATGCGACGCTCACCAAAGCGGAACGACTCGATCTTCTCGTTGAGTTTGATGTCGTGCGGAGCGATACGCACCCAGCGACCCTGAGGCGCATAGAAGCCTGGCGCCGCGATGGTGATACCCTCAAGTGTAGAGTCCTTGAAGAGCTCGAAGAGGTCGTTGTGGGCATTCACGAAGTATGGTGCTGGCAGCTTCTTGTACCACGCGGTATGCTCCTCGAAGGCACGCTCAAGCGCAAGGTCGCAGACAGAGTCACGACCCTCGTAGTATGAGATAAGGCCATCGAAGCCGAGCGACGTGCGCGAGAATACCACCTCGCCCACCTCGATATCTGGCTGAATAGCACCCGACGTACCGAGGCGCACAAGCGTAAGCTGACGGAAGGTCTCCTTCACCTGGCGAGTCTCGAAGTCGATGTTTGCCAAGGCATCGAGCTCGGTGACGCAGATGTCGATATTTCCGATACCAATACCTGTCGACATAACGGTCATACGCTTGCCCTTATATGTTCCCGTAACGGTTAAAAATTCACGATTTGAGACCTCACACTCCTTAGTATCGAAGTAGTCCGCAATCATAGCCACACGACCAGGATCGCCCACAAGAATGACTATGTCGGCGAGTTGCTCAGGCTTGAGATGCAGATGAAAAATCGAGCCATCTGCATTGATTATCAGCTCAGAAGAGGGAATAGTTCTCATATCTCGAAATAAAATTTACTCTTTTTATTTTTAATATTTGCGTAAAATTAATAATTTTGTGAGAAATAGCAAAACTTTATCACGATTTTTTAAGTTATGACACTCATAAAATCTATTTCGGGTATTCGCGGAACAATAGGTGGAAGCCCCGCGGAAAACCTCACTCCAATAGACGTTGTTAAGTTCACAACGGCCTACTCACGTCTTATCAAAGATAAGAACCCTGGAAAGCGAATCACCGTTGTTGTGGGTCGCGATGCTCGCATCTCGGGCTCTATGGTCGACTCAT
>RHMF01002676.1_pt1 | contig 10433 bp, 19 predicted proteins | sample 5365151 | NCBI WGS metagenome assembly RHMF01 (sample SAMN10266501, study PRJNA497801) | feces metagenome | isolation source: feces | host: Bos taurus | place: China: Prairie of Fairy Mountain | collected 2017-08-14 | reverse complement strand
AAATAACACTTTTATTCACAAAAGGTAGGTGAAATATCCGAGTGCGTCGGTAATAATCGGCGCATTCCAATATGGCACTTGCCAGAACGGAAAAACACTAAACAGAAAAGGGGAGATGTTATGAATAATCAAGTATCAATGAACTTTGTGTTCAGATTTCAAAGGAAAATTATTCCATCACAGGCAGCTATCATAGAATATCTTACCAATAATGATGGAAAATTCTATGGTTCATACCGAGACTTTGCTGAAGCGATGGGGAAAAACAAATCATACGCAACAAACCTTTGTAGACTTGTCCACGAATTAGAGGATATGGGTATCATAACATCTATCGTAGACGAGACTGCAAACACCTACAAAAGAACATTAATTGGTTTAAATGACGATTGGAAAGAGCGTATATGAAAGGGGAATGACTATGAACGTATTAGTAATATCAATGTTTAGGTATGCACTGGAAAAGCAGAAGGCAATTGTAAAGGAAAAGATGTTTGCAGACGGAATCGAGGACTATTCAATTCATGCGGTCAAGGCATTGCCGAGTGAGATTGACGGAAAAATACAGGGCAGACAATATGATTATGCTTTTATAGATGTATTCTATAATAATGAGGAAGTTGGAAAAATCAGAGATCACGTACAGGGTATGCAGCACAAGCAGATTGAAAGATTCTGAGGAGGGAAAATTATGTTAAATAAGTTAATTGCAATGTTGATGGCGTTTACAATGGCAACAACTGTCAAGGATATAATACTCATACAGCGATTGGAAAAAGCAACTGGCATACAGACTAATGCAACTACCATAGACGAGGCATTGAGAGTGTATGCAATGCGGTCAACAGGGAGGTAAGCATATGGTTTACTTCAAAAATTTAGGCGATGCCGTAGAATACGCAAAGAAATGGTATAGAGAGACAGGCTATACAGTATGGTTTGACCATGACAAAAAGATGTATTATGTAATGTCAAAGTAGAACAAAGAACAGAAGGGAGATAATTATGAGATTAAGAAAAGGATTTGTGCAGGGCATTGAAGCTCTTGCATTGGCAATGCTTTGCTATTGGACAAACGCAGACGGAGCAGCGGTTATACTATTTATAATAAGTATATGCTTGCTGTTTGGAAAATCAATAAATCTAAGGAGGAAAATCAGATGAATGCAAACGTAAACACACAGATTGAATGGTGGACAACAAAGAGGAAAGACAGAAGTACATTGACCGAGTAGAGGTACTGGAAAAAGTAAAGAAGTTATTTCTTATCCCACAGCTTAACATGATGACAATACAGCAGGTTGCTGACTTCTATGAGGTAGATTTAAAGGTTATTCAAATGTGTGTTCTCCGCAATTCTGATGAGATATATGCTGATGGAGTTGCAATGAAGAAGCCTCGTGATTTGGCAAAAATATGGAAAACTACAAAATGTAGCTTTCCAGAGGTCGGCAAGACCGCCAACAGCACTACGTATCAGATAGCGGATAACATTACTGTTGTTATTCCTAATCGCGGAATACGTTGCTTTTCAAAGAGAGCAGTTCTCCGTATTGGAATGCTACTCAGAGATAGCAAGATAGCACAGGAAGTCCGTACCCAGCTTCTTAATGTGGTAGAACATACTGAAACGGAAAATCCAAAGGCACTCACAGCAGAGATTGACAATGAGCAGGAACTTCTTATGGAAGTTGCAAGGACATTTTCAAGCGGTGATATGATGAAGTTTGCCGAGGCTACAATGAAGCTGAACGCCTATAAAGACAGACATATCAAGGCTGTTGAAGAAAAGAATGCAGAGCTTACGGAGAAGAACGAGGTACTTGCAAAGGATAATGATATTCTTTCAGGAAATATCCTTGAGTGGAGCAATAGAGCCAGTGCAAATAAAATAGTAAGGCTTATGGCAAAGGAGCTTAAATGGGAATTTGGTACTGCATGGTCGGAAATTTATAATGAGTTACTTTATAAACACAATATCAATTTGAAAGCACGTAAGACAAGAGATGGTAGAACTTCACTTCCTCTCTTAGCGTTCTTACATGATGATGAGTGGGAAACTTTGTATACTACTATCGCGGCTATGTTACAGGCAAGATATGTTAATCCCAGCAAGATATTCTCACAGGCAAAGATCAATTTAGCCGAATAAAACAAACCGCCCTCGGTCTGTACAACCGCAGGGCAGGGAGTTAATATGGACGAAACGGATATGTGCCATCGGGATAATACGTGACTATATCGGAAAGATTGCAATGAAACACTTCACATAATTTATTCAAGTGTTCCACTCGAACCATAGTTGCACAGCTATTTTCATATTCCGACAACGTGGGGAGTCGTATTCCCGTCAAGTCGCTCAAATATTTTTGGCTAATGTTATACTTGTATCTCAGTGCTTTGATATTAAAAACAATCATGGTTATCTCCTTTGTGCATAATCAACAATAAAGTAACACAAAATTTGTATTATAATGATACGAAAAACGTGTTGACATATTACGAAAGTCGTGTTATAATATAATTACAGTACAGATGGATGTGACTGTATATATTATATCATTTCCAATCGGAAATGTCAAGGGGAGGTCAAATTTATGATTTGGAAAAAGCAAATAATTCCGAAGTGGGCAGAGAAAAGAATCTTAGCTCAGTACAATGAAGCTATCAAGGATGTAGAGCGTTGGCGTAGGATAGTAAATATGGAGAGTGCAACAGGCGGACAGCTTGCTCATCATCTTCGCAGATACTCATACGCTGTTGGAAAAGTCGCAGTCCTTGAGGAGCTTATGGATAAATTGTTTATTGCATACGACGATCACGGCAGAGTCAAAGAACTGCCATTATAATAAGAAGGGGTGTTTACCATGTTGGAAAACTTACAGGAAAAATGTAACGTTATTGAGATGTTTCCGCAGGACAAGCGAGACTTCTCATCAATGATACCGCAGAGCATACTCCCAGACACGGAAAAGGAGCTTAACGAAGTCATTGACATAGAGGACAACATGGCAGACTCCGAGGGTATGGACGCTATGAGTGAGCCTATATTCAATGGCGTTATAGAGCACCTATTGGAAAAAGGCAAGACAAGAGATGCGCTGATGTATGTCTTACAGGCAAATTTTGGCATACGCCACAGTGATCTTATCAAACTGAAACTCATAAACTTGATTGACATTGACGGAAATTTCCGCGATAAGGTAAACTGGAGTGAGCAAAAGACAAGCAAGACTCGCCAGTACATTATTAATGATGCGGTAAAGGCAGCTACTATAATTTATCTTAGAACACACGCAGACAAGAAGTTGACCGACTTCCTGTTCACAGCAGAGGGCAGGAACAAAGGCTACAAGAAAGTCACCTATAAAGACGAGAACGGAAAAGTCAAAGCTCTTAGACAGAACGGAAAATTCGTCTATGAGCGTGATGAAAATGGAAATCTCATTCCAGAACCTACTCGCAGAGATCAGGCGGAGAACACTTTAAAAGACACTCTCATTGCCATAGGCGTGAAACTGAAGAACGATAGGCGTTGTAAAGACGGTCAGTATAAGCTGAATACTCATTCGCTTAGAAAGGAGTATTCGGAAAAATTCAGCGAGGTTGCTTATGGATTAAAGGCAAGCGGAAAATTAAATGTAGATGCCGATGTGTTAGCACTTGTACAGCTTGACTTGAGACATTCGAGTATGCAGACAACTATGCGCTACAATCATTCCTTTGACCGCATAAAAGAAGCAGTCTGTCAGAATATGAATATTGGTCTTTCAGTTTTGGAAAGATATCTATAATTCGACAAAATAATTCATTGACAAGCGGAAGAAGAAGGTGATACATTATTAGTATGCATTAACAGTGCAGGTCTTGACAAAGTGGAACAGATGTTCTATAATGGTGGTGCGCCACCGAAATATAAAATAAGGAGGATATACGAGGATGTATGTATTCAGGCTTTTAGGAAAAATAGTAGACGATGCAAGACACGGAATGTCGCACTTTGAGTGCTGGCAGATGGACGGAGCAGTAGTTTATGATTGTTATGGCGACTTCATTAATGAAGAAATTGCCAACTTCGTAGACGTAGAAGTGGGGGTTGACTACTCCGTTACATTTCGTGCAGATGAGAACTGCCGCTTTGAGATAGCGCAGGTCAGCTTTGTAGATGAGGACGGAGTAGAGAGATTTTTTGATGTGTCAGAACAGGTAAAGAGAGATGTTGAGGCAGACGGATTATTAACTGATTATTACAGTCTGTGCGAAAAGGCTGTTGAGTTAGCGTGATTAAAAAACTTGACATTTTCGTGCAGATTTGCTATAATGATGTCGTAGGAGGGCATTAAAATGGTTTATAAATTTGATAAATACGTAGAGGCATTTCCCACAAAGAATGTTTCTACCCTTAAAAAATTTGTAAGTGAGGCAAAGAACCTGCACGAGATGTCGGTTGAAGAAATTAATGCTATCATTGCAACATGGGGCGCAGCAACGTCAGGCACAGCCATGAATCAAAAGAGTGGTATTAGCCTGTACTTTGATTGGTTGGCTAAGCAGGGCATTACCGTGACCGCTGATATAAATTCCATAGTTATTCCTGTAAAATCCGTTGAGTTTTTGATTTACTCATCGGAAAAATTGCACGAATATTGGGGAAAATTCTTCACAAGCTGTGAGCGACAGTCGGCAATAACAGGCGACTTCTTCAGTCGTGATAAATACCTCACAAGTTACGTTGCTGGCATACTGTCATTCTATGGGCTGACAGCAGAGCAGATACTTGCGCTCGACCTCAGTGATGTACAGAGCGACGGCATCATCGGATATGATTTGCCCTTAACGCAGAGAGACATTGATGTGCTCATCGAATACAAAGGACTTAACGAGCTTGCCAATAACAAGAAGGTAAGTGGTCACAAGTATATTAGATCCGCAGGAGTGGTCAATGAAGATACCCTTGACTATGGCATTAATCACGGAGCTTGCGAAAGCAAAGACAAGTATCTGAAGCGTTTACTGACGTTTAGAAATGCCTATAAGCTTGGCAGATATGCAGAGATTTACGCCGAAGAAAAGCGCACCGGAAAATTAGTTGACCTATCTAATAGAGCTATTCCTGCCGATTGGTTCTTGGAAAAAATCAAGTTGATTGTAGGCGGAGAGCTAAAAAGTGGTCGTATAACAGCCTACAAGAAGGACTATGAGGCATACAGATCGGAGCGCATGGAGTACGAAGCTAAGAACAATACTGAGTATGTGGCAAAGATTGACAAGTCTTTTGAACAGATTGAAAAGACAGTAGAGAAGCCCGACGTATCTGGCTTACTCGAAGCCCTGAAGTATGTTGACACGGCTATTGCCGAGGTAGACAAGATTAAAGTGAATCTGCTTGGCATAAAGGCTCAGATAACTAAGTTTGTTAAATAATAAAAATATATCGGAATAGTATTGACAAAGAAACAAATTAGAGTTATAATATAATTGTAGGGAGGAGATAAAGACATTCTCCCTACAGCTAAGCCTTTGCAAGACGACAAATTATATTTGTATCCTTTCAGGGTAACAAATTAACAATACGGGTTAGTTTAGTTGGTAGAACATGAGATTTTGGCTCTCAAAACGTCGGATCGTAGCCGACACCCGTAACTCTGATTTTTTGGGGATGGAGAAAAATTATGGGAAATTTTATTGATTTAACTGGTATGAGGTTTGGTCGCTTAATTGTTGAAAAAAGAGTTGAGAATAAGTACAATAAAGTGTTTTGGCATTGCAAGTGTGACTGTGGAAATGAAAAAGATATTTGTGGCAGTAGCCTTAAAAGGGGAGACACTGTTTCGTGTGGGTGTTACAATAGGGAAATAAGTTCTTCTCGTGGCAATCTGAAATATAAATCCTTTCAAACTACGAATGAGTATGAATTTACAGTAGATACTTGTATAGGGTATACATCCAAAGGTGAGATATTTTTGGTTGATATAGAAGATTTTGATTTAATCAAAGATATTAGTTGGTATATAACCAAAGCGGGGTATGTTGTTGGCAATATTAATATTGATGGCAAGCAGAAGCAAGTTAAAATGCATAGAATAATTACTAATTGTCAAAACGATAAAATGGTAGATCATAAACATGGGAAAAAATCTCGTTTTGATAATCGAAAACTAAATTTGCGTCCTTGTACCAATAAAGAGAATCAGCAAAATAGAGCTCCTTCAAACAAGTTAGGTGTGAAAGGTGTGTCTCTTACTCATTGCAATACATATCAAGCGCAAATACAAGTGGATGGGAAGTTAAAATATTTGGGTAGTTATCAAACCATCAAAGATGCTGCCGATGCTTATGATGACGCAGCCAGAAAATACTTTGGGGAATTTGCTTGGTTAAATAACTACAATGAAATTGCTTGAAAGTTTTTCATTTGTAATAGCTCCTTTCAGATGCCCAGCGGAGAGGGCAAAATCTCCGCAATTTTTGAAATCTACACATTATGTTTTTCATAATGGTGACCTCCTTCGCCCCGATTGTCGGGGCATAACGGTAGAACAAGGGAAATACTTGCAATGCCGACCAAATAATATGCAATATTTTGTATTTTTATAGTCTAAAAATATGCATAAAAACTAAGATATGAGGTGTTAAATATGAAGAATAAGGTTATTGGAACATTACTCGCAGCGATGATTTGTGCTTGCCCACTGAGTATGCAGACAAGTGCTGGCGAGGATATTGACAGCTTGCAGGCACAGATAGCAGAACTTCAGGCTGAGAACGCTGATCTTAAAGAACAACTCGAATCTGCCGAATTTGCTCTGACGTTTTTTATTGACCAGTTTGAGAACGCACTAAACGGTGACATAAATGGTGATGGTTACACGGACGCAGTTGACGCTTCTCTCATTCTTGGCTACTATTCGTACACCTCGTCACACGAAGAACCAATAACGCTGAGAGAATATCTAATAGGCGTTGACAGTGCAACCAGATAAAGGGAATAATTTTATATTCTCGCAAGACAGCAAATTAAGGTTGGAGGTGAATCTGATGGCAAACAAAGCTTACAAATTTAGGATATATCCTAACGAAGAACAGAAAATATTATTTGCAAAGACTTTTGGCAGTTGTCGGTTTGTGTACAATTATTTCCTTGACAGACGTATCAAACTATACAAAGAAGAAAAAAAGTCAATGACCTACTTTGACACAACTGTGGAACTTACACAGTTAAAGAAGCAACCTGAATATGAGTGGCTAAATGAAGTACCTACGAGCACATTGTACATGGCTTGCAAGCAGCTTGACACGGCATATAAAAACTTCTTCCGTGAAAAGAAAGGCTTTCCAAAGTTTAAGTCTAAGCGCACTTCTAAATCATCTTTCAGCACTCATACTGGAAGCGGTATTCACATCAAGGATAATTATGTTACACTCCCAAAGGTTAAAGAGGTCAAAGCGAAAATTGATCGCACTATTCCTGATGACTGGAAGATTAAAAAAGCAACTGTATCACAGAGCGCAAGTGGTAAGTATTATTGCAGTTTGACCTTTGAGTATGAAAGCCAAATACAAGAAGTTGAACCGCAGAACGCTATCGGACTTGACTTTTCAATGCATGAGCTTTATGTTGACAGCAATGGTGATTGCCCCGAATATCCAAAGTATTACAGACAGGCAGAGAAAAAGCTTGTAAGAGAACAGCGAAAGTTGTCTCTGATGCAGAAGGGCAGTAACAACCGAAACAAGCAGCGTATTAAGGTTGCAAAGCTTCATGAACACGTATCAAATCAACGCAGAGACTTCCTTCATAAGCGTTCCAGAAGCCTTGTAAACGAGTATGACTGTGTGTGCATCGAAGATTTGAACATGAAAGGTATGTCGCAGAGTTTGAATTTCGGTAAGAGCGTTGCAGACAACGGATGGGGAATGTTTACTCAAATGTTAGCATACAAGCTTGCAGACGAAGGTAAATACCTTGTAAAAATCAACAAATTCTTCCCAAGTTCACAGACTTGTCACAACTGTGGTTGCATAAATCCGATAACCAAAGATTTATCAGTCAGAGAATGGACTTGTCCTGAGTGTGGACATCATCATGATAGAGATGTAAATGCAGCACTGAATATTAGAGATGAAGGAGTGCGAATGCTAAGTGAACAGAAAAGCACCGAGGATTCGCACCAAAAATAGCATAATAAAATAGAGCATAGAACCGTGGGTCGCACGGGGATAGCCTGTTGATACTTAGTACATTAGTACTATTGAGCAGGAATTCGCATTTGCATGCGTATGAATTTGTACATTTTTGCTGATGCAATACGTGTGCGTGAGCGAAATGACAGTGCTAATACTCTGCACATCGTTGCAATACGCAGATGTGTGATGCAATACGTGTGCGTGAGCGAAATGACAGTTAGTTACTACTCGTACAGCTCCACGCATGACGAGTCTGTAACTCTAAGAGAATATCTAATAGGTGTTGACAGCGCGACGGAATAAAACTAATATTTTAAGGCGGTGATGATAATGGGCAAACGATGTGGTGTTTATAAATATGTTTGTGATGGTGAAATTATTTATATAGGCAAGAGTGATCATAGCATTGAAAGCCGTATAAGTGGACATTCAAGAGAAAGTAAGTTTAAGCCATTTCTAAAAAAATGTAAGATATACTATGCATGGTTGCCTAATCCAGCTTTTACTACTATTTTTGAAACCTATCTTATTAATAAATATAAACCTATTCTTAATGCGGCAATGAAGTATGACAAAATTATTCCTTTCAACATATCAGAACCCCATTGGTATGAATATAACAACAAAAACGGATGCGTTTATCACATTGGAGATGAGGATAAATATTTAAGTAGTCAAATTGACGAATTAGAACGAGCACATAATGAAGAAAAAATACTCCTTGCTAAACAATACAATAAACATATTGATGAACTAAAAAAGAATCAAAACGATATGATTGATAAAATAAAGTCTGAATTTTCTCTTACTTGTAAGAAGTACGAAGATGAAATACATGAATTGAAAGTATTGAGCGAATTGTCAGCAAGCTATAAAGAACAATGTGACTTTCACAAAGAACAAGAAGATTTTTGGTACGAGCAACAACAACATTACGCAAAATTATATGACGAGTGTAATGAACAACGGAGAGAATGTTTTTATAGGTATAACGATAAAGCAAATGAAGTTGCACTATTGCAAATGGAAGTCGCTTCTTTGAAGCAAAGTAATAATGAAAAAGATAAAGAAATAGCTCATTTAAGGGCAATTAAAAATGACAAACCGTCAACAAATAAGCTTAAATCTAAAATAAAGGCAATGTTTTTATTTACCTAATTAAATAAAAGGAGGATTTTATAATGAGCGACTACTGTCACAGAAAAGTCATAAGAATGAAAATCTCCGAAGAAGAAGCCTGTAAGATATTCGGTGTTGATGACGGTTGGGATGTATCAGACTTGCTTGAGAAAACAGAGTTTGAAATGTTTGAAATTGCTCCTACATCCGATTTCTTTCTTGACTATGTTCTATCTTCCAGAAATGATGCTGAAGGTGATTGGGGTAGAACAAGACGATTAAGCAATGCTGAGTATGTAAAGTATGGTAGCAAGTTTAGCAAACTTCTTAAATACAGAATCGTTATGCCTGATGAACTGAGACTTGTCGAATACTGTTGGTATGATTGTAGCGAAGCACCAGATTATTTTGACGAGTCAACTTATCACGATGACTTTTATGATGAGGTGTAAACTATGGAACGAGTTTGTCCTTACGATGAAATCACGCCTATGAGTATTACAGGTTGTCACCAATGTGGGTTTAAACTGATTTGCTCAGAATACGAAAAGGCTCTTAGATATATGTGTAGTTATATTCGTATGGGTAACTCAGCAAGGATATGTGGCAAACGGATAATGGTCGAAGATTTAAAGGCTATTTACAAGAATAAGTTAGAAATGATTAGTAATAGCTTTTGGCGATGGACTTCTAACGAGGAACTACTTAAAGATATTACTATATGAAAGTCTTGTTTTATGAGGTGGTATTATGTTTACAGTATACGATATTGCAAGACTAACAGAGTTTGACTGTTATTGTTGTACTCCTATAATCAATTGTAAAGTTGTAGGATGCGCTTGCGACTATGAGTGTGGCGAATATTGCCCTCAAAGCATAAGTAGAAACTGCAACCACATAGGCAAACGGTGTAGACCTGTAACATTTGCAAACATGGCGTGTTTGATGATATTAGACGGTCAATATTCATAAAAGAATAATTTTATCCGAAAATAAACAACGTAAAATAGGCAAAAACAAGCCCTATTTTTACGATAAAAGTTGCATTTTATGGGAGGTGAAAAGAGTGACTGATGTTAAACTTGATGAAGCTATTGCCATAAAAAAGAAAATCACTGAATATGACG
>RHMF01001577.1_pt1 | contig 10434 bp, 6 predicted proteins | sample 5365151 | NCBI WGS metagenome assembly RHMF01 (sample SAMN10266501, study PRJNA497801) | feces metagenome | isolation source: feces | host: Bos taurus | place: China: Prairie of Fairy Mountain | collected 2017-08-14 | reverse complement strand
TGAAATACCATCCCCATCTTTTTCCGGTGCTCATTGATATTTACGCGTTCCCACTTTCTGGTTTCGGGATTGAACCACTTTTTCCTTGTGATATCAACCCCGTGGAAGTAGATAGAACCGGAAGTTGGAGTTTCCAAAAGATTTAAACTTCTCAAAAGGGTACTTTTGCCGGAACCAGAGGGGCCGATGATTACAACAACTTCTTGCGGATATATGTCTGTAGAAACACCATCCAGCGCATGAAGTTGCCCCATGTTATAGTGCTTGGACAAGTTCTCGACTTGGATCATTTTATCTCTTATCTCCACGGCTCATTCTCCTTTCGAAATATTGAATGATCTTAGATGTGGGGAATGTCAGGCAGAAGTAGATTGCTGCGCCAATCAGCAGGGGTTCGGCAATGGTGAATGTGCCGGCTTTCGCGCTATTTACAGCATACATCAGCTCTTGCACACCAATGGTGTAGCAAATGGAAGATTCTTTGATGATGGTAACGAACTCGTTTGCGATAGCGGGAAGAATGTTTTTAATTGCCTGGGGGAGCACGATGTAACGCATTGTCATGAACTTGCTCATTCCAAGGCTTCTGGATGCCTCTGTTTGTCCCAAATCTACAGAACTGATACCTGAACGAATGATTTCACTCAAATAGGCCGCAGAGTTTAGAGACAGTGCAATAACACCGGGAATAAAGCGGTCGGTTGGGATGTTGCCAAAAAGGACATAGGCGGGCATTTGCACGTCTTTAAGTACAATATAGAAGATGATAAATAATTGCACCAGCAGCGGCGTGGCACGGAATACTTCGACATAAATGGAAGCAATGATGCGGATGGGGTTGAATTTACTCAATAATCTTAAGAAGCCTGTTCGTTCTGAACCGTCGGCTTTTCTGGCAAGAAAGCCAAAGGGACAGATGTTTGACATCCGCATTATGGCCAAGATGAGTGCCAAAATAAATCCGAAGATAACGGTTAATGCGGATAATAGCACGGTGCATAGCAAACCGCTTATGAACATATCTTTGTAGGTTAAGACTTTTTCAAAACCTTCAACTGAAATCAATGGAATCTTTCCTTTCATACTCACACACTTCCCCGAAAGCAAGGCTTTCGGGGAAGTGTTGATCAAAATTATTCAGTAGGGATGTTACCGCTTTCGTCCAAAAGGCCTTCGTGCTTTTCGCCAGCGGCCAATTCAACAGCCTCAGCAACATATTGTGCGAAGGAACCATCTGCTTTGGCAGCTTCAATTGCCTCATTTACGTACTTCAGCAGATCGGCATTGCCCTTGTAAACGCCCAATACAGAGCCGTTGTCGTCTTGGGGAACCGTACACACGATTTCCAACTCGGGATAGGTGTCCTTGTATGCTTCAACAACAGGAGTCTCAATAAAAGCACCGTCCAACTTGCCGGAGACCAGCTCTGCGATGATGTCAGTAACTTTGCTCAGGGAGATGATGTTGGCGTTGGGGGTGTTCTCTGCGGCAAGATCAGCCTGGATGGATCCCAACTGAACACCGATCTTGTAATCAGCATTGTTGGCAGAAGCTAAGTCGGTGAATTTAGAGGCCTTGGATGCAACGGTAACAAATGCTTGTTCGCTGGTGTAATAAACATTACTGAAGTCCATGTAGACAAGACGATCAGGATCAGCAGAATAACCGGCCATGCCCAGGTCACACATCTTATTTCCCAACTCAGAGATGGTTCCGTAGAAATCCATTGGAACGATCTTCAGCTCCAGATCAAGGTAGTTGGCGATATATTGAGCGAGAGCCATATCAAAACCAGCCAAATAAGGCTTGCCGTCTTCGCCGATTGCGTAGAATTCAAAGGGGGCATAGTCGGGGCTGGTAGCAACGGTCAGCACACCGGGAGTGACGGTAGTAAGATTGTACTTATTGCCGCCGGTTTTCTGTTCAACGGGTGTGCAGCCTACAAATGCACAAACCAGCATAAGTACGGCTAAGATGGTGGCGAGTAACTTTTTCATAAACGTATCTCCTTTTGCATATGTTCATTGGGTCGCTGTATGACTGTATTATACGATGTATAATATACACCGTCAAGTGTAAATATATACAAATTAGTTCAAAGATACGCTCACAGAACGGTTAAATAGCATAAATTCATACAAAAACGCAATGAATACATGAATATGCACCAAATATATACTGTATATAAATTACATAATATACAAAATAATGAATACCGGCCCTGTATATCAGGGCCGGTAATTTAACCGTCTTCGGTTATTCCACCGTTTCCACCGCTGGGGGGCGTATTTCCCTCAGAGGATGGGGGTTCTGTTACAGGGGGTTCAGTGACCGGAGGCTCTGTTCCGGGGTTCTCACTTGCGGGAGGTTCTGTTACAGGCGGTTCTGTTCCGGGATTTTCACTGGCCGGTGGTTCTGTTGTTGGCGGTTCTGTTGCTGGCGGCTCAGTTGGAGCATTAGGATCTACAATCTTAACTACGACTTTATCGCGGACGTCATAGGTTTCATGATTTTCCAACTTGCTGGAGATCAGTTTGTTGGTTTCTTTGCTGTACTTGTTCCGGAAGGACTTACTTTCTACAGAACTGTAGGGAGAAGACTTGGAGAGAACTTGGCCATCAGTGTAGCCTTCTTCATTATCCGGCGGATATTCCTTATAAATTGTTTTCCAAGGAATATTCTTAACAATGACAGTTTCAAATTTTACATAGTAGTCTCTGGTGTCAACACTGAGAATTTTACAAGTTACAGTTGCGCCGGAGGCAATGGCCTCTACTTTGATAGGACGATCAGTATTGTTTTTGAATTTGTAATCCAAATAAGGATAGTAAATGGTAGCATCTGTACTTGCTCCCATATAGGAGGGCATATAGGCGTGCATGTAGCGCTCAACAATTTGCAGGTCGGCCTCTACGCAGGCAACATATAAGGTTGAAGCAACTTGACAAATACCGCCGCCGATAACCTCGGCAACTTCACCTTCAAGGTAACCGTGTCCGGTATCATATCCTTTGTCCTTTGTGGTTGCGCCCACCAATTTATTAAAACTAAAGGTTTCACCGGGCATCAGGATCGTGCCGTTGATTGCTTCACAGCCAAGACGGAGGTTTTTATTTCTTGTGGCGCTCCAACCTGCAGTAGTACTCATATCACCAAGCACATCGCAAAACATCTGCTGGTGTAGGGTCTCTTCTGTTACTTCAGGTTTGGTCCACATAAAATCAAATTCCAACTGAGAACCCGCTTCGGCCCGATCAAGAGCTTCTGCAACGGCGACGGGGTCAAATCCGTAACCTAAGTGCTCCTTGATAATCTCGAATTTCTTCGTGCTTTCCTCGTTGACATAGGCGTTTACAGGTGCGAAGCAATGGACGCTGAAGATTTCTTCCAGATTAAGAGGCTCCGGTTTTTCAATGGGAAAAACAAACTCAAATGCAAAATTTCCTTCTGCATAGGCATTGATAATTGCAGTAATAATTCCTTCGGGGTCGATAGAAATGCCTGGCGCGCCAACGCGGATAATGAGCTTTTGGCTGATGTTTTCATCAACTACATCGAATTTTTCCGGGGCAGTACCGATGACTTCATAACTGTTTTCCACCAAGGAAGATTCCAGATTTTCAGTTACTTCTTCGATAATAGACAAAACTTTCTGTCTATCAATTTGCAGGTATTCGACAAGAGAGAACTCTTGCTCAGAAGTGTTACTTGGTAAGCCTTGTGCAACTTTTGTTAATGCATCCGTATCTAAATGCACATTGGTCTCATCAGTGGTCAAAGTGATGGTTTCACTGCCGACTTTAATGACCATTTGCTTGCCGCGGTGGGAGAGCGCAAATGCATCGGAAATCGCACTGGCTGCTTCCTTTGGGGACATGCCCTGCACGGATACACCTGCGACTGTAATATTTGCTTCAATAGGCCGATTTTCCATCCAGTAATTATAGACAAAAAATCCGCCGAGACCCAAAAGCAGGGCGGCCGTTAAGACAATGGAACAGATAATTAAAATCCGTTTACCCGCTTTGGCTTTGGAAGCCTTCATTGCGGCCTTTTCGCTTCGGATCATCTTATGATTGGACTGGCCATATTCACGACCGTTTGTGCTACTCATAGGACGCTCCTTAGACTTTTTCTAACAGTATAACATATTATTTGCGGAAATGAAAGACAGAATATTACGAATTTGTAAAAGTGGTAAGTTTGTCAACAAATACTTTTGCTTGCCGTAAGCTATCAACGCCCGATGCCAACCGTAGACGCAGTGTGGGCTGCTTTGCGGACGCCACAAACTGAACTCTCGCCTTATAGTCCTTATCTGCGCAAAGGGCACCTATGGCGTCAAAGTTCAAGGTGTGAAGTGTAAACTGGATTTCACCGGACTTTTGCCGAATATCTGTAACGCCTACTTTTCTTGCCTTTGCTCGCAGCAGCGCAATATCTACAAGATTGATAACACCTTTTGGCGGCTCGCCGTATCGGTCAATAATTTCATCCAGCAGATCGTCTGCGTCTTCTTCTGTACGAATGGCAGCCATTCGACGATACAAATCCATCCGTTCCTCGCCACGCTGTACATAGGTTTTGTCGATATTTGCAGTGACATTCAGGTCTGCAGTACACTCGGGTTCGTTAACAGCCTGACCTTTTTCTTCAAGGACAGCTTCATCCAGTAACTTCAGGTACATATCATATCCAACGGACATCATGTGACCGGATTGCTCTGCACCAAGCAAATTGCCTGCACCACGAATTTCCAAATCTCGCATAGCAATTTTAAAACCGGAACCGAACTCTGCAAAGTCGCGGATCGCGGTTAAACGCTTTTCTGCAACTTCCGTCAGGTTCTTGTCAGGCCGATAGGTAAAGTAGGCATAGGCATGGCGAGTGGAACGACCGACGCGCCCCCGCAGCTGATGTAGCTGTGAAAGACCAAAACGGTCAGCATTCTCAATAATCAAAGTGTTTACATTTGGAATGTCAAGGCCCGTTTCGATGATCGTGGTACAGACAAGCACTTGAATATCTCCGTTTGCCATATCCTGCATCACATCGCTAAGGGCATCTTCACCCATTTTGCCGTGAGCCACCGCAACGGATAGCCCGGGAATACGTGTTTTGAGCGCAGCAGCACAACGATCAATGGTTTCCACGCGGTTGTGCAGGTAGTAGACTTGACCTCCACGCATAATTTCTTTGCGGATGGCATCATCAATAATTCCTGTATCGTGTTCCATAACAAATGTTTGAACCGGATAGCGATCTGAGGGCGGAACTTCGATTGTGGACATGTCTCTGATTCCGGAAAGAGCCATATTTAGAGTGCGGGGGATAGGGGTTGCAGATAATGTCAGTACATCCACACCCTTGGACATTTCTTTCAGGCGCTCTTTATGGCTGACACCAAAACGCTGCTCTTCGTCAACGATTAATAGGCCAAGGTCCTTAAATTCCACGGATTTTTGGAGAAGCTTATGGGTGCCAATAATCAAATCTACAAGTCCGGCCCGGAGATTTTGTAGTGTTTTCTTTTGCTCATTTGCACTGCGAAAACGGCTGAGTACATCGATATTTACGGGGAATCCACGGAAACGATTTAAAGCGGTTTGATAGTGTTGCTGCGCAAGGACGGTTGTAGGAACCAAAATGGCCACTTGCTTGCCATCCATAACAGCCTTCATAACTGCCCGCATCGCAACTTCTGTTTTGCCGAAACCAACATCTCCACAAAGCAGGCGATCCATAGGTGTTGGGGTTTCCATATCCTTTTTAATTTCGGCAATACAGCGAAGCTGATCTTCTGTTTCAGGGTAGGGGAAATTGTCTTCGAATTCCTTTTGCCAGGGACTATCAGCACCAAAGGGGAAACCTTCTTGACGTTTTCTGGCAGCATAAAGCTTAATGAGTTCTTCTGCCATATCTTTGGCAGCACTTCTTGCCCGCGCTTTTGTTTTCTGCCATGCATCCGTACCGATTTTATTCAGCCGAATATTTGCGTCTTCACCGCCGCCGATATATTTACTTACCAGGTCAAGCTGAGTGGCAGGTACAAATAATGTATCTGTTCCCTGATATGCGATCTTGACATAATCCTTTATTGCGCCATCCACTTTAATTTGTTCCATGGCAACAAAGCGTCCAATGCCGTAGTTTTCGTGTACGACAAGATCGCCAGGGGATAGGTCAGTAAAGGAGTTTAGTTTTTGGCGGTTTGTTGCACTCTTTTTTGTGCGCTTTTTTTGCTCGCCTTTAGCAACCAGCTGCCCCTCTGTCAGTACTGCCAGGCGGGAATCCGGGTACTCCATACCATAAGGGAGTGTGCCATCAGTCAGTAAGATCTGCCCGGGCTTAGGCATGGATGTGAGGGGAATAGAAATAAATGCAGAGATGTTGCGGCTCTGAAGCATCTGCTGCATGAGTTCAGCCCTTCTGCGACTTCCGCAAAGCACAAGGCTGGAAAATTCCATTTGCTGATAGTGCTTTAGATCAGCGGCGGCAGTGTCCATGCTGCCACCATAACTGGGCAGCTGTTTTGCTGTCATAGGATAGAGCGCTTTTGGCGGGTTTTCTTCAGGATAGGAACTACCGCCAAACGTATCTGCATATAAAAGTGTCTTTCCACTTACCTGACAGCAGAAATCCTCCCATTGCAGAACAAAATCACAGAGTTCGCCTGCCAGAAGACCATTCTGCAGCATTCCATCAAGCTCCATTCCTACCTGCTCAACACGTTGACGAGCTGCTCGATGCAAGCTACTATGATCACAGAGAATGACAATGGCATTTTCAGGAATGTAGCTGAGTGCAGTTGCAAACTCGGGATAGATCAGAGCCATATACCGGTCTGCAGCACTATAGTGCAGAGCGTTTTTATACTGATCTAGATCACGCTCTAATGTTTTAATAAGAGGCTCGTGGGGATGCTTTTTCCGGCGCTGATTATTTATTAATCGTGAGATATCCTGACATAGTCCATCCAGGCCTGCAGGATGCAGGTGGACCTGCGTTTCACCAACGGGAAGAACGACAAGCTGATCCACATTGCTCGTTCGGCGTTGGCTGTCTACATCAAAATATCCCATTGTATCTAATTCATCCCCGAAAAACTCTGCGCGGACAGGCTGATCGCCGACAGGGGAGAAAATATCCAGTATACCACCACGAAGGGCGAACTGGCCGGGGCCTTCCACCATTGCACAGCGGCTGTAGCCGGCGGAAACCAATTGGTTGATAATTGTATCAATCGAATATGTTTGGCCGGTTAAAAGTGTGAAAGATGCCTTGGAAAGTGCACTCGGCGGCATGGTGCGCTGACTGCAAGCGTCCCAAGACATGATCTGGATTTGTGTCAAACCATGCATCAGGTCGTAAAACTGACGCAGTCGCTTTTGTTCCCAAGCACGTGAAACAACTGCGCTATCATATAGTGTGAGCTCGCGACATGGAAGGACCGGGTGTACGCTACCAGTGAAGGCTTCCAATTCTTGCTGGAGTCGACGGGCATACAGATCATCCTGGCAAATAATGACGAGAGGTCGATCTAAGTCGGAAGAGAGAGAGGCAATAATGTGACTGCGATTGACTTGCCCGATGCCGGTTATAGCTGCAGTTTTCTCTTCTTTCAGAGTTTGCAAAACACCGGAATAGGTGGGCGTGGTATTCAAAAATGCAAGCAGTTTCTCCATAATATACCTCCTTTTCTCCACGCGAGAAAGCGGAAAGGGGGAAAAAGCCCCCCTTTCCGTGATTTTGCAATATTTGATTACGGGTGAGATCCGTTATAGCGATTTGCGGCTTCATAATGTCCCTTTTCTATAATGAGAAGGGACGCGTTCACTGCGTTAGCAAGCGCAAACTCTAATGCTTTTTTCTCCTCGGATGTGAAACCGGAAAGAACCCAGTCTTTCAAGTCTGCATCTTTATGGGGCTTTCCCCCGACGCCTATTTTTACTCTCGGGAAGGCTTCACTGCCAAGAGAGGTAATGATAGACTTTATGCCATTATGACCACCCGCACTGCCTTCTGCCCGAATGCGCAATCTGCCGGGCTCTAAAGAAATATCATCGAATAGGACCAGAATCCTTTCCGGTGGAATCTGATAGTAGGCTGACATTTGCAGCACAGACTGCCCGGAGAGATTCATATAAGTCTGAGGTTTTAAAAGATAGACTTTATTGCCATTGTAGGTTGTTTGACCATAAAGGCCCTGAAACTTACCTTTATCAATTTTGCAGGAAAGTTTCTCGGCAATTTTATCGATGGCCATCCAACCGCAGTTATGGCGTGTTGTGGCGTATTCCTTACCTGGGTTGCCTAAGCCTACGATCAACCAGGCTGTTTGTTTCTTACCAAACACGGCTTAGAACAAGTCGGCGATGGAAGTGCCGCCGTGGATATGGGCAATGGCTCGTGCAAAGATAGGAGCCACATCCAACTGTTTAATCTTGCTGCTTGCACAGTTTGCACTGACAGGAATGGTGTTGTGAACAACCACTTCCTTGATTGCGCTCTTTTCAATCCGGTCAAATGCAGGTCCGGACAGGACGCCATGGGTAGCGCAGGCATAGACTTCCTTTGCGCCACCGACTTCCACCAGGGCATTTGCTGCGTTGCACAGAGAGCCGGCGGTGTCAATCATATCGTCAAACAGGATGCAGATCTTACCCTTTACATCGCCGATGACATTCATAACCTCACATTCGTTGGCCTTCTGACGGCGCTTATCCACGATAGCCAGGCCCATATGGACCTTGGCAGCAAAAGCACGAGCGCGGGCAACAGAGCCAACGTCGGGAGAAACTACTACAAATTCATCGTGGTTGAATTTATCTTCGGGGAATTTGTCCAGGTAGTATTTAACAAAAGTGGGGTTACCCAGCAGGTGGTCCACGGGAATATCAAAGAAACCCTGGATCTGCGCTGCGTGCAGGTCCATAGTAAGGACACGGTCGGCACCGGCAGCAGTGATCATATTGGCAACCAGCTTGGCAGAGATAGGATCACGGCTCTTTGCTTTGCGATCCTGACGGGCATAACCAAAATAGGGGATAACTGCAGTGATGCGACCGGCAGATGCGCGGCGGCATGCATCGATCATAACCAGCAGTTCCATCAGATGGTCGTTGACAGGTTTGCAGGTGGACTGTACCAGATATACGTCGCAGCCACGGACGGTTTCTTCCAGAGAAACGGATGCTTCACCATCGGAGAAGGTTTTGACCACGCCCTTACCCATAGGCAGTCCCAGCTCCTTGCAGATCGTCTCAGCAAAGACAGGGTTGGAGTTGCCGCAGAAAATCTTGATGTTGCCATATGAAACCATAATATAGAACCTCACTTCAGTATCTATTTCTTTGTTCTGGAATAACCCAGAAAATTTCGCTACTATTATAGCACTATCTTCTCCGAAAAAGCAACACTTGGAAGCAAAGAAATAACAACAAAAAATAGAATTAGGATGGAAGATTATTAGACGAAAGCACCAATAGAAAAGAATCCTTGTTTGAAATATTGATTTCAAAGATTTGTTTATAAATTTCTATTGTGTATTTGGTCGGATTGTGGTATAATATTGGGAAGAATTTTGAAAGGAGGATCGCCGTGAAAGACAATATCCGTATTCGGGGTGCAAGGGAAAACAATCTTAAAAATATTGACTTGGTTATCCCCAGAGATAAACTTGTGGTCTTTACCGGTCTTTCCGGTTCCGGCAAATCCAGCCTCGCTTTTGACACGATCTTTGCAGAGGGACAGCGCAGGTATGTGGAGAGTCTGAGCTCTTATGCCCGGCAATTTTTGGGACAAATGGACAAGCCGGATGTGGACGGCATCGACGGCCTTTCTCCTGCCATTTCCATTGACCAGAAAACCACCTCTAAGAACCCTCGCTCTACAGTAGGTACTGTTACTGAAGTATATGATTATCTACGGCTTCTTTGGGCCAGAGTTGGTGTTCCACACTGCCCGAAATGCGGTAAAGAAATTCGCAGGCAAACCATTGATCAAATTGTGGATCGGGTGGAATCTCTCGGTGAGGGAACCAGATTCATAGTTCTCTCTCCTATTGTGCGTGGCAAAAAAGGTGAGCATCAAAAAGTCTTTGCAGATGCAAGAAAATCCGGCTTTGCCCGCGTACGTGTGGATGGCATCCTCTACGACCTGAACGAGGATATCATTTGCGAAAAGAATAAGAAGCATACGATCGAACTGGTAGTTGACCGCCTTGTGATCCGGGAAGGTCAGCGCAGAAGACTGACTGATTCTATCGAAACTGCGTGTACCCATTCCGGAGGTCTTGTGGTTATTGAACTTCCGGACAAAAAGGAAGAACTGAGCTTCTCCCAAAACTATGCTTGCGAGGACTGTGGTATCAGCCTTTCTGAGCTGGAGCCCCGAATGTTCTCATTCAACAATCCATCGGGAGCTTGCCCTGAT
>RHMF01001576.1_pt1 | contig 10436 bp, 5 predicted proteins | sample 5365151 | NCBI WGS metagenome assembly RHMF01 (sample SAMN10266501, study PRJNA497801) | feces metagenome | isolation source: feces | host: Bos taurus | place: China: Prairie of Fairy Mountain | collected 2017-08-14 | reverse complement strand
TGAGTATACCATCTTCCTTGGTGAGAACAATAGCACTGACTTCAATATCAAGCGTAACTCGGAGTATAACAATTTTGTTACTATCCGTGGTATCCAGAGCTCTGACGATATGTCCGATAAGGATAATGCTATCTCTATCGACCACCGCGTAAACGTAGAGCGTACCCAGCCAGCTATTATCTCGCTTCGCCGCGAGGTATTGCTCGACTCACACTTCGAGGTGCGCCCATTGCGTATACGCAAGAGTAGCGTATCCGATAGTAATATCAACGCTGTTCAGGTTGAGGTTCTTAACCCAGCTACTACCAATTGGATGCGTCTTGAGCGTAGCTTTGGTGAAGGCGGCAATGGTAAAGGCAAGGATATCTATATTACCAATGGTGTTTCCGCAGGTAAGCGTAAATACTTTACATTTGATTTGATTACAGGCAATGGTACAGCAGAGCTTGGCGACCTTGCTCCTCTTACTGAAAGCACAAGCGTTGTCGTGCCTTTGAGTACGTCAGACGAGTGCGTTTGGATCTATGTTGATGAGTGTACCGAGGTTGGCGATGCCGTTCGCTCGGGTATTGTTAAGGTGACGTATGGTAGCTACGATGGCACAAAATTCACTCCTGCCAAGAATTCCGCTTACCCCGACGTAAACTACGTTATTAATCAGCGTAAGCTCTTTGAGGTAATATATGATGACCCATCTACTACTGCTGACGAAAACCGTAGGTATCATATTGAGTACGAGGAGGAGTACCTCCACAACTTCGATGCTGACGACGACTATGGCCAGACAGAATACAAGGGTATGGAGTGGGGACTAGATGGCCTTCAACTTTCATATGCCGATAATAGTGATGGTGATGGTCACCTTGCCGTTATTGCTGATTCTGGTGATGGTTTGATTAGTACTCTTATTGATGGATTTATGAATTACTTTATATCATCACTCAACTCATTTTACGATTTTTATATCAAGAAGCATGATTCGGGTATTATGAGTAATGAGGAAAATCTCCATGATAGAAAAGGATGGGACTTTTGCAACGAAATTATCCAGGTTGCTAATGGCTATGGATATAATGTTCCTACTGCTAAACCAGAAAATACTATCGATGTGCTTGCTCTTAATGAGAAACCTAAATCAGCTATTGAGTATTGTTATAATAAGAATAAGCGAAATGCAAATGGACAGGTTGCCTGGACTGGTAATACAGCAAATCTTAATTGGTATCTCCCAGCAATTGATGAAATGGAGGATATTGTTATGAGCAAGTATGGAGGAGGATTGTACACCTATGCTCGATTCATTGATTTTCAGGGAGAATATTATTGGTCATCACAACCGTCATTCAATCAAAATCTATTGCATTATAACGCAGCGGTGATTTGGCGTATTACTACTGATTATGACTTTTATACTGATGATGAATTACGTGCACGTGCAACTCGAGTAGTTTACGATTCCTCATTCCATGAGGAGAGTAGCTCAGTGACCGGCATACGTGAAGTTGTCCATCTTCGTGGTACTGGTTCAAATGATAAAAGTAAATATAACTTGGAAGAACTCCTAAAAACACAAGAGTCTGTTTCTTATACATATAGTTACAGCACAGGTATCGTTGGTTCAAAAACAGATACAAGAACTTTTGATAAATCTGACTTAATCAGCAGAATGACAGGTAATCAACTTCGTACTGAGAAGAACCGTATTCGTTGTGTGCGTAAGGTTGCTACACAGCAATAGCGTGTTGTGTGCGAAAGCAATAATTAGCCGGTTTAATTATTACCCCAATAGGCCTATAATAATCGTAATATAAGCCTAAACCAAAACGAGTCGACCTTATCGAAGGTCGACTCGTTTTTCTAAATATAGTAACGCCTACTTCTGGACGCTCTTTACGTAGGTAAACTCCACAACCACAGGATTATGGTCCGCCATACCCGCGTATGCAGTGTCGTAAAGGTAGTAGTTAGCCGAGATTTGGGTATCGGAATTACTATTGTTGAAGTAGATAACCTTATCCACAACCTCGCCTGTCTGCTCGGTGAGCGTAGAGCTCGCATCCTTGCTTGGCACCATAAGCGATGGCGAGCCAAGTGTCGGATAAACGCCATTCCACGAATACTCTACCCAAGGGTCGGCATAGGTGAGCTCCTCGTTGAGGAGATCGAGCAGACAACCGAACATATCATCGCGTGTATAGCGGCAGTTGGTATCGCCCATAAAGATGATAGGGCGGTTGTTGGCGCTAATCTTATTGATGTATGCCGCAATCTCCTTGAGCTGCGATGCTCGTGCCGAGATATGTCCGCTTTCGCTACCAGAGTTCATATGTGTCACCAAGAGGTCGAACTGAACGCCATCCTTCATCGTAACAACATAGTGGCGGATACCCTTCTTGAGGTTCTCATCCGCACCGTTAGTAAGGCCTCCATACTTCTCGGTAAATGCCCACCACGACTCATCCTCATCCGAGAATGAGCAGGTGCTGTTGAGCGTCGCAAAGCCAAGGCCGTCGGTATCGGCAGTGCCGAGTGCCGAGGCGATGCTAAACTTACGGTGAGTACCGAATTTGTAGTATGCCGACATTGCACTTGTGAGCTCGCTGTTGTATGTAAAGTTCTCCTGGAAGGTCACAATATCCCATCCCGATGTGGCAATCTTCTGGCTTATCTGCTTTGTGCCATCCGAGCCTGGGCCGTCGCCGTTGAGCGTGATAAGGCCAAGCACCTTCTCGGGCAAGCCGTCTACGTTGTATGTCGCGCAGGTGAAAGTACCGGTGATAGTCTCTGGCTCCTCTGGCTCTGGTGTTACAGGCTGGTCGGGGTCCTCGCCACCCTCGTTGCCGCCACCTTCGCCGCCCTCGCTATTGTCGGCCACGAATACAAGGTTGAGCACCGTGCGCTTACCCTTTACGAAGGTCATCGCGGGGAGCGTGCGTGTCATTGTCTGTCCCTCGGCATCGGTAAGCACAAGGGTGAAGAACTCCGCCGCGAAGCCCTCGGGAGCATCGGGCATATTGAGTGTCACAACCTCGCTGCTGAAGCCCTCGGCCACCATCTCCTTGCCATCGAGGCTCTGCACGTATGTCATATCCTCCTGCAGTGTCCACTTACCTACGAAGTCGTCCTCTGCCGTTAGTTTCGCCGCTGTCATAGTGCGTGGCGTAGCCTTGTCGGCCTCGAATACTCGTAGCTCGAGTGCTGCCGACAGTACCGAGAACTTCACCATTGGTATGTTCTCAATCACAGCATCCTCCACTGTTGCCACCGATAGTGGCTGCCACGAGCCATTCTGCGCTGCACGAAGCACACCCTCACTCACCTCTGCCTCGGCAGGATATATGAAGTGGAACTTCTCGGGCGATGTCGACATATACTCGAATGCCTCGCACACGAAGCCCTGAGCAGTCTCTATGTATTGCAGTTGGTTTCTTAGGCGCAATCCCGCACACTGATATCCCGCTATTGCGTCGTTCTCGGTCCAGTACCAGTTTAGCTCGCTGTCGTATGCTCGCGTTGTTTGTTCTGCTGCGACCTCCATACGCGCTGTGTATCGCGTTTGGGTGTTTTGGGTGTTTTCGTCTGTCTGTTCTGTGCAAGCTGCGAGCTGGAGGAGTGCCGCCGCTGCAAAAAGTAGTTTTTTCATCATAATTGTTTGTGTGTTAATGCATTATTGTTGCAAACACATCTTCATTACCTAACGTTCTTTCGTCGTTGGCGCTATGGTTTTCGGGTTATTGCGCCATCTTGTTTTCCCGCACACCACCACGGGTCTATCTCATTAGTTCACCCACTGTGCCTCGCCATTCTCGCCACCCGCCATCTCCTCGGTGCTGATTTCGCTGACAGTGACATTGCCATAGCCATTCTCATTTACTCGGACTGCAATAACTGCAAACTCTAAATCTCGGTCTTTCTCATCACCGCTACCAATATAAGCAGTAGACGCTCCAGCTGTAGTTGATGACCAGTAATCTGCAGCGGAGTCTGTGGTATTCTCTGGCGTAAAATCAACTCCAGTAAACTGCCCATAAGCAGGCAAGAACCATTTCAAGTCTTTTTCTTGAAAAAATGGTATATACAATACTCCCGTTTCGCCATCTGAACCAGTTGTATTCTTTTTTTGCAAGCAGTAGCGATTCTTCTTTTGGATGTACTCCATAATTGCAGAAAGATCGTTATTGGTTCCGCTTTCTGCGGGACAACCTTCATTTATCTCAGTTTGAGTAGGTAGTCCATATGCATTTTGACCTTCTTTGCCGGACTCAACTTTTTTCATGTTTTTGATAACTGTTTCAAACTGTGATGTTGATGTTCCTCCTGCAGCTCTGTATAGCGCCAAAGTATTATTAAATCCTTCGGTAGATGAATCTGCACCTGTCACATTATTTAGAACGCTATAGTCTAATAATATATAGGGGCGAAAACCCACAGAGCTAGAATGCCAATATGTACCAGTTGTTGCAAAACCATTAGCACCTGCACCGTATTCATTAATAAGATTTTTACATGATTGTTCGTGACGATTTAGTAATGATGCATATCTATATGCATACGCTACTTTACGTGTCCACTTAAAACCATATTTACCTCTCTCATCATCATCTACTACCTCCCAGCCAATATCACCAGTCCAGTTAGGATATTTCTGAAGAAGAATCTTGGTAGTCTCGGCAGGCTTATTAGGATCACTACTTGACAATATAATCTTAATCTCTCGGTCTTTGTCGTTTATGTTTTCCGGTATAAAGAGTAGGAAAGTCTCATTTTCAAGATTACCACTACCCGAATAGCTTTGTGCACCACGGGCAGATTCAGTAGTTTCCACACCACTCGCGTTTACAACTTTATCAGTCCAGAAACCTTGCTGTGCAAGAGGATTTGCTTTGCTTTTTGGGAGGATTGATAGTTGCGATGACTGACCATCATTTGAAGTGGCAGTAATTGTCCAATTAGCAATACCATCGACGGTGACATTGACCTCAGTAATGATATAGTGTGCATCGAGTTTCTTACCTGTAGGCTCGACTGTAAGAGTAAACGACTCGTCTATAGATAAACGGTAGTTAGTGGTCTTTGCCATATCCCAAATATCGCCCGCAATAGAGCCACGAAGAGCTGGTTTATACGCGCCTGCCGCATCACTATACAGACGACCGGTAGTTGTATCGAGGAACTCAATAATCATCTCTGCACCCTCGGCAGGCTCTTGGGGTATAAACATAAATGTAGCATTATTGGCATTAATGTCTGTACCTGCAACTTGATCACCAGTAGTAGTAAAGATTTCGTCATTGCTATCGCCATCATCTGCAAACTTAACACTATAGTTATCCTTAGAGGTAGTGTCGATATTCCATTTGCCAGTAGATACGTTGTAGGTTGCCTTATTATAGACGCCAGTCAGTGTAATAGAGCGAATTTCTCCCTTCACAACCTTCCCAATCTGGATATTTACAGCCGACATAATATGCTTAAACGTCAAGGGTACAGATGTGCCAAGGTTGCCATTAACATCGTCTGCATTGGCTACCATAATATCGGGTTGAGCAGTAGCATCGGTAGGAACTGTATAGTCGAACGATGCAAGAGCATTGCCAGCCATAGTGGTAGTAAAGCCCGAAGTGGGGACATTGGCAACAGCTGTAAAGTCAAGCTTGCCACTACCTGGCCAGTAGTACTCATCGGCTTCGTTAACGGGGAAGAATACATTGTCGGTATTCTTCTCGTATGCTACATTAGAGAAATAGTTGATAACGGTATTATCTGTCTTGGTGAGGGTAGCCCACACGTTGAAATTGCTGATAGCATCCTTACTATCAACCTTTGCCCCACGAGTCTCGGCAGCATCGGCACAACCTATGCCATCCTCAACATATACACCCATAGGCAGTGTGAACTCGCCATCGGCTGACTTAAGGTCGTGCTTGCCCACGCGGTTAGACACACCACCGCCTCGAGTAATCTCATCCTCGTCGGCCCACTTGACATCGGTAGAAAAACAGATGGCCTCAGACTCCACACGAAGTGCAGGAGTGCTAACAACCTCGTCCTTAAAGCACGACACCATCATAATGGTAGCGAACACGGCTACCAAAGCAACAAGATGGTTAAAGTTTGTAATTCTTCTCATTATAGTAACTTTTTTATTTTTTCGATTAGGGGCTATAAGGGCGGTCAAACCCTTATAGCCAAAGCCTCCGAAGAGGTAAATCGTTAAGGAATAGAGATATTTGTCTCCGAATCCCAACCAGTAAGCTTCTCGACAGTGAAGGTAATGAGGTTATTCTCGCCCAAAGTTACCACAACATTGTATGCCTTACCCTTCTCAAAATTAGCCTCGAGAGTCTCGGTAATTGTCTGTGTGCCAAGCGAGTTACCATCGAGTAGTGCCTCAATAGCGATCGACACGCCAAGGTCGGTATAATTGGCAGGCACCAACATGCGAGCATAGTTAGACTCAACAGAGAGCTTCGTTGTAGTAATAGGAGCCTCACCAACACCAAAGTCGATAGCTGAGGTGCGAATACCCTGACTGCCCCAAGTCTCGTTTGTAATGTTGTAAACACCCTGCTTATAAGGATTGGTAAACTGGATGCCAGTAATCTTATAAGTGTAGCGAGTATTGTTGTAAACAGGCTTGCTGAACGTGAACTTAACCTTCGACAAAAGGTGATTGAAGGTGAACGCAACAGGGTTCTGCGAAGGAGTTGCATCTGCATCAGTTGTAGCTATTGCAGTAGCAAGCAATAAGTCGCCACCAGCTGTGGTGTTCTCGTTAAAAGTAATAGTTGTGGGCATGCCATAACTATCTACAGCCACACTTGTAGCGTCTGCAATAGCGGTAAACTTATAAGAACAGTTGGGTATCCAATACTGCTCCTCAGTGCAAGACCACACAGCCTGGCCAATAGAGCCAGTTACTGGGTCACCATCGAATAGGTTGATGGTGTTCGCGTTACCAGTCACTGTGCCATATACGTTGAACGAAGCAAGTGTTTTTGTACCACTATACGATGGATCAATAGCTACACGTGTTGCGTTTTCGATGAATGGGTTGCCGAAGCCAATGGCCTGACGAGGAGCCTCGCGAACGATATCCTCCTTTGCACAGCTCGCCAATGTTGCTGCGAGTGCAAGAATTGTGAATATTTTTTTCATAGTTTTACTTCTAACAAAAGTGAAACAAATCGGTTTGCGCCTATAAGGCTATTAGTCGCCCAATTGCACATTATGGGTTACTGCAACTTTTACAATGTTACGTTAACATCTGTCTCACCTGCCCAAGTTGGGTTAGATGTAACAGTGAACTGGATAAGCTCGCCAACCTTAAGGTCAAGATTGAAGTCATAAACGTGACCTGCTACGAGGTCCTGAGAAACAATCTTTGCTGCATCACCAGTATATGAAGTAGTGCCAAGAAGAACGTCTTCTGCATCGCCATTGTCATTCCAAATCTCAACAGTGAATGACACCTTGAAATCTGTTGTAGTAGGAATAAGAAGCATCTGAGTAGCGTTGGTTTTGCCATTTGTATCAGCCTTAGTAACCTTCTCGATATGACGGAACTCGATTTCAGTAGCATCATCAGCATCTACAGCCCAAGGAGTAGTAGCGCCAATTGTATATATGCCCTCAGAATAGTTTGAAACCTTGATATCCTTAACGCTGTAATAATAACCACCCTCTGTGTTAGACTTTACAGTAAACTGTGCCTTTGCAAGGAGGTGAGAGAAAGTGAAGTTAACCTTCTGATTATCCTTCGCAAGACCAGTAATAGGGCCTGCAGTAGCATAAAGTAGATCATTCTGGTTTGCAGTAGTGTAAGTAATAGTGTTAGGCATACCATTACTATCAACAGCTACGCCATCAGGGAGATTGTCAGTATTCTTATCTATATCAACCACCGCTGCAAAATTATAAGTAGCACCAGCAATCCAATACTGCTTAACATCGCAAGACCAAACATTCTGACCGACAGCACCTGTAACAACATCGCCATCAAAAATATTTACAATGCCATTACCTGTACCCTGCACAGTACCATACACATTGAACTTCTCGAGAGCAACAGTTCCATATGTAGGGTCTGCTGCACGTGTGCTATTCTCAACGAATGCGTTGCCGAACTGGATAGCCTCGCCCTCAGCCTCGCGTACTACATCCTCCTTTGCGCAGCTAACCAATGTGGCTGCTACTGCAAGAATTGTAAAAAGCTTTTTCATAGTTTTGTGTTTTATTTGTTATTATTTTTTAAGTCTATTTTGTGCGTTTCCGCCGTAGTGAGCATAAGGAGTTTCACCCCCTTATGCCCCGAATATTAGTTGTTCTCTGTGCCCTGATTACCACCAGTTGTTGGAGGTGTAACAGTTGCATCAGCATTGGTATAATTAGCCCAATCGCTAACACCCTCTACCTGGAACTCGATAGGATAGAGCTGGCCCTCGTTAGATGTGTTAGAAGCATCAAGGATAGCCTTAACATTGTATGAGTAGCCCTTAACCATATTGAGTGGCACGGTAGCAGTACGTGGATAAGTAGCAAGCTCTACACCTGCCTGCTTTAGCTTCACATCAAATGTAACGTTGTAAGTACCATTAGCAGGAATAAGATAGAAATGCTCTGTTGAAGCAGAAGAATTCGCTGCGTTATCAGCTACAGGGATGTAATTAGTACCTGCATTGCCGAACGTCTTTTCAAATACGCCTTTAGTTGCATCAACACTCCAATCACCTGCTACGCGGTTAGCGATACCCAAAGTACCTACCTTATCAACGTTAGTGATTTTTACATTCTCGACCTTAAGCTCAATGTTAGAACCCATCTGGAAGCCGTTGATGAATGTAAAGCGCACACGTGAGAGAAGGTGGTTGAATGTGAACTTCACCGCCTCTGGAGCTGTAGTGATGTTAGCAGGAGTTGTGCAAGCTGTTGTTGCGAACAAAAGATCCTGGTTTGCGTTTGCGAGATTGTTGTTGAATGTAAGCACACCATTCTCGGCAGCTGTTTCCACAGTAGGAACGTATTTCCAAGTCGCATTAGCATCAGCATCATTCTGATATGGTGCGAATGCTACGAAATCGTATTTTGCACCTGCAATCCAGTACTGCTCAGGAGAGTATGAGTAGCCTGTTGTCTTGCTACCGCTTACCTCCTGATTTGCGAAGATCATACCCTGCTGATTACCCTTCGCAACCGAGCCATATACACCGAAGTTGGCGAGGTTATCGGCTGTGATATCTGCCGCACGAGTTGAGTTCTCGACGAATGTGTCGAAGCCAATCATAGGGAGTGCAGGGCGAGAGATAACATCCTCATTTGAGCACGCTGCCATCGCCATTACTGCTACCGCTGCAAAAAGAATCTTTTTCATAATTCGTTCTTATTAACCTAATGAATGGAATTAGATGATTTACTCTGTCACTACAGTTGCTGTCTTGTCCTCAGCATCTGACCAGTCAGTCATAGTAGCAGTGAACTCGATAGGCTCCTGCTCGTTGTTAGGGTCGATGTTCTCTGCGGTAATAGTTGCAGCAATATCATATGAAGCACCTGGCTGGAAGTCAATAGTTGCAGTTGCAGTGTGGTTGTAAGTCTTAATCTTCTTATCGCTTACCAAAAGGTCAACTACGAATGAAATAGTCCAAGTGTTGCTTGCTGGAATAACGAAACGCTCGTAGTATGACTCTACAGTAGTGTTGTATGCGTAGTCGAACTCAGCGAGGTTGCCAGTTGTGCCATCAGTAGGAGCAACATATGTTTTGTAATCTGCCACTGTAGTTGCATTACCGAAAGCGATGTCGATGTCACCACCGAAATTACCCCAAGTTGCAGCAGCAGCAAGAGTAGCATCACCGGTTGCATAAGCGTTAGTAATCTTGATGTCACGTACGCAGATAGTAGCAGCGCTTGCATTGTAACCATTCACGAATGAGAACTTAACCTTTGAAAGGATGTGCTTGAAGTTGAAAGCTACAGCACCTTGACCATCACCACCCTGTCGTGCTACGATAGGAGCATAAAGAAGATCCTGTGTACCATCAGTAGTAGTAAATGTAATAGTAGCGCCTGTAGAAGCTGGAGTTGTCTGGTCCTTAACAGCCCAATAGTTTACTGACTCATAATGAGGAGCTACTGCGTAGAAAGCATAATTTGCACCTGTAATCCAATACTGTGTTTCCTCATACTCCCAACCTGAAGTTAGCTTTGGGTTGTCATAATTCTTTGAAACCTCCACGCCATTGAACAAAGTTGCACCCTCAACAAAACCGTATACAGAGAAATCTGTAAACATAACAGCTTGTGAGTAACCTGGAGTCTCGACGCTACGAGTAGAGTTCTCGACGAAAGCGTTGTCGAAGCCGATAGCCTCGCGTGCAGCCTCGCGTACTACATCCTCCTTTGCACAGCTAACCAATGTGGCAGCTACTGCAAGAATT
>RHMF01005934.1_pt1 | contig 10439 bp, 5 predicted proteins | sample 5365151 | NCBI WGS metagenome assembly RHMF01 (sample SAMN10266501, study PRJNA497801) | feces metagenome | isolation source: feces | host: Bos taurus | place: China: Prairie of Fairy Mountain | collected 2017-08-14 | reverse complement strand
AAAAAAAACCAATAAAAACAACCGCTATGTTTCCTGATGACAAAATTATAGAAATATTCTCAATGTGTGATGATTTCAGCAAGAATTTTGACGACATCATCCAGAAAAATTCCATCGATGCCCGTGAATCAACAAAGAAGCGCAAGTATCACCGTGATGGCACCATGTCCGATGCCGAGGTGATGACGATTCTTGTGTTGTTCCACGGCTCTGGCTATAGATGTCTGAAGCATTTCTATCTCGATCATGTGTGCAAGCACATGCGGCATCTCTTTCCTAAAGTCGTGTCTTACAATCGTTTCATTGAACTCCAGAAACGTGCGGTCATCAAGTTGGCCGTATTTGTCAAGACCATTCTGATGGGCAAGTGCACCGGCATCAGTTTCATTGACAGCACCCCATTGAGGGTTTGCAGGAACCAGCGGATCCTCCAGCACAAGACCTTCAAGGGCATCGCCCAGAGAGGGAAATGCTCGATGGGATGGTTCTTCGGCTTCAAACTGCACATCATCTGCAACGAAATAGGCGAGATCGTCAATTTCATGTTCACGCCTGGCAACGTGGATGACCGGGACCCGCTCAAGGTGGAACGTTTTACAGAGGAACTCTACGGAAAGATCATCGCCGATCGGGGATACATCAGTAAAGACCTGTTCTGCAAACTCTTTGTCAATGGCATTCAGTTGATAACCAAGCTGAAAAACAAGATGAAGAACTCGCTGATGAGTGTCGCCGACAAGGTGCTGCTGCGCAAGCGCGCCATCATTGAGTCAGTCAATGACGAGTTGAAGAACATGGCTCAGATTGAACACTCCAGGCACAGGTCGCTACACAACTTCGTCAACAACCTCATGGCTGGCATCGCTGCTTACAGTTTTTTCTTTCCCGAAGAAACCAATGCTGCAATTTGACCGTGAAGTTGATAAACAATTGACTATCTAATGATTATTTTCGTCGAATTCACGTTAAATTAAGTCCGAAGACGGTAAAAAACAGCTAAAAGGTGTACCATTAGGAGACTTACTTCATGCCTATAAGACAGCAGTTGGAGTAGAATACTCTTCCAATCACAATTGGTATATTTTTAGACCAGAGAACTTAGAAGTTATATCAGAAGGATTTCTGCCATTATGGGCTAATATCGCCCAGAAAAGAAATGATGCTGCACATTCCCGATCGGTAAGTGTAGATGCTTACGAAAACACTAAAGAGTTATTTAAGGAATTTCTTAAAGAATATATAAGAACTTCATCAGATAAAAGAAAATTTGAGACCCGGGAAAAAACATTCATAAATAATAGCGGTTATTTCACCATAAAGGCAAAACAACCGCTTATACAGAAAATAGACGAATTTATCCTCTAAGAAGCGTGCCGCCTTTGGTCTTATAGACATTAATGTGTCCATGATCTATGACGGGATATTCTTTCATGACAGTGTAAACGAACGGAAATCCGTTGCGTAAATCTTGTCGTTCTTGTTCCCATTCATTCTTATCCTGAGACACGTGGAGCATGCAGTCAACTGTGACTTTTTGCCTGTTATACATCATAAAGCATCTTACGATACCCCAAACAAGTATATTACGAGAGCCTTCAATTTCCCTTACTTTTTCAAGTTCATCTTCTTCCAAGGAATAGCTTGCTCCATATGGGGGTTCGTAAACCTGAGGCAGTCCAGTTTCTTCGAAGTGGTCAATTATGTCAGTGTAATCTATGACTTCCTTCATTCGGAACAGTGCTTCTTCCTTCATCTCGTCGATAGTTGCATACTCTTTCTCAAGAGAGTCATCCTCGTCATCGTGTTTCGTGAGATACCTTTCTATATAACCCTCGTGAGAGTTTAGCGAGTTGTCACCTCGATCCAATAGCTTCAAATCTTTGTCTTGCAATATTGCCGTTCCTTGAATTCTTATAATATCTCCAAATAGAGGCTCGTCTTCATTGTTGATGTACAACAAATTATCGTCAACCAACGTAAAGCATATTTTATCAGAATATAACTCATCAAGAATAGCCTCTAATGTTTTTTGATGAAGCTTAATCGTGCATTCGCTATCATCACCGTCTGCATCAATGAAATGAAATACGGTGCTATCATAAATCGTATCTTCATTGTAAATGTTTACATGATTAGGGTAAAAATGCATCAACAAAAACTCATTTCTAAAGTCCATCGTGTCAACAATTCTTAGAGCTGATTGCAAGTCTTTGAGATGAACTGAAGATTGATACGTTATGTTCCTTTTATCCAATGTGCTATGAATACTCGGTAATTCAGCCTCACACAACGGAACCTCGACACTTTCCCATTCCAGCCCCAAACCTTTATAGAAAAAGAGCCTAAAGTAGGTGTTGTTAGTTATCTGAAGAGGTGTTTTATCTTTATCCTTCCAGTTTTCAACTATATTGAGTATTCTACCTGCAAACTTTCCTGGCAAGGAGAATCTATGAGTTCCACTTACACTTGTTGGAAAGACCTCCTGTCGCAATTGTGAGCCAGAGAAAGCGACAACTCGACATATACCTTCGTTGATATTGAACCATATATAATTTGTAGATTCTTCATAACTAGAATCTGACGTGTATTTAGCAAATTCTTTAAGAACCTTTTTCAGTATATCGTTTTCGATGCTCATTATATACTGGCGGTCGTTGTTGAAAAATGAAGGCAGCTTGCTAACAGAATGAGCATCTATCTCAAACAGATTTTTTCCTGAGCCATATTCGGTAACCTTAAAGCCAAAGAATCTATCTTCTTTAAAAATATAGTCCTGTGCATCATATTTAAGCACCTCCTGCAATAAGTATGCATGAGGCATACAGAATGATACTACTTCATCGTTTGGCATCAGACCCATATCACATGTCTTACTTACTCTCACACCCTCCTTAGTTAGAACCGAAAGCCAGGCAATGGATTTATAAAAACAGAACGTAACCTTATCGTAATAATACTGTTCAGGAAGAATAATCTCAGATTCTTCGTTGATGTATTCATCATCTATCCTTGAAGGTACAATGAAAGGGGAAAGGAATCTAAGAGCATCTATCAACTCTTCTCTATTGACGAAGAATTCTATTTGAGTAAGCATACTTAATAAAGATTATAAGTCAACCTCTATATGTTGTTAATTAATCACATACAAAGGTACAAATATTTCTCTACTTCCTTCATTGCTGTCCGGAGAAATTTTACCATAACGTAAGTTGCCTTCCAAGCTCGGCCTCCGGAGGCTGATCAGAGAGGGTCGGCTGATTATATAAATCACGGATGTTTCCTCTTTTGAAGAGGACCTGTCCTATCGAATTTGAAATAGAATGAAGACTTGGAACAAGGGCATAACGCTTCTTAGCGATGATGAGCATCAGGTAGTCGCAAATGGCTATCCATATCTGCGTGTAGACAGCGTTTTGCGTAGTGCCATAAAAGGTTTTAATATGCAGATGCTGCTTGATCCATTTAAAGAACAGCTCAATCTGCCAACGTTCACGATACAGTTCCGCGATTGTCAGCGGGTCTTCAATTGCGAAGTTGTTTGTCAGGAAGCGATAGACCTTTCCTGTCTCGAAGTCTTCATACACAACCAGCCTCAGGGCATCCGGATACTTGCGGGATGTGTAATACCCCGTCAAGCGTATGGTCTCATCGGAAAGGACGCCAGACCCTTTGTCAACATTTCGGGATTCCAAGATCTCGTACACCATATTGTCTTTGGCCCTGGTGAATATCCGCAAAGTTAGCCAAGTTCTAATCAAAAAATAAAAAATCGTTATAAGTCATTATTAATAAACAATTTAGATGTCATGTGAGAAAATTTCTCCAGACAGCAGTGATGTTATATGAGAAAATTTCTCCAGGCAGCAGTAAGCTCAATTTCAATAATTATTGTAACTTTGCATTAATCAGTCATTCGTGACTGACAAAACATCAAGTTATAATAGATAAATCAAGACAATAATTATGTTTATACTACAAGTTGCCAATACCTCCAATAACATTGAAACAGGAAATCAAGATTGGATTCCTATATCGATCGCCTTTGGTGTGTTAGCAATCTACATCTTGATTTGTATACTTGTGGCGAGATATGCCAAAAAGCACGGACGCAGTTTTGCAGGCTTTTTCCTGTTAAGTTTGTTCTTTAACCCTATAATCGGATTTATAATTGCGGCTATCATTGGTGGTGAAACGCAGAAACAGCGCGAGGAACGTGTCAGACGAGAAGCTGAAATCCGAATGCAGGTAGAAAATCAGTACCGTCACCAATACGGTCAGACACCGCCCCCGATGCCAACAACTAAAGAAAACGAATAAATTGCCAAACAGTCAACCCAGATAAGGCAAACCCAACGACATAACGCTTCAATTAAAAGACAATTTGATTTGCTTCTTGAAAAAATTGAAGGAAAATTTGGATATCAGGTTTTTTGTTTCTATTTTTGCCACGTTGTAAACTATACGCCGTGCTGGTACGACGGCAAATTACGTTAATCTCATGAATCTGAGGTTTTATAACAGATGTAAACTTAAAACGGAAACTAGGAGTTTTTTGATTTTGAAGCTGTGCGCAGGCGTGTGCAGTGATTTGTCATGTGCCTGCGTGCTAAGGGATTTTACTGGTTATCCCTCCTTTAATGTTTGAACACTATATCGCCCCGTGTTGGATTCATAACCGGTAAATCTAGCAATAAAATTTTACAACGATTCTGTACCAAAAGCGATTGAACCGAGAATGGCCCAATCGCTTTTGCGGTTTCTATGTGTGTGAAGGGGGTCAGATGAGCGACTCCACTATTTTCTTCACGTCCTCGCCCAGTTGTTCGGCTTCAGCCATGGTGTGGGCCTCGCTGTAAATGCGGATAATGGGCTCGGTGTTGCTTTTGCGCAGGTGAACCCAACTGTGCTCGAAGTCTATCTTCACACCGTCGATGGTAGTGAGCTGCTGGCCAGCGTAATGGAGCTCCACCGCTTTGAGGATGGCATCCACGTCCAGACCCGGGGTGAGTTGAAGTTTGGTCTTGGCGATTTCATACTGCGGATAGGTCTTCTTGAGTTCGCTCATTTTAAGGCCGCTCTTGGCCAGCAGCGTCAGGAACAGCGCCACGCCCACCAGGGCGTCGCGGCCATAGTGCAGCGCGGGATAAATCACGCCGCCGTTGCCCTCGCCGCCTATCACAGCATGGGTGCGGCGCATCTCGGTGGTGACGTTCACCTCGCCCACCGCGGCGGCTGTATACTGGCAGCCATATTTGTGGGTGACATCGCGCAAGGCACGCGATGAACTCAAGTTGCTCACCGTGGCACCCGGGGTGTGCTGCAACACATAGTCGGCCACCGCCACCAAGGTGTATTCCTCCACAAAGAACTCACCGTTTTCCATCACCATCGCCAATCGGTCCACATCGGGGTCAACCACAAAGCCCACGTCGGCTTTACCCTGGCGCATGAAGTCGCTTATAGCTGTCAGGTTCTGAGGTATAGGTTCGGGAGTATGGCCGAAGTTACCCGTGGGGTCGCAGAACAGTTTCTCCACATGCCGCACACCCAGTGCCTCCAGCAGTTTGGGAATGGCTATGCCACCCACCGAGTTCACGGCATCCACCGCCACGGTGAAGTTGGCCTTGCGTATCGCTTCCACGTCCACCAGGTCAAGAGCCAGCACGGCATCGATGTGACGGCGCAGGTAGGTATAGTTCTTCTGTTCACGGCCCAGATGGTCCACATCGGCATAATCAAAGTCCTGTTCCTCGGCCAGGCGGAGCACCTCCTTACCCTCGGCGTCGGTAAGAAACTCGCCCAGGTGGTTGAGCAGTTTGAGCGCGTTCCACTGCTTGGGGTTGTGCGAGGCGGTGATGATGATACCTCCACAGGCTTTCTCCGCCACCACGGCCAGTTCGGTGGTGGGTGTGGTGGCCAGTCCAATGTTGACCACATCGAACCCCATGCCCATCAGGGTGCCTGTCACCATATTAAGCACCATGCGTCCGCTCAGGCGGGCATCGCGCCCCACCACTATCACGTTGCTGGCCACAGGGCTGTTGCGACGCATGTAGGTGGCGTAGGCCGAGGTGAATTTCACAATGTCGAGCGGTGAGAGGCCGTCGCCGGCTTTGCCGCCGATGGTTCCGCGAATTCCGGAAATAGATTTGATGAGTGACATAATGCTATAATATGTATGCTTCAAGTTAGATTTGACTGTGATAATAGCGCACGTGATACAGATAAGGCATCACGTAGGAGATTTCGTTTGACAGGCCATACTGCGACTTTACCAGCAGGTTCACCTCACATTCCACGCCCAGATAGTTAAGCGGATACTGGATGCCGTAGCCCCATTGGTAGGACGACTGATTGGTGTAGTCGGCATAGCGGAACGAGTAAGGCGGGATGCTCATGTCATCGAGGTTGGCGTCGCTCTGGGGAATCCAAGTGCCGTCGCTGAACCACGCCTCCACGCTATAGCGTTTGTAACGGAAATAGATGGTTTCACCGGTTTTGGCCTTATCGACGGCACGGTTGCCGGCCCGCAACACCTGCATATACACATTTCCCTCGTTGTCAAGGCGGTAGAAGGGGGCATCCTCGCCCGTTTCAAACACAGTGTCGGCAGGCACCCCGTTGATTACGCGGTGATTGGCCAGATAGGCGTTGCAGGCGTTGCGCTCCGTGTTCAGGCGGTCGGCATAACTCTTGTCGTCATCGCACGCCGTGAGCACGCCCAGCAGGGCCACGGCCAGCAGCAGCCAGTGGTTAAATTTCTTCATTCTGTATATCTTTTAATGGATTATCTTCACAGGGAATAGGCCCCGGCACTACGGGTGCATCGGGGAAAAGGTCGGCCAGCATGCGGAGGAAGGTGGCCTCAGCCTCGGCCATAGTACCCTCCAACTCACCGCCGGCGGCATTTTTGTGGCCGCCGCCGTTGAAATAATTGGCGCATACGTCGCTCACAGATAAATCACCCTGCGAACGGCACGACACCTTGATTTTGTCCGGGTCCTCGCGCAGCAGCACACTCCAACTCACCTCGGGGATGGCCAGAGGTTTGTTCACCAGGGTCTCGGTGTCGCCCTTGCAGTAGCCAAAGTGCTCCAGTTCTTCCCGAGTGAGCATGATGAGCGCCACGCCCTGCGGCTGGAACAGCTGCATCTTTTGCGACAGCGCGTAGCCTTGCAGGCGCACGGCGCTTTCGCTGAAAGTGTTCTGAGCCAGGTTGTAGAGCGTAAGGCGGTCGATGTGACGCCGCATTAGCAGCATCAGGATTTCAAAAAACTCCGCGTTCTCGCAACTGTAGGCATAGCCGCCGGTGTCGGTGGTCATGCCCACATAAAGGCAACTCGCCACAAACCGGTCTACAAACTGCAGCATGTCGAGTTGCAGCAACACACGGAACACTAGTTCACAAGTTGACGATGCTTCGGGATGGGAAATCATCACATCGAAGTCTTCTTTAGGGTCGAGGTGGTGGTCGATGAGTACACGAGGCACACGCAGCGGCGCCAGTTCTTCGCCCAATTTGTCCACCCGCGAAAAAGCGTTGTAGTCCAAACACATCAACAGTTGCGCCGAGGCCAACAGACTACTCACACGCACCGGTTGCTTGCTGTGCACCACGATACTCTTCACCCCGGGCACAAAAGCCAATGCCCGCGGTGGTATGTCGGGCGTGACCACGGTGGCTTCCTTGCCCAGCATATGCAGCACGTGGCACATGGCCAGCGTGGAACCTAACGCGTCGCCGTCGGGCGACTTGTGACAGGTAATCACTACACGCTGCACACGGTTGATGAGCGAGCGCAACTTCTCGATGGAGGCATTGTCAATGACTGGTCGTATCATTTTTTCGATAAGAATTGGCAAATTTAGTGAAATTGCGCAAAATTCTCTGCAATGTCTCCTCACAATTAACAAATTATAATATTCCCGCAGCAAAATTCGAACGAATCACTTAGGCCAGCGGCAATGCGACGGCGCGCCGACGAAACAACAGGGACGGCTCCTGACGGGAACCGCCCCTGCGGGTTATGTGACACACATCAGAGGCCCAGGATTTGGTTGATGAGCGTGGTTACGTCGGCCATGGTGACGTTGCCGTCGCCGGTCAGGTCACAATTCTGCACCAGACAGGGCGAGGGGTTTTCGCCCAGCACGTAAGCGATGAGCGTGGTCACATCGGCCATGGACCAGGCGCCATCGTCGTTGATGTCGGGGTTGCCGGCGGTGGCATATTCACGCAGCGTCACCGTCTGCATATTGCTCCAGGCGCTCTCGGTGCCATCGGTGTAGAGGGCTTTCACCTTATAATAGAAAGTGTCGCCGCTGGCCAGGCTGGCCACCGTGTAGTTGCGGCCTGTTATACCTGTCACGATGCGCGAGCTGGCATCGCCCGTCTCGGTGGCACTCGTCATGGCGGCCGAAGCATTGAGGTTGCCGGCCCACACTTCAGCACTCACCATTTCGGGACCATAGTCGCTACTGGGTGTGGAAATGCTGATGAGGTCGCCTGTGGAGGCCACCACGAGCCAACGGTTGGTGGAGCCCGCACCCACGTTTCTGGTCACAGCGGCCGTGGCGGGTGACGACACGCTGAGTGTGCCGTCGCCATAGTTGGTGCCGGTGGTCACCTGCACCGTCATGTAGGCATGGTCATAGCCATTGGGAACAATGAAGGTTATCTCGCCGCGGTTCACAAGGTAGGCGCAACTGCCGCCTCCCAGCAGGTTGCTGGCCGCCCAGGGCGACGACGGGTTCACCCATGAGCCGTATTCACAGGCTGAGAAATCCAGACGGCCCAGCTGGTGCGTGGCGGGCGTGACGGGGGCATAGGGGTCGTTGTTAACCAGCAGGGTGTAGCTGTCCACGTTGGCTGCGGGGGTGGCATCGGTCCACTCGGCCTTGAAACTGGTAAGCGAGACGGCATTGGTGTCGGCAGGCTGCATTACGGGTGTATAGACCTCGAGTTGGGAATTGTTTCTCATATACCAGAACGACACCGTACCGTCGCCGTTCTGCGTGATTTGAGTCACCGGTTTGCCTAGATATCCGGCATTGGCCAATGTGTCGCCGCTGGCCGTGAGGTGGAGCACGGTGGCTGGTGAAGAATTGTCGGTCAGGGCGTTGTTGGCACCGTTAGGCCAGCAATCGCCGTTATGGTCGTAGTAGTTGTAGGTATTATCGGCGGGCAGGAAGGTGGCCAGCTGAATGTCGCCGTTGTTGGGCGAGTTGTTGTCCCAGCTGCTCTTCATGTAACTGAAGTGGGTCACCAGCAGTCCCTCGCCGGGGATATAGGTGTCCCATCCCTGCTTACGACGGTTTTCGAGCACAAACCACTCGGCGCTGTTCACGTCGCTCATGATGCGCACGGCCTTGTCGGTGGCGGCATTGGCCTGATTGAAGGCCGGCAGAGTGTAGTAGGTGTTTTCCACTGGATTTATCAAATCCACCCAACCCATGTAATTCTTCTCATAGGCACTGTAGCCGCACGGAGTGTAGGTGTTATCGTTGTAGCATCCGTAGTGCATCAGGCTCCAGTAGCCCATGCCGAAGTGACCGCCATATTTGGTGTCGTAGAAGTCAGGCAAGCCCAGGCAATGGCTGAACTCATGGCAGAAGGTTCCTATGCCGTCGAGTTGAGTGCCGTTGTCGTTACTGCCGTGCACCTCGTTGAATACAGCGAATTTATCGCAGGTCACGCCATTCACGGTGCGTGAGCCGGTGCCGTCGTTGTAGTACTGACCGTAACTCAGCGACCACTGGCAGGGCCAGATTGACTCGGGCACGGTGGTGCTGGCCTGGGCCTCGCCCACGCCGGCATACATCACAATCACCACGTCCACTTCTCCGTCGCCGTTGTTGTCATAGGGAGAGAAATCCACGCCGGCGGCAGCGGCCTTGTCAATGGCCTCGCCCACCATCGCACACAAGCCCACATCGTTACGGCCAGTGCCGTCGGTGGCATGGGCGCCATAGGTGGCGCGCGTACCGCTCAGGGTATATATCCCCATCACATCATACTGCGGCGTGTATTTGCCGTTACTCTGGTCGGCGAAATACCGGCCGGCGCTGACGCTGCCCTGGTTGAAGTGGGCTTCAAAGTCGACCAGGCTGTTCGACATGGCCTTGTCGCTGAACTCCACCAGCAGGATGGGCACGCGGGGCGCTCCCACGTGAGGCACCTGCGAGGCCAAGAGTTTAGGCACCGAGGAGTTGGCACGGCGTTGGACGGCCTGCACAGGCATCTGCGGCGAGAGTTGACTGCGCCGGGGTTGCACCCAGGAGGCCTCTTGGGCCGAGCGCTGCATCGGGTCATGCGCCTGCATGGTTGTGAGTTGCGAAGAGAGGAGATAGTAGAAGTTGCCGTCAGCGCCACGGGCCACGGCAAGGCCGTCGCTGGTGAGCAGGGCGCTATGCCACTCATCGCCCACGGTCTGCAGCAT
>RHMF01004222.1_pt1 | contig 10439 bp, 11 predicted proteins | sample 5365151 | NCBI WGS metagenome assembly RHMF01 (sample SAMN10266501, study PRJNA497801) | feces metagenome | isolation source: feces | host: Bos taurus | place: China: Prairie of Fairy Mountain | collected 2017-08-14 | reverse complement strand
CATCTCTGGCAGGCGGTGAACCTCATTGAAGCCGAAGCTCTTTGGTGGCATCAGCCTTGGAAATATACGGCTCATATCAGGCAGCTTTCGATGCCATGATCTGATTCGCAATTTTTCATAGATTTTTCCTCCATGCTCAAAAGGATACTGCATATACGGAAATTTATTGTGGTGAAACCACCGTTTCGGAAGTATCCGCCCTAAGATAAAACTGGCTATTCCAGATGCAGCCAGATATTCAACACATCCCCAAAATCCCATTGTTCTCTCCCTATATCTCTGAAAAGCGCAACGACCGAAGGTATGCAGAAGCATTCCCTCCGGTCGTGTCATTTGCATACTATTTTTTACTCAAAAAATCCAGTATTTTTTTACCGTCCTCATACCCTTTTTCATATAGCCTGTGCAGTGCATCTGCATCCCGGCTCAGTGTACTGACCCCGCAGGTATCATTTGGTGCAACAATCAGCATTTTCCCTTCTAAAACCAGCTGTTGTGCCAATGCCACACCCTTGTTATAATTTTCTGCCCGCTGTTCCAGCTTTTCAGCTGCCAGCGGGTATTTTTTTTGGATGCGGGCTGCGAGTTTCCGATCCTTGTCCGATGTTCGCAACGTATCTTCCGGTAGGGTCAGGAGCAGCACCACTTTATCGCAGCCAAGCTGAAATGCCTTTTGGATGGGAATGGTATCACCCAATGCTCCGTCATAATAGAGCGTGTTGCCAACGGCATAAGGGTGACAAACAAAAGGAATGGCGCTGGAAGCTTTCAAAATACTGTAGTCATCCTGAGCCATATCACTCTTGTCAAAATACCTGGCATATCCGGTTTCAGCTTCGGTAGCGACTACGATATATTCCATAGGATTGGCCATAGCCGCAGTATAGTCCAGAGGATTCTCTCCGTCCGAATTGCTTAATGTGCTGTAAACATAGTCAAGGTCAACGAACGACTTTTTGAAAAGAAAGTTTCCGATACCGGCGTATTCTTTGCGCAATCCATATTCGGTATAGAACTGATAATTTCTCCCGCGCTGTCCGGCTGCATAGGAGATCAGGTTAGCGCTTCCTGCTGAGACACCGATGCCGAGGTCGAATTGAATGTGGTGATCCATGCAGTAGTCCAGCACACCCGTTGCATAAACACCGCGATAACCGCCGCCTACATCTACGATGCCTATTTTACCGCCGCTCATACGCTTTCTCCCACTTTCTTGGGATAGGCCACCGTCAGCATCTCAGCAATACTGCTGTGGAACAGATTATATTGTCTGTTTCCGATTTTGCCGTTCCAGTCGCAAAGATTACCGGCTTTATCAAAGCAAACGGAGCAGGCGTCACCGGAAATGATGGTGTCGATGAGACAGTTGTCGCTCTGCAGTTCCCAGGTAAGTGTTCGAAAGTTTTGCTCATTGCGGGCACGCTTTACTTCCTGATAAGCTAAACGGCGCACCTCTTCCGGACAGTTTGTTTCCGGCAAAAGCACAGTAAATGTAGGGGAGATCTGCTGAGTGCTGCTGAACAAATCGCCGTTGATGATAATCTCCGTATCTTTCTGGCTGTATTGATACCACACGGAATACAGAAGTCCTCTTTCTCGCATCGCATTGCAAACATTGTCGGCATTTTCATCGTAGCGAATAACAATCATTAGGTTTTTGAATTCGGCTGCCTCATCTATAAAGGCCGAGGTAACGTCCTCTGTATCACAGAAAATGCAAAAGGCACTATCTGGGTAGTTTTCCGCCAGCACAAATACTTTTTGAGGCTGACTTGTCGGAAATACCATCCAAGTGTAAATGCCCAAGCTTTCTCCTTCCTGAATCAGAGTGCTATATTTTTGACGGTTTTCTTCAAATTGCTGAGTATCTATTTGAAGCAGAACTGTCCACGGAACATTACATCCCAATTTCATTTCATTCTCGCGGATGCGGCGAGCACCCTCCGTACATCCGTTATAACCGAGGTTCATGCCAAATGTGAAAAGGCGATCCGTATCTGTGTAAGTTACAACATCTCGTACTAATCCATAATAGGCGCTGTTCTCGTTTTGCAGCATGGTCTGTGTTGTTACAAAAAAATCCTGCTGAAATCTTCCCTCTGAAAACTGTAAGGCCATATCTACAAGGTTCCGGATACCGCGCTCCGGACTGTCCTTAATGCTTTTCAATGCTTTTTTCACTACGGTCTCTACCAATATCCGGGACATGCTTTTTTCCATCTATATTCGCTCCTTTCAAAGTGCAGGGCGCACTATCTTACTCTATACGAATGATACCTGCACAGGAGCTTTCCAACAATGGACAAACACCCCTCCGCGTCCCAAAAAGTAACAAAATATGTGTCGCGTCATAATTTAGGACTTGCGCTTTTTCGTGTCCAATGACATTTCAGAACTGCCTTTTTATAATTTGCTCAAAGCGAAGAAATGGAGGAACCGCTAATGATTGAAAAGGTAAACCCAGGCCATCCCGATAAACTGGCAGACAGAATCGCCGGTGCCATCGTGGATCTGGCCTATACAATGGAAACTGATCCGAAAATTGCCGTGGAGGTATTGATCGGTCACGGAAACTGTCATGTAATCATCGAATCATCTGTAAATCTGGACCCGACACCTATCACGAACATTGTTCACCGCATTGCAGGAGATGTAAAAGTAAATATTCACTGTGTTCCCCAGGATGCACACCTGTCTGGAAATCAGAAAAATGGCCTGCGCTGTGGCGACAACGGCATTTTCAAAGGTGTGCCACTGACTGTGGAGCAGAAGCAGCTTTCGCAGATTGCTCGTGATATTTACGCAAAATATCCTGTGGACGGCAAGTATATTCTCAGCGGTGACAGACTTGTCATCTGTCAGAGCAATGCCAGCACGAAAGAACTGCGGATGCTCTATCCCAATGCGGAGATCAATCCGCTGGGCGATTGGACTGGTGGTACAGATGTGGATACCGGAGCAACCAACCGCAAACTCGGTTCCGATATGGCGGATTCTGTTACCGGCGGCGGATTGCATGGCAAAGACCTTTCCAAAGCAGATGTTTCTGTAAATATTCACGCTTTCCTGAAAGCACAGAGAACCGGTAAGCCGGTGCAGCTGTGCTGTGCCATCGGTGACAGCGAGATCGACGGGATGCCGTATTCGGAAATCGTAGCCGAGGCAAAGGAATATGTAAACTCTATCGGTGGCTTCGAGAAACTGGCTGAATGGGGACTTTTCTAAAAATAAATACGAAGGAGATATGAATCATGAGTAATTCTATTAAAGACAGCGTACAGGCTTTCGCAATTAACCAAGTGTTGAAGTACATTGACAGCAAACCGCAGGAGGCATTCCCGAAACTGATGGATTGGGCTGACCAGTTTGATAAGGATAATCTTTATTTGTCACATCGTCAGGCAATTCGCAAAATCATGGATGATCCGGACAGTAACTGGATGCGCCTGATTAACAGTTTCTGGACGGATATTGACCCGGAAGTGCGCAAGGTATTCTTCCGCAATTTCATTGTCAATGCCTCTCTGTTGGACAAATTGCAGCCCGTGAAAAATACAACTGCAACATTCCTTGGGCAATCCTGATGGACCCCACTTCCGCCTGCAATCTTCACTGCACCGGTTGCTGGGCTGCAGAGTATGGCAACAAGCTGAACCTTACCTATGAAGAACTGGATAATATTATCAATCAGGCAAACGAGCTGGGAACATATATGTTCCTCTATACCGGAGGTGAACCGATGGTACGCAAGAATGACCTGATTCGTCTGTGCGAGGCACACCCTGACTGTGTATTCTCTGCTTTCACCAACGGTACCCTCATTGATGAAGCTTTTGCTGACGAGATGCTGCGTGTAAAGAACTTCTATCCGGCAATCAGCATTGAAGGTTTTGAGGAAGCTACCGACTTCCGTCGTGGTAAGGGTACATATCAGGCAACCATGCGCGCCATGAAGATTCTGAAGGAAAAGAAGCTGCCTTTCGGTGTTTCTGGTTGCTATACCAGCAAGAACATTGATTCGATCAGCTCTGAGGAGTTTTTCGATCATCTTGTAGAATGTGGTGCAAAGTTTGCATGGTTCTTCCACTATATGCCTGTGGGAAATGACGCTGCAGTGGAACTTCTCCCTGCTCCTGATCAGCGTGAGATGATGTATGATCGCATTCGTGAGTATCGTAGCACAAAGCCTATTTTTACCATCGACTTCCAGAATGATGCTAAGTTTGTAAATGGCTGTATCGCCGGTGGTCGTAACTACCTGCATATCAATGCAAATGGCGACATCGAGCCTTGTGCCTTCATTCACTACTCCGACTCCAATATTCGTGAGAAGACTCTGTTGGAGGCTTATCAGTCTCCGCTGTTCATGGCATACCATGACAATCAGCCTTTCAACGAGAATATGTTCCAGCCTTGTCCTATGCTTGAGAATCCGGAATGCCTTCGCAGTATGGTGAAATCTTCTGGCGCTCACTCCACCGAATATCAGTCTCCTGAGAGTGTGGATCATCTGTGCGATAAGACCACACCTTATGCAGAAAACTGGAAACCTAAAGCAGATGAACTGTGGGCAGCTTGCCAGGGCTGTAATGGTTGTAAGAAATGATGGGCGATTATCAAATTTTCACAGATGCTACCGCAGACCTTACTCCGGAACTAATGAGAGGTCTGCCATCTGTTGAAATAATTCCCATGCAGGTAGAAATCGGAGGAGCAGAGTATACATACGGAGCACCTGGCGGTATTACTGCCAAGGAGTTTTATCAACTGCAAAAAGCAGGTAATTTTGCTACAACTTCGCAAATCAATCCGACGTTTTATTTCCAGAGTTTTGAACCATGGTTGCGACAGGGGATTGATGTTCTATACCTTTGCTTTTCTTCGGGTATGTCTGGGACATATCAGTCTGCAGTATTGGCTGCAGAAGAACTGCAAGCTGAATATCCTGAGCGGAAAATTATATGTATTGATACGCTCGGAGCCGCAGCTGGCGAAGGTTTTCTTGTAAGAGAAGCAGTTAAACAACAAATGTCTGGGCTTACCATTGACGAGCTTGCCACTTGGGTCATGGATCATCGTTTGAAAGTGTGTCATTGGGTTGTTGTGGATACTTTTACCCATCTGAAGCACGGAGGGAGAGTATCTGCTACCACAGCGGCTATGGGAACAGCCTTACAGATTAAACCTCTGCTCCATGTCGATGATAGCGGAAAATTACAGGCAGTCGCCAAACCACGTGGAAGAAAAAAAGCAATCGCTTCTCTGTTAGAGCGTATGGAACAGGGGTGGACGCCGGAAATTGGAAAATCTGTGTTGATCGCCCATAGCGATGATCCTGATATGGCCGCAATGTTGCAAGACCGAATCATGGAGCACTTCGACGATGCTGAGATTCAAATTTGCTATATCGGTCCGGTTATCGGCGCGCATACTGGCCCCGGTACTGTGGCGCTATTCTATTGGGGGTATAATCGCTGAAGCAAATGCAAAGCCACCGGAGAACATCCGGTGGCCTTGTATCATGTTTGTTTTAATGTGAAAAAGGAGGTGAGAGAAATGTATAAGTCCATATTGGTAATTAGCAGTGACGAACAAGAAAAATATGGTATTTTCTCCCGTTTGAGTTCGTCAACAACTGCGGTATATGTTACATCAACCGTGCAGGAAGCCATGCCTTATTTGACAGATCAACGGTTATGTCTTGTCATTTTGGATGCAGAGATCTCACAAAATGATAACCATACACTCTTAAAATCTATTAAAAAACTGAAAACGACACCAATACTTGTTCTATCCTCACAACCCGGTCATGCACAGCGTTTGGAAACACTGAAAGCCGGTGCACACGCATATATGGGAACTCCTTATACGATGGAAGAATGTTTAGCCCAGGCTCAGTCTTTGATGCAAATATATGTGGACAGCCATCCTGAAAAGCACACTTATTTCACACTTGCATTCGGTGACAATTTGGTGATAGATCCTTCTACAAGACAGGTCTTTATCAAAGATAAAGAAATCAAATTTACCCGCAAGGAATTTGATCTTCTTTTTTGGCTTGCCAGTAATCCTGGACAGGTATTTAGTCGTGAGCAACTTTATGACCATGTGTGGGACGAAGATTCAGTTTACAATGTAGATGATGTTGTAAAGGCACACATCAAAGCCCTGCGTCGGAAACTTTCGGATACAGATGTTGCGTATATCAGGAACGTCTGGGGAATCGGATACCGCTTTCATAACGAACCGGATGATGAGTAACCGCTTGTCATTCGGTTTTTTGAAAATATTCCCGAAATATTCCCTATTTCAATCCCTCTTTCTTCCCTATTAGCTGATAGACTCTCAAACATAGCCAAACAAAAAAGCAACCTTTCGGCTGCTTTTCATTGTGCGGTATCAATTAGGGCTTTCGCAGTTGCCTTGATCACTTGCAAAGAACGGTCATCGCAATCTGAGAGCTGCCGGAGGAGATTTTCTACTTCAGAATCTTTGGACGGTTTCTCGGGGTAGAAAATCAAATCCGGTGATATAGATAACTCTCGGATCAATTTGTACAGGACATCATAGCTTGGCTTTTTGTTTTCATTTTCAATCCTATACAAATAACGCTCTGTTATATCAACTTTGTTTGCAAGAGCCTCTATTGTGATACCAGCTTTTTCGCGGGCGTTCTTAATAATATCGCCCAAAGTATTTGGGATCTTTCTCACTGGTAGTCCACCTCCGCAGTATAATTATAATTTTTCGATGTCATGGTTTTAATGGCATGACAATTCAATATTTAAGAACTGACAGTTCTCGAAATACTGAACTCAATATAGTGATGCGATCTCGCCATATAAAAAAACGAAGCATGGCGAGATGTCTTGGCACGATGACCCTCTGATTCGTTTGGATTGGAGGGATTTTTTATGTGCTGGGCTCTCAATGCGACCCCTGTTAGGGTTAAGAGCAGCGATTATGATTTTACGGAGTAACGTCTTTACTGCGAAAACAATCTGATTTTCAAAAAAGACGGTACTCCGACGCAGGCTCCATTCGCTTCCGCACTGAACTGGCAGGACATCTTAATACTGAAAACAAAAGCACACTTGCAGCAAGGCATTATGCCCTTTACTGTAAGTGTGCTTTTTTGCGCAAATATTATCGGTGTCGTTCACCTCCCGGCTTCTTGGAATTTTTATTTTTCAAAATTTCAAGAAATCGGAGGATATTATTATGTATTTTGACCCTGTAGAAACAGGAAAAAGAATAAAACAAATTCGTGAAAACATGGGATATAACCAGGAAGATTTCGCTGAAAAACTACATACTTCCAGAAACTATGTGTCCAAAATGGAAATTGGTTACAAAGCTCCATCTATTGATATGTTGGTTGAGATCTCTGTTTTGGCAGATGTATCACTTGATTACTTAATTCTGGGGCGTAAGACGGGTAGAGAAGAAATGAAAAGTAATGTTCGTTCTCTTATTGAGGCACTGAGCCTTTTAGAAAAAGAACTGTGATGTTCCCAAATGGGGAAGATATGTTCCCCATTGGTCAATCGAGATTGAATGTGTTCCAAGGTACAATTTAGTCACAGCCAAAGAAAACGGCTGATGTACCTTGAAAATTGAATACACATTCATCAGATACGTTCCTGTTGTCGGTGCGAAAGCATCAGCCACGTCAGAGATACGCCATGACCTACCTGTAAAAGACAGTTGGGTTCTACCTCCTGCAATATTGCAGGTACGAGCGAGAAAAGATCTGCTGTAAATATCGGGTTGCTACCGATACGGCCATGAAAACAACAGGGATAATGATACTTCTCTACGGAGCTGGCGGAGAACCCGGCAGAGGTTAGATTCCTATGGAGCTGATTAGCAGTCAGCCGTTTGATGATTTCCCGATAAGATACTTCTTATCACCCAGGGGTGCCGTGGGCAAATATGGGGTTCAACATAATTTTCGGAAGGGCTGTTTCTGTCTGTTTTCGGATGGGACAGCCCTTCGTACATACCCAATGAAAGGAGGTTCACCATCTATGATGAAAAAGAATTGGGTATATCGCCGTGGCGATATTTATTGTGCTGATCTGAACCCTGTAATTGGCTCTGAACAAGGTGGCACCCGTCCGGTGGTAGTAATCCAGAACGACACCGGAAATAAACACGCTCCGACTTTGATTGTGGCAACTGTCACAAGTAAGATCAGAAAGAAGGAACAGATGCCGACACATTACTTAATTAAGAGCAATCCTGCTTTTGCTGAACCGTCGGTTGTTATGTTGGAGCAAATTCGCACGATTGATAAAAGTCGTATCGAGCGTTACTTAGGGAGAGCATCCCAAAGTGAAATGACAGGAATTGATAAGGCGCTGCTGACCAGCGTGGCTTTGCAGTACCTTTGTGGAAATCTGTCGGATATTAACGACGCATTACCTACAAATCCTTAAGCATAATTCATTCAATGAAAGCGTAATCATGTGGTAAGGAAAATGAAGGTGGTGCATAACGTGAATTTGAAAAACATGAAGGATGTGGACATCCGTACCGTGGACAAATCTTCGTTATCCGAACTGCGTGACATTAAGATAAAGAAAACAGCAGCAAACCAGTTGGATGTCGAAGATCTGCATAGCCAGACCTCTAATTTCTACTGCTACCGTGTTGGAGATATTGTGGTCGGCTTCGATTATATGAATAATGGCAGGTCGGTGAATGACCTGTTTTCGCTGATGGTTCAGGCAAGCCTGTGACATCATTGAGCAAATCAAAAATGACCGGTATACTATAAGTGAACCTGTCATAATAGTGCTTACAGTGACAGGTCGGCTACCCCCCGACCTGTCATCACTTATAGTATCCCCCTTTGATAATACCCAAAGGAGTGGATGATTATGACGAAGAAACCTACTAAAAAGGTTTATCATGCCTCCATTTACCTGAGATTATCAAAGGAAGATGGGGATGTGACAACCGGCTCGAAAAATGAGAGCAACAGTATATCAAACCAGAAAAGTTTGATTATGGACTTCCTGAAGGACAAGCATGATATTCAGGTGGTCTCTATTCGTGAGGACGATGGTTATAGCGGTGTTGATTTCAACCGTCCGAGTTTCCAATTGATGCTGGAAGATGTGAAGAAAGGCATCATCGACTGCATCATCGTTAAAGACCTCTCTCGATTTGGTCGTAACTACATCGAGGTGGGGCGCTATCTCGAAAAACTATTCCCAATGTTGGGAGTCAGATTTATCGCTGTCAACGACAACTACGATAGTCTGAATGTTGATACGGCACATGACATTGTAATGCCGTTCAAAAATCTGATTAACGACTCCTACTGCCGAGACCTATCGGTTAAGATTAGGAGCCATCTGGCGGTCAAACGCAAGAATGGCGAGTTTATCGGAGCTTTCGCCTGTTACGGATATTTGAAAGACCCAGAAAACAAAAATCAGCTTATTATTGATACATACGCCGGTCCGGTGGTGCAGGATATATTCCGCATGAAGATCAATGGCTTTAGCCAATACAAAATTGCGGAGGTTCTGAACGAACAAGGTATCCTGTCACCCATGGAGTATAAACGCAGCATAGGAGTTCGCTTTGAAACTTCTTTTAAGGTGAACCCAAAAGCTGTCTGGAGTGCCAAGGCAGTTTCCAGAATACTGACCAACGAGGTCTATACCGGCGTATTGGTGCAAGGTAAGCAAACTACCCCAAACCATAAAGTGAAAGTGCGTCAGGTTGTTGAGGAAAAAGATTGGGTGAGGATTGAAAATGCTCATATTCCATTGATTGATCCTTGTCTGTTTGAAATCGTACAGACACTTCTGGAAAGGGATACACGCACTTCTCCTAAGGCTGATGCTGTATTTCCACTTGCGGGTCTACTGTATTGCGGTGATTGCGGACAGCCTATGGTCAGAAAAACAACAACATATTCTTTGAAAGGAGCTGGCGATTTCCCATCCCAGAAGTACGCTTATTTTGTTTGTCAGGGTCAGAGCACAGAAAAATCCTGTTCCTGGCATAGAATAAGAGAAAAGGAACTTTTGGACGCAGTTCTCCAAGCCGTAAACCATCATGTAAAAAATGTGTTGGATACGGAAAAGGCTTTGAGAGACATTGACACAGCCCCTTCGGTACAGTTTCTAATTCAGAAATATGAAGGGCATATTGAGAAGAAAGAAGCTGAATTAAAAAAAGCAGAAAAGCTCAAGGTCGGCATCTATGAGGACTTGAAAGATGGTCTCTTGGACAAGTCTGAGTATCTGAAGCTGAAGCAGGAATTTGACAGTAGGATTCAGGATGCGACTGATGCAATCCGAAGTCTCCGTCAGGAAATACTTGCTTTACAGGAAAACCATTCTCAGTATTATGCCTGGATGGATTATTTCAAAGAATTTGGAGAGTTGCAGGAGCTTACACGATGGGCTGCGGCAATC
>RHMF01003295.1_pt1 | contig 10445 bp, 11 predicted proteins | sample 5365151 | NCBI WGS metagenome assembly RHMF01 (sample SAMN10266501, study PRJNA497801) | feces metagenome | isolation source: feces | host: Bos taurus | place: China: Prairie of Fairy Mountain | collected 2017-08-14 | reverse complement strand
AATTTGCACCAACACAACGGTTAAATTTATCAACGATATCAACGCCTTCAAACTTTACAAGTTCTGGATTTGCAGAAAATGTAATAAAATAATTAGCAAATGGCCCACTAGATTTATCGGCTATATAAGCGCCCATTGAAACCGCAGCTTCCAGGGGAACGCCCATCATAGAACCAGACACATCTACAACAGCAATACCATTTTCTTTTCTGCCATTGTAATAATCTTTAAGATTATCCCAATATTTCTGAAGCATTAATCTTTCAGGCTCATCTAACCCCATTCTTTCCATCCTCCAATCTAATGCTCTATGAGCAATATCATGAGGATAAAGAACTTCCGCATTTACTTTTGTACTATTGCTTTTAGCAAATGCTTCATATTTTTTGGCAATGATATCGCGTCTTGCAAAAGCATTTCTATAAACAAGACCTGCTTTTGAAGGAATTTTATCAAATTCAATCTCATCCCAACGATTTGCACTCATCAATCTTTCAAGCACATTAATACGCTCGCGGAGAGTGGATAAAGTTTTCCTATATTCGCGGCTTGACATGCCTAAGAAATTAGCCATTTTATGTCCTAATTTTTTAGTATAAGCATTAGATGCATTCTGTGAAGGCATCCATTTAGCAAGTAAAGAAGGAGTTTTACATTTGATATCAATTGCAAGTTGATGCTTAATAAAATCAAATGCGGTAGTCTCTACAGGGGTATTTTCTGTAACGTAAATTAAATCGTCCCAACGACCATATTCAGCTACATTATCAATGTTTTTCTTGGCAATTTTGGGATAATTATTGCATAACCATCTAAAAGCAACTCTAAAAAAGCGTCTTTCTCCCTGGCCGCCACGAATATCACGAAGATAAAATAAGCATTTTAAAGCAAGTAATTTATCTTCTTCAAAAGCATTTTTAAAAAGTAAAATTACATCCGCATCAGAACGATTTCTATATGCTCCGCCTAATGCAAACATATCAAGAATTTTAAATTCAGTTGTTTTGTGAGTAATACCACCATTTTCAGTGAAGGTAATATTGCTATCTTTTGTCATCTGATTGAGGAAACTATTCATTGGTATCTCCTTCTTTATTTTATATTTATTAAATATATTATACTAAAATTTTTGATAGTTTTCAAACAATAAAAAAAGGAGCTGGGTGGGATTCGGACCCACGGTGCGTGCGCGCATTGATTTTTGGAAATCAAACCCTTCGACCTCTCGGGCACCAGCTCATAAAAGAAATTAGGATTAGATACTGTTACATATCTAATCCTAATCAAAAGAAAGGGAGTAAAGTAATAATGTTAAATCTTAGGACGGTTATTTCTTTATTCTTTCAAATAATAAGACTAGACACTTATGTTTATATTCAACCCAGACAGAATACTTGTTAAACTATTTTTGCTGTATGTGTCTAAATATATTTTTTATTTACAATTATATTATAACAAAAAATTTTTAAAAAATCAACTTGTGTTCTCACAATAAGCAGCCCAGACTGGATTCGAACCAGTGAATGCGGGAGTTTGTCAGAAATTACTCTACAATTTCCTCCATTACTTTGTTAAATTCATAGTCTTTTGCCCAAGTAATTGTACATTGATTACCTTTATTTTTTGCAGTTAATCTAAGAATTTTTGTTTTTTTATTCCCTTCTTCTACTGGAAATAAATAACTTTTATCTTTAAATACAATATAATAATAATCAATTTCTTCTTTGCTATAACTATGAAGACTTTTAGTATTCCAATTAGTTGAACAACATAAAAATGAAAATGCAGTTTCTTCTTCATCGTAAGCCGCTCCAGTTTTACATTGTATTTTTAATAATTTTCCATTGATATCAACAATATAGTCATAACGGCTATCTGTTGTAATTGGTTTAGATACTATATAACCTAAACTTGAAAAATCTAATTCACATCGTAATTCTGTAAGCAAACCCTTTTTTATATTTTCTTGCATATTTCTTTTTTTTTGTAGAGGTCAATCTAACAAAGTCCCGTGCCTTACCGCTTGGCGACTGGGCTATATAAATTGAAGTGGTAGGATTTGAACCTACAATCTTTCGGTTATCAGCCGAATGCTCTAACCAACTGAGCTACACTTCAATATTTCTTTTTTATTTTTCATATATATATTATATCAAAATTTTTATAAAAAATCAATAAAAAAATATATGAATAACTTTTAATTATTTTCTTTTTGCATATGGGCAACTATACTATGAGCATCTTGAACAATTATAATCACAGTCATGGTAATTTTCAATACCCTCAACTATAATCCATGTAAGCGCCACTGCGCCAAGTATAATACCAGCTATCATTTTATCATCCCTTCCTTTATAAAATAAAAAAATGAGAGGTAATTCTCTCATAAAACGCGGAGGGTGGGATTCGAACCCACGGGCGTTCCCGCACAACTGATTTCAAGTCAGTGCCGTTATGACCACTTCGGCACCTCCGCAAACGGAGCCAGAAGGATTCGAACCTTCATGCCAGTTGCCCGACCTAACTGATTAGCAATCAGTCCTCTTCACCTATTTGAGTATGACTCCAAAAAGTAGACGCGATGGGATTCGAACCCACAAGACCTCTCGATCAGCGGATTTTAAGTCCGCCGCGTAAACCATCTCCGCCACGCGTCCATAAATGGGCAGGGATGGATTTGAACCACCGAACCTCGGCCAGGGGAGTGAGTTTACAGCCCACCGCGTTTAACCTCTTCGCTACCTACCCAAAATCGGAATAGCAGGATTCGAACCTGCGATCTCGTGCTCCCAAGGCACGCGTGATAGCCAAACTACACCATATCCCGTAAAGCTCCCGCCCAGAATCGGACTGGGATCAACGGTTTACAAGACCGCCGTTTTACCTTTAAACTAAAGGAGCATAATGCGGCTACGCGTCCACTGAGCCAATACGCTACATTGATTCTCTAGATTATTTCATTTAGTGTGCTACGATTTTACACCACTCAGTACCGCGGCTGCCGCCTTAAATTGCAGGTACCAGATTCGAACTGGCGTCTGTGGGTTATGAACCCACCAAGGTTCCACTCCTCTAACCTGCGATATATCACCTGCCCGAGATTCGAACTCGGCTTTGAGGTTTTAGAGACCTCCGTCCTCAACCACTAGACGACCAGGCGAATTAATTACTATGTTTGTGAAATAATCTCCCAATCGTCATCAAACTGAAGTGCTAACCCACCCCATGAACCATGAATTTGGCCCATATCATCAATACAACGGACAACGCCTTCTCGATCTCGATATTGGGGTTCTCCAAACATACAATGAATATGAATAATATCACCAGGTTTCACATCAGATTTTAATTTCATAATTATTTCCTTAATTATAATTAATAATTGGCAGTTTAGGTTTACCTCCGCGACGAACTCTGCCAAACTGGAGGAAAATAATTCATCATACCTCTGGATTTTCACCATTCCTCCACAGGGTTATTCTCAAAGGAGCCCCGGCTGTCGACGGATTTGAACCGCCATGATGAATTAAAAAATGCACTTTACTTCGCTTCCTTGAGTATAGCGTTTTCCGCTCTTTCATGCCACATATCGCACGTACGCGCCGGTGGTAGTTTAAGTGCTAAATCCGTGTTAACGCTGATTTTAATGTCTGAATCTGACTTTTCTTTTGTTTATAGTATGAGAAATAACATACTTTAAGGGGTACCCAATTGTGTTTTTAAAACTTTTTGGTACACAACTAACCTCACAAGCCGCGTTCGTCGCTCACGAAACATATTCAAAATGTACTTGATGCACTAAATGTAACCATGAATACTGCAAGGCCTCATCCCCGCCCGTCATATCCTGTCAATTCAGGCTTTATGCTTGTTGAAACGATTCCGACGGGATTTGAACCCGTGATCTTCGGCGTGACAGGCCGACGCATTAAACCAACTATGCTACGAAACCATATATTAAACAGCTCGTGGGAGATTCGAACTCCGCATTGCGACATTGAAAGCGTCGTGTCCTAGCCTATTAGACGAACGAGCCAGAAATCAAAATCAATCTTGCAGCTTCTTTCGTACCCGCCCCAGTCACTCTTTTTATTCGGGAACTTTTGTGAGGTCATGACTCCTCATTTCGCTCTGGTAATAGCACATCAATCGTCTTTACTTAGGCTGTGCAGTTCTGCCTTATGCTGCGATCCTTGTACTTCGGAAAGATTGAATTTTGATTATGTTCATTTGTCCTTTTAGAGTCAACAAATGAAAAATGACTTTTTGATAGATGATTTGCCAAATCTAATAGGAAGTCTATCACTCCCGCGTCTCGGTCCGTCGAGATTTTGACCGTTTCACTTCATCTGGTGTGAAATACCCAATGGGTTCACCTCTACACCCATTAAGGTGACCATTTCATATCGGCATGGTTGCCGCTAATCTTCTTTTACACCCTCCAAGATTAGTGGACGGCTGCTATTACAGCTTAGATTTTACTTTTGGCTAAGGAGAAAATCAATCCTTAACTGCTCGAGAGGGACTCGAACCCCCGACATAGCGATTAACAGTCGCTCGTTCTACCAGCTGGACTATCGAGCATTATATATTTTAGGTTATTGTTCCACTATCAACTACTTACAGGGTCCTCTTACCCAAGCCTTACAAGACAGGTAACTCCTTTTCTTCATTCCCCTTAGGGCATCACTACAGAAATTAAAGTCATTTAAAGAATCGCTTCTTTTTATTGGCTATCCACACCTATTTATCTGATCAATTTTTGAATTTTTATTTTGCAGTTGACCTGTCTTTATCTTTTGTAAATATATTATAACAAATTTTTTTTAAATTTTCAAGTAAGTAATTCTTTTTAAAATTTTGATATTTATTTTTCTTTATCTTACTATTATATTATATCAAAATTTTTAAAAAAAATCAAATATTTTTATTAATAGCTACCCCAGACTTGACAATTATAAACATCAGAATCATATATCAAATAATAACCAGGGACATAATAATCAATCATACCGTCTACTTCTACAATTCTATAATCTCGATCGGTAAAAGCTTCCCAAACCATCTAAAGAGTAATATCATCAGCCGCATAATAACCTGAATAAGCCATATCCATAGAATAATATCCGCCCCAGATACAGTCTAAATCCCAGGCCGACCAACCGCTATATACATTAATAATTTCGCAAGCCCAGGCATACTCTAAATATCTATCCGCATGATACCCTTCATTCCAAGTAGTGCCAATTAACCATATAACCCATTCTTCTGATAAACCATAATTATTCCAAGCATAATTAATTATAGTTTCTCTAGTAATGCCATCATAATAAACTTCTTCTTCCTAATAATAATACTACTATTCTTCATAATAAAACTACTACTATTCAAAATACTATTCATAAATAATTTCTTCTTCAATAGTAGTAGTTTCTTCTTCAATAACAATGGTAACTACAGTTGTGGTTTCTTCAATACCTGTTGTTTCAGGTAAAGTAGGAATGGGTTCTGGAATAATATTTTTTGTTAATTCAGTGGTTGTCTCAACTACCTATTGTTTTCCACATCCTACTAAACAAATAACTGTCATACATATTATAATAAATAACCGTTTCATTATTTCCTCCTTTAATTTAATTATTCATATCCATGAATAATATGTTAAACTTGTTATTCTCAAAAACGCGTTATATATTATAAAAAATAGTTATAAAATCTTAATCAACTTTGTCCTTTTTAAATAAAAAACTGCCGCAAAATTTTCGCACGACAAGGATTGCGAAGTTTTCTAAGGGCGGTGTTCTCAATTTGACGAATACGCTCTCTACTCAAACCAAGCTCTTTACCAATTTCATCCAAGGTTTTAGTTCTATCCTGTTTTATACCAAACCGCCGCATAATTACCATTTTTTCTCTTTCATCAAGAGTATCAAGAATTTTATAAATAGTTTCATTCTGATCATTCTCTTCAACAGCAGAAAAATCAGAAATTACAGATTCATCTTCAATAAAAGAACCAATAGTGGTATCATCTTCATCTCCAATAACTATATCAAGAGATGTGGTGTCTTTCATCCAATTATAGGCTTCTTTAATTTTTTTAATATCAACCTTTAATGCGGCGGCCACCTCATTAATTCTAGGATCGCGTCCATATGTCTGCTGAAAATCGCGTTCTACTTTTCTAATATTACTAATTAATTCAATTGTATGGACAGGAATACGAATATTTCTACTCTGATCCATAATAGCACGAGAAATAGCCTGCTTAATCCAATAGGTTGCATATGTTGAAAACTTAAAACCTTTATCAACATCATACTTATCGACAGCTTTAATAAGACCTGTATTACCTTCCTGGATTAAATCCAATAATGCAAGTCCTCGTCCCATATAGCGTTTAGCGACGGAAACAACTAATCTTAAATTATGATTAATTAATTTTTCCTTCGCTTGAGAATCCCCCTTAGCGGCGGCCTCCGCAAGTTCAATTTCTTCTTCTCTTGACAAAAGGTCATACTGTCCAATTTCTCTTAAATATAATTTAACAGAACTAGGGATAGTTGGATCTATATTTTCTTCTATCTCAATATCATCATCGAGTTCCAAAACATCAATTACAGTTTCTGCCATATAGATTCTCCTATTAATTTTTATCTTATTTTTTATTATAATAATTATATCATTTTTTTTTATAAAAATCAAGAGGAAGATTTATTTACTAAATCTTCCTCTAATATAATCTCATTATTTAAAATAATTGTCTACCCTAACAGATTTTACAGGCCCTGGTTTGGTAGACCCTACTCTCAGCCTTTGTTCGGTATCTGAAAGACCATATTGGGCACCTCAGGTCTGGTATCCCCCTTCCGATTCTCAACATTACTGCAGTTTTGCGAGATGATCCACCCAACTTCCTATATATTCATGCACAACAGTAATTACTGTTTTTTGCATGTTTATTAATATATGAACAAAATGCTTTTGCTTCTTTTTCCGTTAAAAAATAAAAGCCTAAATAATCAGTGGGAGCATAGTATTTTAATCCCTTTACATTAAATTTATTTATTAATAAATCAATATACTCCTCGACCGAAAGGTTTAGAATACGCATAGGAGTATACCATTTGGCAGAACGCCCATTTAGATTTTTGACATCATTTACATGCCATTTATTTCCTGTATTCCAACAGGTCATTTGATATAAATGAACTCCTGCTCCCACTATTATTCTCCTTATAAACCAAGTTTTTCTAACAAAGTTGCTAATCTTTCTTTTTCTTCAAGGGTTGGTTCCTGCGGAACTGTTTCATTCGTTTCAGCAGGTTTTATAGGTGCGGCTGCCGCATTTTCTCCAGGGAGAGCATTTTCTTCACTACCCTCAACTGCAACTTTGGCACATGTGAGTGCTACCTTAATTTGTAACGATTCTCCATTTTCTGTACCGTTAATACGAATCTCTTTTCCATCATTGTACAAAAAACTTCCAGGAAAAGCCGCAAGAATTTTTTCTGCAACCTCTTGTTTTAAAATACTTCCTTTTGCTCCCATATAGTCATACCTCTTTTTTATTATTATTATAACATTATTTTTTTAAAAAATCAATTTTTCTTCGTAGCTTTGCGTATTACAATTTTATTTTTCTTCAATTCATCTGCAGTCTCAATCATGCGATGACATATATTGCAGCTACCTGGTTTATATAAGCACCGCTTGCCGCACATATTTCTAATTACACCAAAAGAGGGTAATATATACTTACTATCTAAATCACCCTTAAATGAAGGAATAATTTCATTAATCTTACCAAACCATTTCTCTTGTTTATAGATTTTATTTTATATATAACCTCTTGCCTATCTTGATCTGAAATTAATTCAAATACATCTACAAAAGTAGAATATATACTTATATCTTCAGGACGAATAAAAAAGGTTAATATACTAGGAGTTTCAGAAAAACTGGATTGACATATGTTAGGATATACTCTTACTTTAATATTATTATCATGTAATATTTTACTAACCTTATCTAATGAAAATCCCAACTCTTCACATATATACATATCTGTTGGATGATATTTTATATATCCTGTTAATTCATCTATTGTTGATATTGAATTAATAAAAAAATATGGAATTTCATATTCTTGTACTAATACTAGATGGTCTTTATTATGATAATCTATAATTAATTTTATATTATGATATTTCTCTGATAATCCTTTAAATAATTTCGCATCAAGTTCATCAAAAGTATCCGTTACATCAATGACTATTGACTTATTCTGATATTCCTTTAAAAAATCTTCAAGGGAGCGGTCAGCAGGTCTGTATTTAATCCTGAATTCATCCGCATCTTTCAGATAACTCTATGAGGGGTAGTAATTTAAACAAAACATCTATTTTCTCCTACGAAAATTAAGGGGAGATTTCTCTCCCCTTAATATTTTATTATTGTAATCAGTCCTCAGCAATCGGAGCGACATCTGCTCTGCAGTATGCCATTCTCTTGTTGCCGTCAACCTTAACCGCTTCCTTAACAACGGTGCCAGCCTTAACTAGCTTGCCAAGACGAGCAGTTACCTTGTTGCGAGTGACTTCCTCATCATCGAAGGAAGCAACAATCTCGTCAACAGTGACGAAGTCAGCTCCAAGGAATCCATAGATTGCCTCAGTGAGTGCATCAGACTCGCTTCTTTTCTTTGCAGCACGCTCTGCGGCAGCGAGCTTACGCTTCTCCAGGGTCTCGACCTGCTTATCAATGAAGTCAAGCAGTTCATCCTGAGCCTCCTGCTCCATTTCAGTGTTGAGGATAACCTCACGAAGCTCTTCAAAATACATAGCCTTAGTTTTCTTAACAGCGTTTTCCATAACAATATTCTCCTTAATTTAATCTTTAATTATTTGTTTGTTTGACTTGAAGTTTTGTTCTTTCTTTATCTTACATATTTATTATAACAAAAATTTTTTAAATTTTCAAGCGGGATACTTTTTGCTTCGTTTCAACTTATCATAGCGTCGATATAATGTCTTTCCCTTGGCGACAGTCCCTTATAACTCAATCCGTAGTTTTTAAGGATTTGTTCAAACTCATCTTGTGTAATCTCAGGACGGGGAATCGCTTTTATATCTGCAATAACAGCATTAATTTTTCCCGCCCGTGTCGGCAAAAGACCTTCAGCCTCCGCATAAAACATCATTTCACCAAAAGTTATCATACAGACTCCTTTCTTATAAAAGAGAAATCACATTCGGTGCTATTTGACTCAAAATCAAATACTGCACCACTATCAGAAATGGGCTTTAACATATGGACTTCACAAAGCTCATCTCCATAATAATTTTCAAGATAACCCATAACTTCAGAAAATTCTTCTCCTACTACGAAACCAGAACAAGATTTAAATTTCTTATCATCTTCGTCCCAGATTTGAATAATATATTCCCAATAATACATATTTATTTTCCTTTTCTTATCTTATAAATATTATATCAAATATTTATAAAAAAATCAATTAAAAATTAAAAAATCCAATAAACTATTCTTATTTGGCTATAATCATTACGCCAATCCCATCCATCCATAACTTCCATAAATGCATCAACTCTTTTTTTAAGAGTCATCATAGGAGTATCTGTATAGATATATTCAATTTTTTCATCATTCTGTGAAAAATAAGCCTCATCCATTGCATCATAATCAATTTTACTTTTGGATGCTCAAGACAATAAATATACATATCAGCATAAGTAAACCAATGTGCAGTGGGCATATAGCCTTCATATTCATCATCTTTATGATAAGCCTTATAAATATCTTCACAAACATCTTTTGGAAGACCAGCATGAATACCATTCATTTCCTGTTCTTCTAAAATGGAAAAAAGTTCATGACAGCCATTATAAGGTAATAAATCTGCAGGCTCCTGTTTGGTGTGATTATAATTCCAAACAATAGGATGCTGAAGTTCATATTTACCAGTATTTTTATCAAATCTTTCTACAAAAAAGTATGGTGATCTACTCATTATATTTGCCTCCTTTTTAATAATTAAAATTAGAAAAATCTAATAAACAAGGTGTTCCATTTTCTCTGTATCCATAATTGCCGCAATGCATATCTTCTAATATGTCATAGTCCTCATGATTACAGTAAAATAAAAACTGCTCGACTTTTGACTTTCCATATTCATCAATACAGTTCGCTATCCATTCAGAATCTATGCCCCAAAATTTTCCTTCTGACCGCCATTCTTTAGCAATATTCTGACTTTCTTTTGAGGAAGCGTGTTCTGAATAATCATCTTCTTCAGGAATTATCTCTTCTTGTAAGAAAATGCGAACACCATCTATTGCTTTATAAAAGTATGTTTTTGCAACAAAACAATTTAATTTATGAGATTTTAATTTCATATATTTTTCATATTCTGATAAACAATAATC
>RHMF01001575.1_pt1 | contig 10447 bp, 15 predicted proteins | sample 5365151 | NCBI WGS metagenome assembly RHMF01 (sample SAMN10266501, study PRJNA497801) | feces metagenome | isolation source: feces | host: Bos taurus | place: China: Prairie of Fairy Mountain | collected 2017-08-14 | reverse complement strand
TCTGGGGATCAGCAGGAAGACGTGGTATAACAGGGTAGGTAAAATTGCGTGAGTTGGTGATGTAGAAATGACAAGAGATGAATTGGTGTTTTATTTGCAGAAGGTCCCGGAAGATTGTGTGATTATGAGCAACAGCAGATGGGAATGCGGAGAAACGAACATTGGAGGCATATGGTACAACAGGGAATTTAATGAGTGTCATCTGACACAAGGCGGGAAATACGAAAACAGCGAAGGCTATATGAACGATTACGGGAAACGTGCGAAATTTGAGAGGATTTACTGCGACATAAGTGAGATGTAGTCCTTAGTCGGTCATGTGATGACCTAATTTTTGAAAAACTGCGTAACGCAGAGTAGAGTGATATGCACCGCGCAATGCGGGTTTCGATCGGAGGCGTTCCGGTCGGCCTGTGATGCGCGGTTTTTTGTCGTTACGGGGTGTTTTATATAAACAGAAGGGGCGGTGTGGCTTTATGGCATCGATCAATGTCAGAAAAAAACGGGCAAAGCGCGGAACGGGCGCGGTGTTCGAGCAGATTCAGACAGAGAATACGGGCAAGAAGGAGATATGGAAACCGGACGATATCGCAATTCCGCGGATTGCGCGGTTTATCGAAGTGCATCCTTATGATAAGGAAGCCTATGATGATATGATTACGCTGTTCAAAAAGCATATCATGGACGGCGAGAAGGGATATCACTTGCTGAACCGGGATTTCCGGTATGAGATTACGCGCCGGATGGAGGAACTGGTGCGGAACGGGCAGTACCGCGAGACGGAAGCGTTTGATGGGCTGTACCGGAAGAGCCTCCTCCTGGACGCACCGGTGGATTTTGATTCGTTCCTGCTGTACCTGGAGCTGAACAGAGACCCGGACGAGCGGTTTTACCCGCCGCGGCGGAAGGTTCTGCGGCCGATTGTGAATGCGTATCAGGAAGTGCAGGACGGGAAGCTCGATCTGCTGACTGTAAGCCAGCCGAAAAGAACGGGAAAAAGCACCCTCGGAACGTGGTTCGTGCTGTTCCGGGCCGGGCAGCATCCTAATGGAAGCTCGTTCTGCTGCGGGAGCGGTGATACACTTGTGAAATCATTCTACAACGGGATGGCGGAGATACTGAAGAACAAGGAAAAGTATCTGTTCCACGAAATTTTCCCGGACGCGTCGCTGGTCGGGACGAATGCGGATGAAAAGACGCTGAACCTGAACAGCGTGACCAGATTCGCGACCATTACGTGCCGCTCGATTGACGGGGCTATCACCGGATCGACAGAGGCGACGCCGGACGGCGTGCTTTATCTCGATGATATGGTAGCGAACGAAGAAGAGGCGATCAACAACGACCGGCTGGAGTTCCTGTGGAACAAAATCACGGGTGACCTGCTCGGCCGGCGGCTGGAAGGCTGCCCCATTGTCGCGCAGGGGACGCGGTACAGCCTGTACGATCCGCTTGGGCATCTCCAGGAGGAGGCGCCGCGGATGGGATGGCGGACAAAGGTGCTGGAAATCCCCGCTCTCGACCCGGTGACGGACGAAAGCAACTTCGAGATTACGCTGAAGGGGCGAAAAATGTTCACAACTGCGTTTTACCGTCGGGAGCGTGAGCTGGTGACCGATCTGCAATGGCAGAGCCAGTTCCAGCAGCAACCGTTTGAGAAGCGCGGACGGCTGTATGACGGGGAAATGCTGAGACGGTACTTCGAATTGCCCGCCGGGGAGCCGGATGCCATTATCGCGGTCTGTGACACAAAGGACCGTGGAGAGGACTACGCCTTCATGCCGGTTGCGTACCGGTACGGCGAGGACTATTTCATTGTCGATCTGGTCTGCGACAACCGCGCTCCGGCGCTCGTGCGGGAGAAACTGGCTGAAATGCTGGTGAAACACAAGGTACAGATGTGCCGGTTTGAGAGCAACAGCGCGGGCGGCGTGACGGCGGAGATCGTGTCACAGCGCGTGAAGGAGCTCGGCGGGTCGTGCGGGATCACAACGATGTACACGACAGCGAACAAAGAGACGAAAATTCTGGTCAATTCGCCGTGGGTGATGGAACATTGCGTGTTCCGGGATAAATCGCATTACGACACGGCATCGGAGTACGGCATGGCGATGCGTTTCCTGACGGCCTACACGCTGACGGGCAAAAAACAGCACGATGATGTGCCTGACGGGCTGGCAATGCTTGCGCTTTTTGCGAAAAGCCTGATTACGAAGAAGGTGGAAGCCTTCCGGCGTCCGTGGTGACAAATCGGAACGGGGGTAGCGGGATGATACGGCGAATTGTGACGGCGTACTGGGTGATTCGGATACTGCTGGCGGAAGAAAGCGTCCGTGCGGACGTTGTGCGGTTGCTCAGCCTGACCGCGCTGGCGTGCTCATCCGCCCTGTGGCTTTTTGTGACGGCGCTCGGTGTGATTTTCGACCTTCCCGGGACGGCGACAGAGGCGCTGAGCGTCGCGATGTGGGCGTCCGCGGTGGTCTACTGTGCCGCCGTGTGAATTTTTGCCGGTCTGCTGCGCGGCGGCGTGAAAATTTTTTAGTTGTTCCGTACGAAACGGGAAAATATGTACCGAAAAAGCGGTGAAACCCCTTATTTTTCGGGGTTTTCCGCTTGTAATTGACAGGAAACGCAGTTAAAATCAGAGTGACCCAGACTATGGGGATTTCAGCGACCCTTTCCGTAAGGGGGTCGGAAATGCAATCCGCGTTACGCGAGAGACTGTGGCAGGACAGTTTTGAACGTATACGCGGATTTTTGTTTGGCAGGAGGTGAACGAATGGCGGTTTCAGACGTGACCGTGACGGACGACGTCCTGACGGAGGCGGCGGTGGTGCATGATCTGGTGTGCCCGCAGCGCAATGATCTGTTCGGGCGAAAGATCATCCGGCTGGACTATGACGAAATCACCGGCGGGAATCTCCTGGAAGCTCTCGGCAAGGCGCTCGCAATCCATGACATGAACGCCCGGGATATCCAGTATCTGTGGGATTACTACCGTGGAAAACAGCCCATCCTGAGCCGGGTAAAGAACGTTCGGAGCGATATCTGCAACAAGATTGTGGTGAACGTTGCGAACGAGATCGTGTCCTTCAAGGTCGGATACCAGGCCGGGGAACCGATCATGTATATCAGCCGGAGCTCCGACGAGCGCGCGATGGACGGGATCATGAGGCTGAACAGCTACATGTTCGCAGAGGACAAGGCGTCTCAGGATCAGGAAATCGTCGAGTGGCAGATGGTGTGCGGCGTGGCAAACCGGATGGTTCTGCCCGACCCGGAAGGCGAAGAGGATGAATGCCCGTTCGAGATGTATACGCTCGACCCGCGGCGATCCTTCGTGGCGTACAGCACCGACCTGGGCGACCGGCCGCTGATGGGCGTCAAGTTCCGGCGGACGGAAAAGGGTCGGGAGTACACGATCTACACAGAGACGGACGTATACACGGTGGCCAATAACGAGATCAAGAAACGTGAAGCCAACGTGTGGGGGATTATTCCGATCTTTGAGTATCCCGCCAACCACGCGCGGCTGGGCGCGTTCGAGATCGTACTGCCGCTGCTGGACGCGCTGAACAACTGTTCCAGCAACGCCATGGACGGCATCGAGCAACAGATTCAGGCCTTCCTGAAGTTCGTGAACTGTGAGATCGACTCCGACGGGATGAACGAACTGCGTGAGCTGGGCGCGATTATGATCAAGAGCGTCCAGGGTATGAACGCGGACGTGGACGTCGTGAACAACGACCTGAACCAGGATCAGACGCAGACGCTGAAAAACGATCTGTACCAGCACATCCTGACGATCTGCGGCATGCCGAACCGCAACGGTGGCACGTCCACGAGCGACACCGGCTCCGCGGTTATCTTCCGGGATGGCTGGGAAACCGCCGAAAGCCGTGCCAAGGATTTTGAGCACATCTTCAAACGGAGCGAAAAGAAAATGCTCCGGCTGGTGCTGAAAATCTGCAAAGAGCTGAACGGCGACGGGCTGAAGCTGTCGGATATCGACATGAAGTTCACCCGGCGTAACTACGAAAACATCCAGAGCAAGAGCCAGGTGCTGGTGTCCATGCTTGGGTGCGCGAAAATCCATCCGAAGCTCGCCTTCGCTCACTGCGGTATGTTCTCCGATCCGGAGAGCGCTTACGAAATGAGCGAGAAGTATTACGAAGACGAGATGGAAAAATGGCAGGTTGAAGCGGTGGACGAGAGCGGCGCGAACGACCTGAACGAGGTGCCGCAGGACGGGCGTGATGAGGCATGAGCAAGGCGAAAGGGCCGGAAGCGCTGTACGCGCCGCTGGATGCCTTTGAGGCGGAGATGAAGGCGGAGATCAAACGGGAGTTCGCTCCGCTGAGCTTGGCCGGCTTCGACGAGCTGACCGTCATCCGGACAAAGGAACGCGTGGAGCGCTTGTACGACCGGATTAACCGGAAGGCCCGGAAGCGGTACGCATACATCATCATGATGGCGTATGAATGGGCTTACTCCCAGACCGGGAAAGTTCCTCCGTCAGAGAAGTGGGACAAGCTGGTGGACGAGTTCCTCCGGGGCTACGACAGGGTGACGGGCTATGTGTATGAGAACGAGCTGGAGCGCAAGGCGATGCGTCTGGTGGAGGCGATACTGGCGGCGAAGGAATACGTCGATCGGGCCGCACTGACGGAGGCGGTGAAAAAGGCCGCAAACCTGCTCTACACCCAGGTGACACAGGAAGCGCTGGACATGATCGAAGAGAGCGTGATGCAGGCCTATCAGAAGATGGAAGTGCAGACGGTGAGGTATCACGCGTACATGGACGCTCGGGTCTGTGAGGAATGCGCTGCGTGCAACTTAAAGGTGTACGAGCTGAAAGAAGCGCCTCCGTTGCCGCAACATTACCACTGCCGGTGCTACTACACACCGGGGCCGAAGAAGATTGTGATCCGAACCGCGTGAGCGAGTGGGCACACACGAAAACCCCAGCACTTACGCTGTTTGAGATAGGTGGGGACGCCGGCGTCCAAAGCGGCGCGAAACATCCACGTCAGGGAAGACGGTAATCGCGAAGGTCAGACAAGACCGAAAAACAGAGAGCGCGGAGGGAACCGCCTTAACAAACGCAAGGGGGAAAGTATGGAACTGAAAGATTTGCTTGGCGAGAGCTACAAGGACGGCATGACGGCGGAAGAGATCGGCGCGGCGTTGCAGAACATAACGCTGCCGACCGACCAGAGCGCGGAAATCGAACGGCTCAAGGGCGTGATTTCCAAGAGCAACTCCGAAGCGGCGGAATGGAAACGCAAGTTCCAGGCGACGCAGACGGAGGATGAACAGCAGAAGGCGAAGGACGAGGAAGAGCGCCAGAACCTTCTCAACGAACTCGCGGAACTCAAGAAGGCCCAGACGGTGAGCAGTTACAAGGCGTCGTACCTGGCGATGGGATACGACGAGAAGCTGGCGGAAGAAGCCGCCAACGCCGTAGCGGACGGGGACACGGCCAAGGCGCTGGAGGTGCAGAAAAAGCATCAGACGGCCATGGCGGAAAAGATTAAGAAGGAAATCCTCCGGGCCTCCGGACGGCCGGTCGGCGATCCCGAATCCGACCATGACGACGACAACGGAGATTCCGACGTGATCAAACTGGCCAAACAGATCGGAAAGCAACGGGCAAATGTGGGCAAGGCCGCGGACGACGTGTTGAAGTATTACACGAGGTAACGCGCCGGAGCGGACCACTCCATAATTGACCATATACCCATTCAGGGAAAGGAGAGAGAGACACCATGAAATTCCAGACCAACACTTATGGCGGAACCGTGGAGATTCTTGCGAGCAACGAATTTCAGGCGATTCCCGTCAAGGTCGCCGCGCCCGAGAGTGGGACCGTCGTCAAGGCGGGCACCCCGCTGACGAGCGAAGGCGCTGCTACGACCGGCTCCGGGGCTATCGGTATCCTGCTGTATGACGTGGATACCGCCGCCAATCCCAACGCCGCGGCCGTTGTGCAGGGCATTATCGATTCCACCAAAGCCCAGGCTCACAGCGGCGTGACCTACGTGTCCGCGCTGTACAGCGCGCTGCCCGGGATTATCTTCCGGACGAATATCGGCGCGCAGGGAGCGACCGGGGCTACCGGCGAAACCGGCGAAACAGGCGAAACCTGATCGGAGGTAGCGGATGAGGATACTCATTGCCGTACCGACCTTTGAGACAATTTACCCGGATACGTACAAGGGCATCTGGGACCTGGACAAGGGCGGGCATGAGGTGCTGTTTGATTCCGTACGCGGCTACGATGTGGCCACGGCCCGGAACCGCATCGCCCAGAAATCCCTGGACCTGAAAGCCGATTACGTGCTGATGGTGGACAACGACGTGGTGCTGCCGAAGGACGCGCTGACGCTGCTTCTGGAGGATGCCCGCGAGGTGAACCTTGGGTATTACGCCCACAGGGACACGGACAACATCTACCGGGGAAATACCTGCATATGCAGGCTGAAGGACAAGGGAGGCAAGGAGTATTACCACTACCCGCTGGAAAGCGAGTACTCCGCGCAGGAGATGCACGGCATGGCGGAAGCCGGAACCAGGAAGATCGAGGTTCACGGTGGCGGCATGGGGTGCGCACTCATCCGGACAGATACTTTCCGCAGGGCGTCGTATCCGTGGTACGACTGGGTGAATTACGGGGACGCGAACAGGGGAATGCTGAGCGAGGACCTGTACTTCTGCAGCCTGTGCAGGGCGTCCGGTATCAAAATATACGCGGACGTGCGTGTGGGCTGCGGACACCTGCTGCGGCACGTACAGTGGCCGGACTGAAAATGAGTTTATGGAAAGGAGATAACAACAATGCTTTTTGACGGACTTTTTAAGCCCGCGGCCATCGCGGCGAACTGGACGGAAGCGGTCAGCAACCGGATTCCGTACCTGGGCGAGGGGCTTTTCCCTGCCCGTAAACAGCGCGGCCTTGACCTGAGCTGGATCAAGGGCAGCAAGGGGCTGCCGGTTTCCCTGATGCCTTCCGCTTTTGACGCGAAGGCGACCTTCCGCGACAGGATCGGCGTGACCAAACTGGACACCGAGATGCCCTTCTTCCGGGAAGGCTTCATGATCAAGGAACGCGACAGGCAGGACCTGCTGCGCGTGCAGAGCGCGAATGATCCCTATGCCGCGGCGGTTATCGCGAACGTGTTTGATGACGCGAACAACCTGATCGAAGGCGCGCTCGTTGCTTCCGAGCGGATGCGCATGCAGCTGCTGTTCCCTGTGGGCGGCAATGTTGGCATTTCCATCAAAGCCAACGGGATGGACTATACCTACGACTACGATGCCGCCGTGAACGGCACCCGTCAGTGGAAGTCCAGCAACTACTTCGCCCTGACCGGAAACGCCCTGTGGAGCGCGGACAGCACCGCTGATCCCTTCGCGGATATCCAGACGGCCCAGAACGCCATCCGGGCGAAGACCGGCGCTGAGCTGGCCTACGCGATCATGAACAGCGTGACCTTCAACTATCTGATGAAGACCGCTGCGATCAAGAACCGCTACATCACGAAGAACGGCCTCGCGATCGGTTACCTGACCAGCCGCGAAGTGCAGGCGACGATTCAGGACGTGACCGGCGTCAGCATCGTGGTCTATGACAAGCAGTTCAAGGACGAGAGCGGCGTGACCGCCAAGTTCGTTCCGGACGGCTATGTGTCCCTGGTCCCGGCCGGCGCTGTCGGACGCACCAACTACGGCACGACCCCGGAAGAGGCCGACCTGATCGGCGGCGGAAAGGCCGAGGTTTCCATCGTGAACACCGGTATCGCCCTGACGCAGGTGGTTGAACCCCATCCTGTGAACGTGTCCATCTTCGCCAGCGAGATCGTGCTGCCGTCCTACGAGGAAATGGACAGCGTCGCCGTGCTGAAGGTACTGGCGTAAGCGGGAAGGTGGTACGGCGGTGAAGATTATCCTGAAGGGATGGCATAGCCAGAACGGCAAGTGGTTTCCCGCCGGAAGCCAGCTCGAGGTGACGGACGCGGAGCGGAAGGAAATGGAGAGGCAGGGCATTCCCTTCGATGCGGAAACTGAAAAGCCCGCGGAGAAAGAAGCCCAAGCGGCTCAGCCCGAAGCTCCCGCCCCGGCTCCCCGGACGCGCAGGAAAAAATAAGGAAAGGAGGACGGCACAATGACCAGAGCGGAAATGATCGAGACGGTACGCGTACTGTCCGACGAATATCAGCTGACAGATGGGGTCGTCGCCGTCTATCTGAACCTTGCCGGCCAGAAGATCATCAACAAGGCGTATCCATACGCCAAAGAAGATGATATCGCCGTGCCTGCGAAATACCAGATGCTTCAATGCCAGATCAGCGCCTACATGATCAACCGCCGCGGAAGCGAGGGTGAGAGTAAAAACATCGAGGTGGGCACACAACGGGATTACCCCAGCGCGGACGTTCCGGACGATATGCTCAGCAGCATCGTACCGATGGTCGGGCTGCCGCGGAGGTGATTTCCCCATGAAAACACTCAAGCGCAACCAGACCCTGATATGGTACGCGATACCAACGGGGAACCGGACGCCCATCCTCGACAGCAACGGCCTGATGACCGGAAACACGCGGATTGAGTACACAACGCCAGCGCCGATGTGGGTCAGCCTGAGTGAAAGCATCGGACTGAACAACCTGAGTGCGCAGGGCGTGGCGGACCCGAACCCGTACGGGCTGACGACCAACTACACGCACCGCATGGTGACGGAGGACATGGATTGCCCCATTACGGAGGAAACGCTGGTGTGGCACAACCGGAATCCCGGAAATGACGCGTACAGCGTGCCGCACAATTTCAAGGTGATCCGTATTGGCAAAAGCATCAACTTCAAGAACTACTATCTGCGACAGGTATACGTGAACGAGGCAGGGACGGCGGGTGGTACGCCGTGAAAACGGTAAGCATCGACCTGCTGGACGAAAAATCGTTCAAGGCTGCCGCGAAGACCATCAAGGAACTGGCAAAGAAGATCAAGGCGGCCGGAAAGCAGATTGCTCTCAATGCTGCAGAGAGCGGCGCGATTATTGCGCAGCAAGCCTACGGCCCGGACATTACGGTGGACGTTCGCCCGACCGACGACGGCGCGGTGATTGAAGCCATCGGGCCGGAAGTCATGTTCCTGGAGTTTGGCGCTGGCGCTGCCACACTGAGCGGAGGCGGAACCTTCCCCAACGCGGAGGCGGCGACCGGGACACGGATTGAACGCGGCGCGTACTCCGATCTCCGGCACGGACCCTACATGCGGAGCGGATACGTATCGTGGATTCCGCCGGGAGAAACGGAACCGATTACCGAGGTTTACCCGAGCCGGGGCCTGTATCAGGCGGAGCAGGAAGTGATCGAGTTTGCCGGTACGCGGGCAAGGGAGGAGCTGAGTAAGCTGTGATCGACATCGAGAACAAGGTGATCACCGAGGTGACGAACGCGGTACACGCGCAGTATCCCGGGATTACCGTGGCGAGCGATTACGAAGAGTACTTCGCAACCTTTCCCGCGGTGGCCATCTATCAAGTTAACAACGAACTGTATCAGAAATCGCTGGACGGCACCCTGACCGAGCACCATGCCAAGGTGACCTTCGAGGTGAACGTGTACGCGAACGATCAGTTCAACCGCAAAGGGACATGCATGGATATCCTGCAAATCGTGGATGCCTGCATGCTGGGAATGAGATTCGTGCGGACATACACCCGCCGGGTCCCCAATATAGACAGAAGCGTTTACCGGATGTACGCAAGGTACAAGGCCGTCGTGGAGGAAGGCAAAACCGAAAACGGCGTGACAACGCACCAGATGTACAGACGGTAAGAAAGGAGGAGAATCCCATGAAATGCCCCAGTTGCGGTACGGAAACCAATGAAGCAGTATGCCCGAGGTGCTGCATCGACCTGACACCGTATATGACCCCCGTGGAAGCCGTCGTCGCGACGGCCCCTGACAGGCCGAAACGGAACAGGCCGACCCCGAAAAGGGACGCCTACGGGAACCCCCAGGAATAAAAATGAAGGGAGAGAAAAAACATGGCTCTTGAACTTTCAACTGCCGGCGTAACCCTGAAGTACGTGGCTGAAACCACGGCCGGTACGCGGCCCACGAGCGGCTACACCGCCATCAGCTCCGTGAAGAGCATCGGCGACCTGAACCCGGAACCGTCCAACCTGGACGCGACCGACCTGAGCGACCTGGAGTGGAAGCGCTCCATCCCCGGCCTGAAGGATATCGGCGGTACCGTCTCCTTCACGGTGAACATGACCGAAGCCTTCCTGACGGAGTGGGCCGGCGTCGTGACCGCGTTTGAAACCGTGAGCGCCCAGTCCAGCGGCAAGGCGCTGTGGTTTGAAATCGCCGTTCCCGGTCTGACGAAGAGCTTCTTCTTCCGGGGCATTCCGGTCCCGCTGGGTCTGAGCGAAATCTC
>RHMF01001917.1_pt1 | contig 10448 bp, 8 predicted proteins | sample 5365151 | NCBI WGS metagenome assembly RHMF01 (sample SAMN10266501, study PRJNA497801) | feces metagenome | isolation source: feces | host: Bos taurus | place: China: Prairie of Fairy Mountain | collected 2017-08-14 | reverse complement strand
CAGCTCCCCGTGCGGCAGGCCGATGCCGATGGCACGCTCGACTGGATAGGCTCCACTTATGTGCGCGACGACGACATGATATACGACACACCCTACATGCGTGGGCGCAAGCTCGTCACCTTTGCCGGTGTGCTACGCTACGAAGCCTTTCCCCTGGCCAAGATCGTGCAACTGGTACTCCAATACGGGGCCAACGAGATGCGTCGCCCCGTAGAGATAGAGTTTGCTGTGCGTTTTCAGCCAACAGTCAACAGCCAACAGATAGAGGGAAACTCTCCATTAAAAGGCATCTTCTACCCCCTCCAGATACGTCCCATTGTGAGTGCTCGCGAGTGCATTGAGGAGGACCTGACTACCATACCCAAGGAAAACTTGCTCCTCTACTCATCGCGCTCGCTCGGCAACGGCATCATCACCGATGTGCACGACATCGTCTACCTTAGGGAGGGTGCCTTCGGCATGGCGGCCAATCAAGCCATCGCAGCCGAGATACGCCAGCTCAACCAGGCGTTTGCAGCCGAGGGCCGCGGCTATATTCTCATCGGTGAGGGGCGCTGGGGCAGCTCCGACATCGCCCTGGGCGTGCCCGTGGAGTGGGCAGACATCTCAGCCGTGCGCCTCATCGCCGAGGTCAGCGCCGACGGGCGCCACATAGAGCCATCGCAGGGTACCCACTTCTTCCAAAACCTCACTTCGTTTGGTGTAGGTTACCTCACCATCGACGGAGGTCACACGCGCGAACGCTTCGACCGCGCTGCGCTCGATGCCCTACCCGCCATGTGGGAGAGCCCGCTCGTGCGCCATGTCCGCAGTTCCACCCCCTTCGTCATCAAGATGGATGGTCTACATGGGATAGGCGCGGTAGAGAAGTAAGCGGAAAGGAAATGTTCAAGAATACTTACGCGGGAAATTGAGGAGTATACCCAGCAGGGCGATGGTACCGAGGACAAACGGATAGTAGAGATAGCCGAGAATAGAGAAGGGAGTGATGGAGGCCAAGCCTGCAGCCATAAGGATTTGTGCACCATAGGGGATAATGCCCTGAGCAAAGCAACTGAAAGTATCGAGAAGCGAAGCACTCATGCGGCGGTCTACCCCATAGCGGTCGGCAATATCGCGTGCCATAGGGCCTACAGTAATGAGTGCCACGGTGTTGTTGGCAGTACAAAGGTCGGCTAGCACGACGAGCAGGGCAATGGTAAACTTAGCACCACGCTTGCCATTGATACGGCGGGTGAGCACACGAATGAGATAATCGATGCCGCCATTATGGCGAATGAGCGCGAGCATACCACCAGCCAAAAGGGTAACTATAATGAGTTCGCCCATATCCAGGATACCTTCTCCCATAGCTGCCATCCAGCCCATGAGGTCAAAACTGCCACTAAGCATACCGATAATACCAGCCAAGAGAATACCAATGACGAGCACGGCCAGCACATCGAGTCCTATGACAGCGAGCACCAAAACGGCTACATAGGGTACCACCTTGTACCACTCAGGCATAGGCACATTGGCAGGAGCCTCGACACCGCTACCAAGGATAATATATAGTGCCAACACAAGGATAGCTGCGGGGGCGGCAAGGTAGATATTAGCTTTGAACTTATCGCTCATGCGACATCCTTGGGTTTGCGTAGCCACAATCGTCGTATCAGAGATAAAGGAGAGGTTATCACCAAAGAAGGCACCACCCACAACCAAGGCCACAATGAGGGGGAGCGAGGTGCCAGTCTGCTCAGCAATGCCTACAGCCACGGGAGTGAGTGCCACCACCGTACCCACCGAGGTACCTATGGAGAGCGAGATGAAGCAGGCCGCGATAAAGAGCCCGGGCAGCAGCATGCTGTCGGGCAGGAGGTTCAGAGTGAGGTTTACGGTAGCATCGATGGCTCCCATCGCTCCAGCCGCCTTGGCGAAGGCTCCAGCCAGCACGAATATCCACACCATGAGCATCATATTGGCATCGCCAGCCCCATGGGAGAAGATGGTGATACGTTCCTTGAGTTTCAGTTTGGGAGTGATGCACACGGCATAGGCCGAAGCCGTGAGGAAGGCTACGGTGAGGGGTACCTTATAGAAGTCACCGGCAAGCAGCGAACCCGCGAGGTACACTGCCATAAAAACGAGCATGGGGGATAGGGCGAGCATATTTTTTAGTGATGGATGAAGGAAGAAGAGTTAAGACTCCGAAAGCAAAGATGCTACTCAAATATAACTTTCGCACGGCAAGCTACTTCGCCGGCAGCCTTGCGTATCTCTACGTCGTACTCGTGATCATCGTCCTTTTTGTCCATATACACGGCAAGGGATTCGCGGTAGAAGCACTCGGCACTGTAGCTCACCTCTACGCGACGGATGGTGTGGGTGCGAAAAATCTCGAGCGGCAAGCAATTGAGTATGTGTTCTATATACTTAACACTGTTGAGGTGACCGTTGTAGTCGATGTCGCAGTAGAGCGGCATAAACTCGCCCGAAGGCTCTGTGGCAGTGACGCGTGCACGGCTCACGCCCTTGATAGGACACTCCTCATCGCAGCTATATGAGGCGAGTTCGCCATCGTAGAGCGTGGTCAGGTCGGCCGGTTGGCGTGTCTCTATATCGATGAGCGCCCAGGTGGTGCGTGCATAGCCAATGGTGCGGCCATCAGCAGAGAGCACACGGAAGTTACGCGAGGTAAACAGGCGATTGACACTCTCAACCCATGTCTCCACATAGTAGGTGTCGCCCTCGCCGGGATACTCGTATATTTCGATAGCCAAGCGCGAGAGCACCCAGGTCTTACCGTCAGCACTGAGACGAGCCTTACCAAAGCCACGTTCATCGGCATGGTTGCCGGCAGTGATAAGCATTTTATTGGCGAGGAAGCCAAACGACAAACCTCCCGTATAGTCAATTTGGAAAGTTTCTACTTCGAAAGGGTATTTTCCGATAAATGATTTCATCTTTTCATTCTTTTAAGGTTCATTGGAATGCAAAGGTAATGTAAAATTTCACTTTATCGAAATTTTGTGCTATTTTAACAATTGCTCCGCGAACACAGGAAGTAAGCTACAGTTCAGAAAATCGTACGTAATCTTGGTTTTTCGTTCGGTTTGTACTAATTTTGCCAACAAAACAAAAATTGTAAGAACTATGGCAGAAATCAATCCCAGTAAGACGATCATCGTATCGTATGACATGTATACCGAGTATGAAGGCGTGAAGGAGCTTGTAGAACAGGCTACCGAGGAACACCCCTTCCAGTTCACCACTGGCCTCGGCTTCACCTTCGAGGCGTTCGAGGAGAAGTTCAAAGATCTGAAGGAGGGCGATACCTTCAACTTCACCCTCACCAAAGACGAGACTAACGGCGACCGCCGCGACGACCTCATCTTCGATGTTGACAAGAATATCTTCTGCGTGAACGGCAAGTTTGACGACAAACAGATATACCCCGGTAACGTCATCCCCCTCGTCAATGCCGACGGCCAGCGCATGAATGGTCTCGTGGTAGAGGTAAAAGAGGAGGCAGTGACCATCGACCTCAACCACCCCTACGCAGGCATGAACCTCGTATTCGAGGGTAAGGTGCTCTCTATGCACGATGCCACCAAGGAGGAGATTCAGGCACTTATCAACATCATCACCGGTCAGGGCGGCTGCAGTTGCGGATGCGACAGTTGTGGAGGCAGTTGTGACGGATGTGGCGACCACGACCATGACGGATGTGACTGCGGACATTGTCACTAAGATAGTGAAGAGCTAACTTTTCACTTTTTCCTCATGAATTCCTTCGGAACCCTCTTCCGCCTCACCACCTTTGGTGAGTCGCACGGCCCCGCCATAGGAGGCGTGGTTGATGGCATGCCTGCAGGTATAGCCATAGACATGGATTACATACACAGCGAAATGTGCCGCCGTCGTCCTGGGCAGAGTGCTGTCACTACAGCCCGACACGAGGCTGACGAGGTAGAGTTCCTATCGGGTATTTTCGAGGGAAAGACTACGGGTACGCCCATCGGCTTCCTCATACGCAACACCTCACAGCATTCGGCCGACTACGACAATCTGCGCGATGTGCTGCGCCCCTCCCATGCCGACTATACCTACTGGCAGAAGTATGGTATACGCGACCACCGTGGCGGAGGCCGTTCATCAGCTCGCGAGACAGCCACACGCTGCGTGGCTGGCGCTCTTGCCAAGCTCGTTCTGCGCCAAGAGGGCATCAACATACAGGCCTACACCTCACAAGTGGGACACATTGCTCTCGACAACGACTACACCCGATACGACCTCTCTCTCACCGAGAGCAACATCGTGCGCTGCCCCGACCCCGAGAAAGTTCACCAAATGGAGGAACTTATCCTGAAAGTCAAGAGTGAGGGCGACACCATAGGCGGCATCGTTACCTGCATCATCGAAGGATGTCCCGTGGGATTGGGCGAACCAGTATTCGGCAAGCTGCATGCTGCATTGGGTAATGCCATGCTCAGCATCAATGCCTGCAAGGGATTCGACTACGGACGCGGATTCGAAGGTATCTGCGAGCGCGGTTCTCAGCAGAACGACCCCTTCATCAGCACCGACGATGGCACCATCACGACAGCCACCAATCGCTCGGGCGGCATACAGGGTGGCATCAGCAACGGACAACCCATTTACTTCCGCGCAGCTTTCAAGCCCGTGGCTACGCAACTGGGTGAACAGACCGTTCTTGACATCCACGGCACCCCACAGACCCTCCAGGCTAAGGGGCGTCACGATCCCTGCGTAGTCCCCCGCGCGGTACCTATCGTTGAGGCTATGGCTGCCATCACCATCCTCGACCATTGGTTGCAATACAAAACGAGACTGCATTAGCAGCCTCGCTTCATATGTATAAAAGCATAAATCAAGCCACACACCAGCCATGAACAAGCTACTTTCCTTACTTCTCCTGCTATGTAGCATGCTCGCACCCCTCACCGCTACAGCGCAGGATCATCTGTCGGCACTCATCCCCATGCCCAACCACATAGAGCAGCCTAAGGGCAAGCCCTTCTGCATCACGGAGTGTACTACCGTCCATTGCCCCCACGACTCGCTACACCACATTGCTGAGGCCATCACCCACAGCATCAAGCGTCACACAGGCATCGCCGTGAATATCTCGACAGAGAAGGAGCGGGGCGCCATCGTCCTACAAATCGACCCCACAATACAGGGCAACGAGCACTACCGGCTCGTAGTATCGGGCAAAGGCATCACCCTAAGCGGCAGCACCGCAGCAGCTCTCTACCGAGGCACCACGACCCTCAGCCAACTGCTGCTGGGCGACGTATGTGCCACATCGCATGGTGAGGTGCAGCCCATCGTCATTGACGACCAGCCGCGCTTTCCACACCGTGCTCTCATGCTCGACCCCGCACGCCATTTTCTGCCTGTCGAGGATGTGGAATTCTTCATCGACCAGATGGCCAAATACAAATACAACGTATTGCAACTGCACCTCACCGACGATCAAGGGTGGCGCGTTGCCATACACAGCCATCCACGCCTATCCAGCCATCAGCACTATACGCAGGACGATCTGCGCCGCATCATCACCTATGCCGCCAAGCGCCACATCGAGGTAATCCCCGAAGTTGATATCCCTGGGCACACCGTAGCCATCCTCGCAGCCTATCCCGAGTTGAGTTGCACCCATCTGCTCACCGACACCGTAACCGTAGGCACCACGACCAACCGCATGGTGTGTGCCGCCAATGCCAAGAGCTATACGATACTTTCCGATGTCATCACCGAATTGGCTGCACTGTTTCCCTCGTCCTATATCCATCTTGGAGGCGACGAGGCTGCCGTGCCTGTCAACTGGGCACAATGCCCGCACTGTCAGGAGCTAATGCGCAAACACAACTATACAAAAGCTACCCAATTGATGACACCCTTCTTTAACCGCATCCTCGCTACTGTGCGTCAATGCGGCAAGCGGGCTATCCTATGGTGCGAGCTCGACAATATATATCCTCCTGCCAACGACTACCTCTTCCCTTATCCCGAGGACGTCACACTTGTCACCTGGCGCTATGGGCTCACTCCAACGTGTCAGACGCTGACCCACAAGCATGGGCACCAGCTCATCATGGCACCTGGAGAATATGCCTATCTCGACTATCCGCAGTGGCGGGGCGACCTCCCCGAATTCAACAACTGGGGAATGCCGCTCTCTACATTGGAGAACTGCTACAAGCTGGACCCCGGCTATGGCCGCCCAGCCGAGGAACAACGCCACGTGCTCGGTGTGATGGGTACCCTCTGGGCCGAAGCCATTGCCGATATAAACCGTGCCACCTACATGGCTTTCCCCCGCGCCTTTGCATTGGCCGAGGCCGGATGGACACAGATGGAGCATCGCAACTGGGAGTCATTCAAGACACGCCTCTACCCCAACCTCACCGATCTGATGCGTTGCGGCGTATCGGTGCGCGTCCCCTTCGAGATTGTAGAGCGGGAGTAGACGCGGGGAAATGCCTGCAAGCCCCCCAAGCTATAAGAACGTATGTTTACTTGTTGTCCAGGTACCTGTCGAGCTGAGGCAATGTAGCGGGGTCCATCGTATTGTAGGTAACATTTTCCACGCTAAGTGCCTCTACATGTTCTACGCCATTGGCCGAGTCGGCCACGCAGTCTACAACGATGTTGCGCATCACCACATTGCGGATAGGCAAGCGTTCATCGCCACGCAATTCGTAGATGGCTTTGGCTGAGTCAACCTCAATATTGGTGAGGTAAATGTCTTGAATGCGGGTCAGCGTATCCTTATAAGTAGGTACGAGGTTACGCCATTGGTACAGCACATCGGTATCGATTTCGGCCACGCGCAAGGTGCCGCCCGTGCGGATGCTGTCCATATAGATGTTTTCCACGAAGGCACCACGGCGGTGGTTGGTTTTCACGAAGAAGAGACGATGCACGGTGCCCGGAGCCACACAGTTGGTCATATAGATGTTGCGTACACCGCCAGCCAGCTCACTGCCGATACCCAACAGCGTATGCCCTTGCTTGATGGTGCAGTTGCGCACCACGATATTCTCACAAGGGCGGTTCAATCGCCAGGCATCGTGGTTACGACCCGACTTGATGACTACAGCATCGTCACCCTGGTCAAACACACAGTCCTCGACAAGGAAGTTGCGACTCATCTCCAAGTCAATGCCGTCGTTGTTGTGTCCATGTGCACGCACGTTGAGGTTACGTGCCACACCACCGTCACACAGGTAGAGGTGTATAGTCCAGAAAGGGCTGCCGTCAATCTGAAAGCCATCAAGCAGCACGTTCTTACAGCGATTCAGTTGGATGAGGTGCGGGCGGAAGTTATTGTCGCCCACCGCCACCTGACGCTCCTCTACAGGCACATCCTTCGACATCTGGTGATAGAGGCCGGCCAAGGCATCCATATGCGCCTTCGGGCGACTAAACCACTTGCGCCATAGCCCCATCTTCGGATACAGCTTGCCAGGCCCCGTGATAGCCACGTTCTCGCACTCGAAAGCATATACCAGCGGCGAGTAGTTGTAGCACTCCATTCCCTCCCACGAGGTATGTACGGCAGGCAAATAGTCCTGCGGATTGTCAGTGAAGCGCACCACGGCCCCCTCGCTCAGGTAGAGGTTCACATTACTCTTCAGGTGTATGGGCCCCGTCAGCCACTCTCCGGCAGGAACAATCACACGTCCACCACCCGCTTCACTACAAGCGGCAATGGCCTCCGCGATAGCCTCGGTACACACGGTCGTGTCCGTAGCTCCGTACTTTGTAATGCAGAAATCCTGCTGTGGAAAGATAGGCACTCGGATGGCCTCCATCTCAAACGGAGCCTCCACTTCAAATGTCTCATACGTCACCTGCGGCGAGTTGCAAGCCGCGAAGCAGATTGCTGCCACGAGAGCCAATCTTGCCAACACGTTGGTTGTCTTCATTTTCTCCATATTCTGTTCGTTTCAATATACTATCACTTCCTCCACGGTGACCCAATCCTCGCGGCTACCGTAATGATTCTTGCGTTTGTCGCTCCACTCGGGATGCTCGCCTGCACACTCCACCACGAGGGTGTAGCTCGCGCGAGGCAACGGAGGACTCACGTAACGCAATCCGTGATCGTCCACCTTGCTATAGAAGTCAATGAGATTGCCGTGCACGGTATTACCCTCCTCGTCGAGGATACTCACACGGCCGTAGCCACCATTACGGAAGGTGTGCCCTATGAGAGCCACGCGCGCGCCCTCAAAGGGAAGCACCAAACGTGCTCCTTTTCGGTCGGCCTTGAAATTCACTTTGATGGCCTCTCCGCCCAGTTCGGTCACCGGCTGCAACGTCTCAGGATTCCATATGGGCCAATACTCGGGAATGCTGACGCGCAAGCCGTCAATCTGCATGGGCAACCACACATAGGTGGCCGACGAAGCTTGATGGGGATACGACCAGCGGTCGCCCATATACATGTACGTGATACTGTCGCCCCGGTGCAGAGGCAGTATAAAGGTCGATTGTGAATTATGGGTGAGCGTACCCTCGGGACAGAAGATTCCCTGTTTTGTCCACGGTCCCTCGATGCTGGGTGCGGTGTGGTAGAAGTTGTCGTTGCGCTCCCAACTGGTGAGGTTCGACCCGAAGAGATAGTACACACCATCCTTGTGCAACATAGCGGGCGACTCGCCTCCTCCCTTGATGCCACTGGCCACCTTCTTCACCGCCCTGCGGTAGTCTCTGCTCAGGCGGTAAATGTCACCATGGTGCATCAGCAAGTAGCCCGTACCGTCGTGGTCTTGAAAGGTACCCATATCCCACCTACGGATAGGCTCGCCCTTATAGAGCAGTGGTCCGACGAAGGTGTAGGGACCTGTGATGTGCTTCGCCACAGCCAGTCCCACCTGCGGGTCCTTGTAACGCATATCGTCAGTATGAGCCAGCATGATGTATTCGCCCGTCTTCGGGCAGCGCATCACCTTGGGACGTTCGCCCACACGGTTGGGACCCAGCAATCCTTCCTTCTGTAGGGGCAATGCCACCTGCTCGAACTTCCAGTTCACCAGGTCGTGACTACTGTAGCAGGCAAAGCCGGGGAAGGCATTTGTAGTGTCACTCTTCCACTCGCCAAAGAGGTAATACACTCCCTCCTCCTCCACAATGCAGGCACCGTGTGCATTCACCGGCCGCCCCTGGTCATCCGTCCAAGGTACGCCATTGACGATGTTGTGTACAAAAGGGTCAGACGGTTCTTGAGCGCTGACACACATTGACAGCAAAGCTGCCATAAGCAGCAATAGAGTTTTATTCATTTTCATAACCAACATCTTTCTTTCAACGATTTGGCAAAGTTAATTAATATTTCCAAAACAATGGAGAAAGAAGAGGACGAAAGTGCCGAATTGTGCCACAAGTTCCCATGTGGCACAAGAAAAAAAAGAGGCAACGCAATGCGTTACCTCTTTGTAGTCTCATTTGTCCTTCGGAGAGAGAATTACTTCTTCAAGCCGTTGAACTCGTCAGAAATTGTCAATTTCTTGCGTCCCTTAGCACGACGGGCAGCCAATACACGACGACCATTAGACCATTAGCGGTAGCCATTCTCTCACGGAAACCATGTTTGTTCTTTCTCTTTCTCAGAGAAGGTTGAAATGTTCTTTTCATTGCTCTGTTCTATTTATTTGTTTCTTTCTTTTCTGAATTCTGCGCCCTTTTTCGTCGTTAGGCTGCGTAATCGGGTTGCAAAAGTAGGGACTTTTTTTGAATTGACCAAAAAATGTGCTGATTTTATGCGAAAGATTTGGGCATTTTGCCGTTTTATGTTAATTTTGCAGCCGAAAAACGGAGAAAAAGTAGAAATTTAAGTATAAATAATAGACAAAGAAGTTATGATTAATGCACAAGACATCAAGAAAGGTACCTGCATCCGCATGGACGGAAAGCTGTACTTCTGTATCGATTTCCTTCATGTAAAGCCCGGTAAGGGTAACACCTTCATGCGTACTACACTCAAGGACGTGGTTGACGGCTACGTACTGGAGCGCCGCTTCAACATCGGTGAGAAGCTCGAGGATGTACGCGTAGAGCGTCGTCCCTACCAGTATCTCTATCAGGAGGGTGAGGACTTCATCTTCATGAACAACGAGACATTCGACCAGGCTCCCATTGCCAAGGAACTCATCACAGGCGTTGCCTTCTTGAAGGAGGGTATGACCGTAGAGGTGGTATCTGACGCTTCTACCGACACTGTGCTCTATGCAGAGCTTCCCACCAAAGTAGTGCTCCAGATCAGCTACACCGAGCCTGGTCTCAAGGGCGACACCGCTACCAACACTCTCAAGCCCGCCACACTGGAGACTGGCGCCGAGATTCGCGTGCCCCTCTTCATCACCGAAGGTGAGTTCGTTGAGGTTGACACTCGCGATGGCTCATACGTAGGTCGTGTGAAGATGTAATAATGG
>RHMF01001574.1_pt1 | contig 10448 bp, 8 predicted proteins | sample 5365151 | NCBI WGS metagenome assembly RHMF01 (sample SAMN10266501, study PRJNA497801) | feces metagenome | isolation source: feces | host: Bos taurus | place: China: Prairie of Fairy Mountain | collected 2017-08-14 | reverse complement strand
ATTACTCAATTTCTTCGAGATTCCAATGATATCAAATCTAAAATATCTTAAAATACACGATTTTCCCGTCTTTAACGCATTAAGAAATAGACAAAAATATGTGTTTTAATGTTTGGTAATCTCGGGATTTTTTTGTATCTTTGTAGGGTAGAATTGGCGATGTTATCGCCAAATAAGTAACCCTAGTAATTCACCATTTAAAACATCAAAAAGTTATGAACAAGACAGTAAAGAAAGTTCTCCAAGTCATCGGGTACATCATCGCCGCCATTTTAGGCGCAGCTGGCGGATCCACGCTGATGTAAGAAAGAATGAAATCTTACGAAGACCATGAAAGACAATAAGGGCTTCAAAATCTCTCAGTACGCCTGTGCGGTGCTGCTCATCGTGAGCAGCATCGTGCTCGTGGCCTATCAGGTAGTCGAGATCCACGACGTGGCAGGAGGGCTGCTCTATTATGTGGCACAGTCGTTCCTCCTGGCAGGCTCGATCTTCGGTCTCGACCAGTATATCAGAATCATCAATAAGCATTATCATGAAAGAGAATCAAAACAACAGGAGTGAGCTCAGCGCCGTTCGCTTGTCGCCTCATTTGGCTTCGCCGAATAAGGCTACGCTCAGCCAAACAAGCGAGCTTGATGGCGTTCGCTTGTCGCCTAACTTGGCTTCGCCGAGTGAGGCTACGCTCAGCCATTTAAGCGAGCTTAATGGCGTTCGCTTATCGCCTCATTTTAAGCTGAGCGAATTTCTCAATCTGGGCAAATACCCAGAGAATATCCCCACGATGCAGGCCGTGGCGAACCTGACCTACGGCTGCCACCAGCTATTGGAGCCTGCACGGCTTATCGTCGGCCCCATCATCATCAACTCAGGCTTCCGTTGCGAGGCTGTGAACCGCAAGGTTGGTGGTGTCCGCAGCTCTCAGCACCTCATCGGCCAAGCCGCCGATATCCGGCCGAAAGATCCGTCGCAGTTCACCACGCTTGTGGATTTCCTGAAGAACTGGGAGTACACCGACCAACTCCTGACAGGCTCCACCTGGCTTCACATCTCCTGGAACCCCTTCACCCCTCCCAGACACTTCGTCCGGATTGGCTATTACAAATAAAAGCGTGCTACCAAAAGGCAGCACGCTATATAATACTTACGGAATTAATGCCTGAGTCCTATCAAAGAAGACCATTTGTCCTTAGCCAATGCTTACCCTTTGGGGTAAGACAGTAAAGCAGGAATAAAATGCAAGGTATGGCAATCACTACGAATCCAATGTAAACTCCCATAATCAATTCCCTTTCTTTCTCTTGTTTGTTAATATTAATCCTACTATCAATGCTGAAAGTGAGATGATGAATGAACAGATGTAAATGACAATCTTGTCATCAAGATCCTTGAATAAGGATGTTATCATCACACCGGTCACCACGTATTTGGAAATGTCAAGGAGGTACTTTCCAAGATTTTGGGCCTTTGCCCTCTCACGTCGCGTGCTCATCGGCAAAAGTAGAGAAAAAGTTCGACACTACCAAATAAATGGCCCAATTTCTCACATTTTTTTAATCTTTTCTTTTTCATAATATTTATACTTAAAGTTAATAATATGTTTTGTTCTTTGCAAAGATAGATATTTTTCTCTTATCTTCCAAACTTTTGGCCATGATTTTAAGTTTTTTGCCCCAAAGGGTATTTGTTTCCAAAGTTTTTTGTATCTTTGCCACTTGAACACCGGCTGATGGTTCTAACGGGACTACAGGCTGCTACGTCTTATATGTATTTTTAGGCTTCAGCGGAAGCCCGCCGGTGTGATTTTCGGTAGACGTGATCCAATCTGTTCGAAACGGCTATCCTCTTGGACTCATCTATTTCTCCAAGGTCGGCGAGGATAAATATGAGGTGCTCGACGGTCAACAACGCATCACGTCGCTGGGGCGCTTTATCACGGAAAAATTCGCATGGATTGATGCTGATGGCAGACCTTGGTATTTCACCGCCTTGAATAAGGATGAGCAGGAACAATTCTTGAATACCAAGTTATTGATATACGTTTGCGAGGGAACGGAAAGGGAAATCAAAGACTGGTTCCGTACCATCAACATAGTGGGTATTCCACTCAATCCGCAAGAGACTCTCAATGCCGTCTATTCTGGTCCCTTCGTCACAAAAGCCAAAGAGGAGTTCAGCAATTCCAATAACACCAGTATCAACAAATGGAGCCATTTTATTCCTGGTAACGCTAAGCGACAGGATTTTCTGCACACAGCCCTTGCATGGATATCAAAGGACACCGGTGATAAGTCCGTATTGCGCCTTAGGTCATGATGCCAACCGCACCCGCATCTGGAAACTTGCTGAAATGGATGCCGATCATGTGACAGCCTGGAGTAAAGGCGGAGCTACGGACATCGAGAATTGTCAGATGCTTTGTAAGGCTCATAATCGGGCGAAAGGAAATAGATAACTAAAACCAAGGAAGATATGAAAGCAAATTTGGAAGAAAGGGCTGCCAACGGTATCCGTGAATATCTGTCTTATATTGCAATATTGCATGGTCATTGCAAGTGCGGTTATCAGATAATACAGTCCACTTCATATTTTACTTCTCTGTTTTTTATTAGTAGGCATATACAAGCCCGTACTTCTCATGCAGCTTCCGAAGAGAGCCGTCGGACTTCATCTGACGGATGACATTGTTCACCATCTGCAAGAGATCCTCCTGCCCCTTCTGCATGAGGACACCAATTTCACCATGAGTAAATGGAGCGTTCAATAATGGAGCTGCCAGTCGGGTGTCAGTCTGCACGTAATAAGGAGCCTCTGTAATTTCCGTTATCATCACGTCGGCTGCACCTTCGGCTACAAGTGTCGGTATTTCCTCGTTCTTTGGGTGAACGACTATCTTTGCGTGAGTCAGGTTCTCGTTGGCAAACTTCTCATTCAGTCCCCCAGGATTCACCATGACAGTCACTCCGGGCTTGTCTATGTCGTCCAACGACTTGTAGCGGTCTGCCTCCGAAGTCCTGCAAAGGATGGTCTTGCCGTTAGCCAGATAGCCGTCGCTCATGAGCATCGTTTCCCGTCTGGTATCTGTTATGGTTATTCCACCAATGGCAAGGTCGAACAATTGAGGCTCTGTAAGTACGTCGGCTGTCAATGTAGGCCATGAGGTCTTTTTGAACTCTATATTTACTCCTAACCTTTTCGCAATCTCATTTGCAATTTCAATACCAAAGCCCCAATATGTTCCATCGGGCCCACAGAATGATAACGGTCTGTAGTCACCGGTAGTGCCAAAGAGGATTGTGCCCTGGTCCAGAATCTCTGCAACTTTGCCATCAATCGTTGTGATGTTGCTCTGTTTAGTTGTATTATTCTTATTTGAAGCGCATGAGGCAAAACAGACCATTCCGCACATGGTCAGAACGGCTATCAGAACCCCAGTCTTTAATCTTTCCAAGATTATCATTTTCGCAAATTTTGTTGCAAAATTACCAATTCGCTCCAGGACTATGCGTTTTATGCTTTATTGAACTTCGTCTTCGGTTGCTTGCAGCGTGGGCAGCGCCAATCGTCAGGCAGGTCTTCAAAAGCCACGCCATCGTGTTCGGCTGGGTCGTACAGGTAGCCACACACAGAGCAGACATATTTGCCAGAGTCTTCCTTCTGAGAGAAATCTATCTCTGCCAATACTGTTGGTACGGGATTGTCGAGATCCATCACACGCTTGGCCTCCAGATTCTCATAGCCCTGTGGCGTATGGGTGCCGCAATAAACGGTAGGTTGATGGCGAATGAACTCACGTACGCGATCCATCGTCTCGCGAGCTGCCGGCAGGTCGTCATAGACAACAGAAAGCTTGTTCGCATAAAGAGCCTCATCAACGTAGGTGATGTCTCCCTCGAACATATAGAATAAGCCCTCGTTCTCTGCAATGATAAGACTGTTGCCGTTAGTATGTCCCTTGGCCTTGATATAGTAAACGCCCTCAGCAATCTTCTGACTTTCCGGGAAATTGTAATAAGCGCCGTCAGTAAATTCCACAGGAACTATATTCGGGATGCCCTTGAGCTCGTCTGCTCCAATTTCTTCTGCATTAACATAAATCTTTGCATTGGGGAAGGAACGCAGCTCTCCTGAATGGTCGGCATGCTTGTGGGTCAGCAGTATCTTTGTAACCTGCTCTGGTTTGTATCCCAGGGCTGCCAAAGCATCCATATATTCGCAGATGCTCTTACCGATATAGATGGGCGCTGTCTCCTCAGGTGCACCATCGGGGAATCCTGCTGGCAGACCGGTATCTACCAAGATGACTTCGTTGCCAGTGTCTATCAGATAGTTCTGCAGACTGCCACGATAGCGGATGTTCTTGTCAAACTTCTCTTGTCCTTCCTCGCCACCAAATGCGAATGGCTGAGAATAGAATCCGTCTTTGCGGAATTTTACTGCTTTGATGTCCATTGCTTCTTCTTTTTTTTGTGAATATTATTGTTGTTTATCCAAAGATTGTTCGAGAGGTTTCTGGCCCTCATTTACCCGTTTCTTCACAAGGATGAAGGGTATGAACCCATAGGAGTTCAGAAAAGGGATCCACGACTATTAATGAGGCATCGAGCTGTAGCGGATGACGTCTCCACCTAAAACCTTATATAATTGTATGGTGGAACCTAATAATCCATAGCGATGGCTCAGTAAAGAGAGTCGCGCCTCAAGCAGTGCTTGGCGGGCCAGAAGCACTTGCAGATAATTGACCTCACTGTCGTAGTTCATCCTTTTCTCTGTCGCATCCAGCACATCCGTGAGCTTTTCCACCTGCTGTGAGATTTGTTTGATGGCCCGCTGGTTGTATTGGCGGGAAGCCAGAACATTGTTGACCTCTTGCCCTGCTTGGAGAATGGCTTGGTGGAAGGCAATTTTAGCCGTCTCTTGTCCGGCTTTTGCTTCCTTGACCGCTGCCTTCAGCTTGCCTTTGGCAAAAACGGGCTGTGTGAGCGAACCTAATGTTCTCATAAGCAGCCCCGATGGAGAAACCACTTCATCAACGTCATTAGTCCAGCCGATGATGCCTGAGAGATTCAGGGTAGGGTAGAGGGCTGCCCGTGCCTTGTTGGTGAGATAGAAGGCTTTCTTGAAGGCTGCCTCTGCCTGACGGATATCAGGACGCGTGGCGAGTGCCTGGATATTCACTTTCGGTATCAGGGGTATCTGTTCACAGGATGCCTGAAAGTAGCCCCTTTCAATATGACCGCTATAACGCCCTAATAAGGTACAGAGTGCATTTTCTGTTTCTACCATCTGCAGCTGAAGCGCCTCAAGAGTTTCTTCTGCTTCAAGTTTGCTGGCCTCAGCCATACTTACCTCGTCGCTGGTAGCCTCGCCCACAGCCATCAGTTCTTTCTGGGCTCGTACGCTCTCTTCCCAGCTATTGACAATGTCTCGAGTCTCTTTGATCTGAGCATCGTACATCTCGAGTTGGTAATAACTGGTGGCTATCGTGGCAATCAGTTCCACCTGCACAGCCTGTACATAGGCCGCCTTCTCCTCAACATTAGCAGCGGCGGCTTTCTTTGCATTCTGCAGTTTTCCGAAGATATCGACCTCCCAACTGACTTCTGCTCGGAAACCAAATGTGCTTTCCGTCTTTGGATCGTTTCCCGAATTCTTGAAACGTACCGTCTCGCCTTTGGCCCCGAGTTCGAGTGAGGGGAACAACTCACCCTTGGCATTGCGCAAGGAGGCTTTGGCTACATCTACTTGGAGTTTGGCGATGTTCAGGTTGCTGTTATGAGCCAACCCTTCCTCGATAAGAGCTGCTAGACGGGGCTCTGTGAACAATTCGCGCCACCCCTGTGAAAATGAGGAGTGAAGCGTGAGGAGTGAATCATTTGCCTGTGCAAGGTCGGAACGCACAATGCTGTCGTTGATGATGGAGCCCTTGCGCTGATAGTTGGAATAAGTGCCGCAACTGGTGAAGACGAACAAGGAGATGAGAAGAGGTATTACACTATTTGGCAGCCGCCGCTTTGACATATATTTCTCCTCCAGATGTTGGAAGATGATAAAGAATACGGGTACGAAGAAGAGCAGAGCAAGGGTGCCAATTGTCATGCCGGCTATGACGCAGATACCCAATGATATGTTACCGACAGCTCCTGCACCTGTGGCAAAGACCAGCGGTAACAGACCGATAATAAGCGTCATGGCCGTCATCAGGATTGGGCGCAGACGGACTTTGGCTGCCTCAAGGGCTGCATCGCGGATACTCAAGCCCTCACGGCGACGGGAACTGGCATATTCCGTCAGCAGAATACCCGTCTTGGCCAGCAGACCAATCAGCATGATGACACCCACTTGCATGTAGATGTTATTCTCCAATCCAATCAAATAAACGACAGCGAAGCTGCCTGCAATACCAAAGGGCACGCTCAGCAATACCGCCATCGGGATGAGCATACTCTCATAAAGTGAGCATAACACGAGATAAATTAAGACCATGACGAGCAGCAACACCCAAGTCATGTTATTGGTAGTAGTAATCTCTTCGCGGGTCGTTCCTGTGAAATCATAGCCATAGTTCTGTGGCAATGACTGGCTGGCAACATCAGCAACGGCTTGAATAACATCGCCTGAACTATAACCGTCTTTTGGGGTAATCTCGATTTTGATACTTGAGAACAGGTTGAAGCGCCCCAGCGACTCTACACCGTATGTTTTCTTGAATGTCACCAGTTCGGTGATAGGAATAAAGTTGTTTTGACTGGTATGAATCAAGATATTATTCAGGTCGTCTATATCAGCACGCAACTCCGGATCGGCCTGCAGGATGACGTGATAAAGCTTACCGAAGGCATTGTATTGCGAGGCATAATCGCCACCAATATAACCGTTGAGCATTTTGAGCACAACTGAAGGCTCTATGCCATAACGTTTACAAATGCTGGCATTGACAGATACGGTAAATTGAGGGAAGTTCACTTCGTAGGAACTGTACACCTCGCCAATCTCTTCGCGTTTGTTCAAGGCTATAGCAAAACTATCAGTCACCTCCTTCAACTTGTCTGTCGAGCCGCCTTGATAATCCTGTACATACAACTCGATACCGTCGCTAAAGCCATAGCCTGTGACTGTTGGCAACGCATAAGTAAACATGGAGCCAGTCTTGATGGGACGGATATGCTCTTCTATCTTCTTGAGTACATTGTCGATACGATGTTCACTGCCTCTACGCTCATCCCAAGGTTTAAGCTTCATAATCATCATGCCCATATTGTCACCTTCGCCACCGAGTATGTTCCATCCTACTATAGAAGCACTCGTCTCAACTTCTTCCAAGTCCTTCACGGCTTCGGCTACCTTATGAACAGTCTTTTTCGTCTGTTCCAAAGTAGAACCAGGAGGCGTTGTGATGTCAACCATCGTAATACCAGTATCCTCGTAAGGTATGAGCCCCGTGGAGGTCACTTCCTTGAGCCATACCAGCAAGACAATGGGTATCACGATCAGAACAACAGCCAGCCATTGATGATGAAAGAACCATGACAAGCTTTTCTGATATTTCTCTGTCAGTGCTGTCACCGATGCATTAAAGGCACTTCCTAACCGGTGTCCGAATGTTTGAGCCCCACGAGAGGGGGCGGCATAAGCAGGGGTCGAACCCCTTTCATCTCTCAGAAGTATTGCGCAGAGGGCAGGAGAAAGGGTCAGTGCGTTCAGCGTTGAGAAGGCAACGGCAGCTGCCATTGTCAGTCCGAACTCCTTATAATAAGTGCCGCTCAGACCGCCTGTGAAAGAAGCTGGAATAAATACACACATAAAGACTACTGTAGTCGTAACGACTGCCGTACCGATATTACTCATGGCATTGAGAGTGGCCTGATAAGGGCTGCGCACCCCTTTCTCGAATTCGCTCTGTACAGCCTCAACCACCACAATCGCGTCATCGACCACAGTGCCGATAACCAACACCAAGGCGAACAGTGTAATGAGGTTGAGCGAGAAGCCAACCAAATACATAAAGGCAAATGTAGTGAGCAGCGAGACGATGATGGCAAAGGCTGGTATCAGTGTGGCACGATAATTCTGTAGGAACAGCAGCACTACCAACACCACCAACAGGATGGCCTCGACGAGGGTCTCATAGACTTCAGCCATAGAGGCGTTGAGGAAATCATTGCTATCGAGTAGTACTTTGAACTCCACACCTGGCGGCAGATGAGGGCGGATATGCTCCATGAGCTCGTCTATCTCTATGTTTACCTGTCGCGCATTAGAACCTGCCTTCTGTGTGATAAAGGCCACCGTGCCGTTATGCCCGTTAATCCAACTGTCAGTTGCATAGTTTTCAGCCCCCAGCTCACAACGAGCTACATCGCGAAGGCGGAGATCTTCACCTTCGGGAAGTGACTTAATGACGATATTCCCAAATTCCTCTTCACTGAGCAACCGGCCACGATAGACCATCGTGTACTGAAAGGTATGTTTGGAATTTTTGCCCAGTGTGCCGATGGCAGCCTCGCTGTTCTGTGCCTCTAAGACTTCCTCGATGTCTTGAGGCGTCAGGTCGTAATTTGCCATACGCTTCGGGTCGAGCCAGATACGCATGGCGAAGGTGTTACCAAGCATATTCACCTTGCCAACCCCCTTGATGCGCTGCAGACGCGGTTTGATGTTAATATCGAAATAGTTGGAGATGAAGTCACTCTCGAAGCGGTTGTCTGGACATTCCAAGGCAATGACTTTCAGAAAGGTTTGCTGTGACGTCTCTACATGGACACCCGTCTTGAGCACTTCCTGCGGTAAGATACCCTCTACTTCGCCTATCTTGTTCTTTACCATCACCACAGCCATTTCAGGGTCAATGCCATACTTGAAGACGACTTGGATGGAGGCAGAACCACTGCTCGTTGACGAGGAACTGATATAGTCGATGCCGTTGGCACCATTGATAGCCTGCTCAATAGGTACAATCACACTCTTCTGGACAGCATCGGCACTGGCGCCTGGATAATCAGCACTCACCTCTACGATGGCTGGTGCCATGTCAGGAAACTGCTCTACTGGCAGATTGACGTAGCCGACTATACCTACCAATGCCATCATCACCGCAAAGGCAATCGACAATATCGGACGGTCTATGAAGAACTTGCTTTTCACTTTCTTACCTTTCTACCTTCTTACTTTTTTACCTTTATCCGCATTCCGTCTTTCACCATTCCGGCTCCTTCAGCGATGATGACATCACCAGCCTTCAAACCCTCAGTCACAACATAGTCCTTTCCATTATTATATGGAAAGACCTTGATTTCGCAGGCCTTGGTAACCCCATCAATCACTTTATACACAAACTGCTTATTCAGAATGTCGTAAGTAGCCTCCTGTGGAATCACGATGACGTCCTTCAGCTCGTAGGGCATGATGACCGTACCATTGCTGCCATTACGGAACAGGTCTTCTGAATTTTCAAACGAAGCTCTAACGATGACAGAGCCTGTTGACTCCTCTACATTACCGCTGATGGCATTGATGCGTCCTTTGTGATGGAGTTCCTTCCCCCAATATGTGACGAGTGACACCTCTGGCAGGGCTGAGGGCAGGTCGCTCACGCTGCATTTATATAAGGTTGTCCAATCGTGAATTGTCTTTTCCGACATAGACATATAGGCGAAAAGATGCCGGGGGTCAGTGACGTTGGTCAGCTCCGTCTCCATCGAAGGGGCTACCAATTCGCCCAAACGGTATTTAATCATACTGAGCACACCATCGGAAGGACTGGTGATGACCGTATATGACAGTTCATTGCGGGCTGTCTCCAAGTCAGCCTGTGCCTCAGCCAAAGCACCTTCTGCCTCAGCCTTGGCATTGCGCGCCTTGTTCAAATCGAAATCACCCACGACATGCTGTTTGTGCAACTCTTCCTTGCCCACTAAATTCTGACGCGCAGTAGCCAGCTGTGCCTTCGCACTGGCCACCTTGGCCTCTGCACTTCTCACAGCCGCCTGATAGGGCGCCTGGTCAATGACAAACAATGGCTGACCTTTCTTTACTCGAGCACCTTCCTTGACACAGATCTTAGTAATCTTACCACTGATTTGAGGACGGATGGTTGCTGGGTTCTCCGTCTCGATTTTGGCCGTGAACTCACGGGTGACGGTGTAATCTTGCAACTTTATCGTCAGCGTGCGGTATTCTTCGTCAAGTTCTTCAGCCTCCTCGTCACCACTCAGGCTATTGATTAATCCAATAATTAGCAACAACCCCGTTAGCAGGCAAACAGGAATCCATATTTTCTTGTTCATCTCAAAAGGGCACTATTATTCTATATGAATATCCTTCAGTTTCTTACCTTGGTCACCAATCAGCTGTAACGTGTATTCTGCTGAGAGCCTGGCCATTGTGTCGAGCTGTTCCTGTGTATAGAGGGCTTCGCTGCCCTCAACGTTGAAGGTCAGACCCTCCTC
>RHMF01001572.1_pt1 | contig 10460 bp, 12 predicted proteins | sample 5365151 | NCBI WGS metagenome assembly RHMF01 (sample SAMN10266501, study PRJNA497801) | feces metagenome | isolation source: feces | host: Bos taurus | place: China: Prairie of Fairy Mountain | collected 2017-08-14 | reverse complement strand
TTTGGTTGCAATAAGGGGTCAACAGACATTCCTGCATCAGTTCACCATCCAAGGGAACTGAAGACATTTCCTGTAAATCAAAATCAACTTTTCTTTCCTGTGTTTGACTACCACAGGAAAGGAAAATCAATAATGACAGGAATAACGTAATGGTTTTACAAGTATTTCCTTTCATACATTTTAGGTTTATTGAGGTTCTTCGGGGTACAAATATATATAAAATGGAGTTAATTTCATAATTTTTCTTCATGAACTTCAGACTCACTGTTTGTCAATGGGTTACAATGAAGTTCCCGTATGAAGTTCCTTTTTGGGTGGATAGCAATGTGGCTGCGAAGTTGTGAATTTGAACACTTCGAACGAAAAGTGTAGAAATATCAACAAGAATCGGAAGCTTACAGAAAACGCCTAATTGTTTTTAAAAAACGATTAGGCGTTTTGCATCGAACGCCGAAGCGTTTTGTCTGAAACATCGAAATGTTTTCTTTTGACCTTGAAAGGTTAATTTTAACAAATTCACCCCCGTGAAAGGGTGAAAGGAACATAAAAGCACTCCCTTCACCGTAACGAACAACTATCCAGCGAGTTACATCATGGTGAAAGGAGTGAATGCAGTGTATGATATTCCTATGGAGAACAGCCTTCTCCCGTTTATCCTATCAGAACAAGAACCTCACTACATCATTGAAGTTCGCCCAAATGAGCAATCCGAACAGAAGAATCATACCCACCATCTGGGCACGCTCCATGAACTTGTCACTTGGCTTGCGACGAGCAATGATTTCATACAAGAGGAACAACACGTGTCCACCATCGAGTGCCGGAATCGGAAGAATGTTCATAAATGCCAAGATGATAGACAAGAAAGCAGTCATTTCCCAGAAACGATGCCAATCCCAAACCTTCGGGAAAATGCTGCCGATAGTTCCAAAACCACCCACACTCTTCGCACCTTCAGCAGTAAAGACATACTTCATATCGTTCACATAGCCCTTCAATGTATTTACTCCTAATGCAATACCTGCAGGGAAGGCCTCAAAGAAGCCATATTCCTTGGTAGTCACTTTATAATCAGCCAATGCTTTCGAAGTGGCACCTACCATAAACAAGCTATCTGTCTGTACAGCTATCGTATCGTTCACTCCGGAACGAGCATATACCAATGTAAAACCAACAGTCTTCTGACCTTCAGCCTCAGCTTCCGAACGGAGCGCAGCCAACTTATTCACAAAGGCATTGTAAGAACTTAGTGATTCACCATTGACTGCCAGCAACTTATCACCCGGACGAATACCGACTTCGGCAAACGGACGACCCGGTATTACCGAATCCACCACATTAGGAAGCAACGGCTCTACAAAAGCAGGTATTTCCTTTGCTACATCCAGCAAGCTAACTTCCGGCATATAGACCTCTACTTCTTGTCCGCCACGATTGACCTTCACCACACGAGCCTCGGTAATAGCACGAAGCATATCCACATCAAGACGTGTCAACGGTTGGTCATCGGCACTCAACAAAATGTCACCATCGCGGAAACCTATTTCTTCCGCACGTTCGTTGAACTCCATACCATAGGTCATGTCTTGCAACGACACATACTGATCGCCCCACTTGAAGAGAATCATCGAATAAATAAAAAGGGCAAGTAAGAAGTTCATCATCACACCACCCACCATAATGAGCAAGCGTTGCCATGCCGGCTTGGCACGGAATTCCCAATTTTCTACCGGATGGTTCAAGTCTTCTGACGATTGTGTTTCGTCCACCATGCCGGCGATTTGTACGTAACCACCCAATGGTAACCAACCTACACCATATTCAGTCTCACTGTTCTTCGGTTTGAACTTAAAGAGCGAGAACCATGGGTCGAAGAACAAGTAGAACTTGGTTACACGCACTTTGAATAGTTTCGCAAAAAAGAAATGCCCTCCTTCATGGATGATGACCAACAAAGATAAACTCATCATCAACTGAAGAGCACGAATCAAAAATGTCTCCATTTATTATTTATTGTTTAAATTATTATCAAATCAAACTTTCGGCAATACGGCGAGCCTCAGCATCCGTCGCTACATAATCCTCGTATGTCGGTGTCTGAATGAACGGTACCTTAGCCATCGACTGCTCAATGACCTCACTCATGCGAAGGAACGGAATGCGGTCTTTCAAGAATGCCGATACCACCACTTCATTGGCCGCATTGACGATACAAGCCATGTTGCCTCCCTTGTTGAGCGCTTCGTAAGCCAAAGCCAAGCAACGGAAACGATTGGTATCCGGTTGTTCGAAGGTCAGTTCCGTCATCTTCGAGAAGTCAAGTCTATCGAACGATGCCTTGATGCGTTGTGGATAAGAGAACGCATACTGAATGGGCAGACGCATATCCGGCATACCGAGTTGGGCCTTCACCGCACCATCTTCGTATTGTACCATCGAATGGATAATGGATTGCGGATGTACCACCACCTCGATTTGATCCGGACGTACCCCAAAAAGCCACTTTGCTTCAATCACCTCGAAACCCTTGTTCATCATCGTAGCCGAATCAATGGTAATCTTCGCACCCATCTCCCAATTAGGATGCTTCAATGCCTGTTCCTTGGTGACGTGCTGCAACTGCTCCATCGTAAACTTACGGAACGGACCTCCCGAAGCTGTCAAAATGACTTTTTCCAACGCATTGTTCGGTTCCAGGCATTGGAAGATGGCCGAATGTTCCGAATCCACCGGAAGAATCGGCGTCTTGTATTGTTGTGCCAAAGCATTAATCAATTCACCTGCCACGACAAGGGTTTCCTTATTCGCCAAGGCAATGGCCTTTCCTGCACGGATAGCATTCATCGTCGGACGAAGACCCGCATAACCTACCATCGATGCCAATACCACATCAATCGGCTTGGCTTCCACAATCTCGCAAAGTGCATCAGCACCTGCATAGACTTGAATCGGCAAGTCTGCCAACATTTCTTTCAGCTGCAAATACTTGGCCTCGTTGGCTATTACTACTGCCGCCGGCATGAACTTACGAGCCTGTTCGGCCAGCAATTCCACTTGATTATTGGCAGTCAAGGCATATGCTTCGTATAGATCAGGATGCTCCTCTATCACTTTCAAGGCTTGTGTACCGATAGAACCGGTCGAGCCTAATATTGCTATTTGTTTCTTTTTCATGGTTCCTTAAAACACTATATATTTGGAAGGGTCGAGCGCTCGCCCTCTGTTCCATATTTCAAAATGCAAATGGGGACCAGTCGTTTTCTCTCCCGTGTTACCAACCAAAGCAATCGCCTCGCCAGCCTTCACGGTATCCCCCACTCTTTTCAATAATGAACCGCAATGCTTATAGACAGACACAAGATTCTGACTATGTTGCACCTGAATGACATAACCCGTATCGGCCGTATAGGTAGCCAAGATAACGGTGCCATCGAGTGTAGCCAAAACACTTTCATTCGAACTTGCGGCAATATCGATGCCGAAATGTTTCTGATTCGCATCGAAGGTCGAAGAAAGCATACCACGGGTCGGACGGAAAAATATCAAACCCGTAACCGTCGGCGCATTGTCTATCGTTGTCAAGTTATATCGTTCGGTTTCTTCGTACTGCTTGCGGAATTCATCCTCAGCTTGCGTACGTTCCATAAGCTCTTCGGTACGTGCTGTAGTCAACGAATCCATTGTAGAAACGCTATCCGCTTTGATGTTTCCACTGATAATGTCTTGGATGTTCATGATATACATACGCTGACGTTCCAACATTCCTTGCAAGGAATCAGCACGCAAGGCATTCATCACCACCTGTTCACGGACTTCTGTATTCATATATCCCGGCAGATAATTACGCAACGGGGTAAATACAATAATCAGTGATGCAATCAGGAAGATAACAGTCACGGCAGAAAGCAAGACGGACACACCGTTCAGCTTGGACACATGAATGCCCACGATTTCTTCCAACGTGTTTTCGTTGGTGATGGTCAATTTATACTTGAACTTGAAGTTCTTCCAAAATGCTTTCCGTTTGTTCTTCATACCTTATATTATATATAGGGGTTACAATAGACCTTCGGGCACTTCTACCGTCAGTCTTCTTTTCTTCTTCTCCAGTTTCACCATAAATTCCTCATGAGCCGGCAAAAGGATTTCTTCACCATCGGGAGTTTCGATAGAGAACAGTACATTCATCGTGCTATCATCTACCGCCACGATTTCGCCCAATTCGCCATGATTGATATCCGTCACCTGGAAGCCTACAAAATAGCCCCAAGTCGGGATGTCGTCCGAATCGTCCTCTTCCACATACTTCAACGGGAAATAGACTTCCACATTCGTAAACTTACGGGCTTGTTCGGCTGTATCGATACGGTCGAGCTTTACCAAAGCCGTTGTGTCCGAACGGAAACGGTATTCTTCGATGAAGAAAGGCACCATAATACCATCCAACAGACAAATCAAATATTCAGCATCCACACGATCGAATATATCATCGGTGAAGGTAAAGGACAATTCCCCCTTCACACCATGCGGTTTGTTGAATACACCTATCTTAAAAACTTCGTCCTTCTTTATCATAGTTTATATTCTTGTTATTCTAGCGCCCAATGCATTGAGGCGTTGTTCAATATTCTGATAACCACGGTCAATCTGTTCGATATGGTGGATACGACTGATTCCTTCGGCGCTCATCGCAGCAATCAACATGGCAATGCCGGCACGAATATCCGGTGAAATCAAGTTGCCTCCACGCAAAGGGAACTGATGGTCATGACCAATCACCACGGCCCGATGAGGGTCGCAAAGGATAATCTGAGCTCCCATATCTATCAACTTGTCCACAAAGAACAAACGACTTTCGAACATCTTCTGATGAATCAATACACTTCCCCTGGCTTGTGTGGCTACCACAAGGATAACACTCAGCAAGTCGGGCGTCAAGCCTGGCCATGGCGCATCGGCAATGGTCATGATGGAACCATCCATAAACGATTCTATCTGATAATGTTCCTGCTCGGGGATGAACAAGTCATCGCCCCGTTGTTCCATCTTGATGCCAAGACGACGGAAAGCTTCGGGAATGATACCGAGATTCTGAAACGATACGTTCTTGATGGTGATTTCGCTTCGGGTCATGGCAGCCATGCCAATGAAGCTTCCTACCTCAATCATGTCCGGAAGTACGGTATGTGTACATCCGCCCAAAGTTTCCACTCCTTCAATGGTGAGCAAGTTCGATGCAATGCCCGAGATCTTTGCTCCCATGGCATTCAGCATCTTACAGAGCTGTTGTAAGTAAGGCTCGCAAGCCGCATTATAAATGATGGTTGTCCCTTTAGCCAAGACAGCAGCCATTACGATGTTGGCCGTACCTGTCACGGAGGCTTCATCAAGAAGCATATATGTCCCTTCCAGTTTGTTCGCGGTAATTTCGTAGACACTTCTTTCTGCATCGTAACGAAAATCGGCTCCCAATTTCTGAATACCCACAAAATGTGTATCCAAACGTCGACGACCAATCTTGTCGCCCCCAGGTTTCGAAATCATCGCCTTGCCGAAACGGGCTACCAATGGGCCGACAAGCATCACCGAACCTCGGAGACTGGAGCATTTCTTCAAGAACTCATCGCTCTGAAGATAATTCAAGTCCACTTGGTCAGCCTGGAAAGAATAGGAATTCATGCCCAACTTGGCAACCTTCACTCCTACTTCGCGAAGCAACTGAATCAGATTGTTTACATCCAGAATATCAGGGACATTATGCACAATCACTTCATCGGATGTCAATAAGGTAGCACAAAGTATCTGCAATACTTCGTTCTTGGCACCTTGTGGAGTAATTTCCCCATGGAGCTTATGACCACCTTCCACTACAAATGAAGCCATGTGTCCCTTCTTTCCGAATTAATAAGATTGTTTCCGGCGTTGGAAATTATTCTGCTGCTTACGCTGGAAGTTCTGCTTACGCTGGTTGTTATTGTTATAACGCTGAGGTTCATTCAATTGCAAATCTTCCACTTGCAAGTCGATAGCTCCCTGAGAATATTCGCGAAGATCGTCCACAATTTTCTGATCCTCCATACCATCCTTGTTCCAATTGTTCAAGCTTTTCTTCATTTGGATAGCGAGCAATCTGATCAAAGCTTTTCTTTCCGCTTCATCCTCTATTTCAACAGCCTTCTTCACCAGTTCTCCCAAGAAACGGCCATAATGACGATAACGGATGTCACCGGTTGAATATGGCAATCTTTCCGGTCTCATCACCAAGTCTTCCTTCTTGACTATCTCGAAAGGATAATCGATATCGAGCTTGAAATCGGACATGATGGCGAGGTGATCCCAAAGCTTGTGCTTGAAATCGGGCACATCGCGCAAATGAGGGAACATGCTTCCCATGATGTTGATGATTGTATTGGCACAACGCTGGCGTTCTTCCCTATCCTCGATGGTAAGGGCATGATCCACCATGTTCTGTACACTTCTGCCATATTCCGGCAGTTCCATTTTCTTTCGCTGGGTATTATATTCCATATATGTTTAAATCAATTTCTTAGGTTGTGATGCCACGAACTCCTTCAGATAGAAAGGTTCGAAGTAGGCAACGTCTTTAAAATCCTCTTTCGACTTGGCTTTCTCAGCCAACGGGAACATCCACTTCGCCAACGGATGGATACCTTCGATGAAGTGTGCATTGGGATGGGTTATCTTTTCACGACACTTGGCTGAGCCGTTTCCGAAGAAATATACGGGATGCTTCTCGAGGAATTCGAGGTAAGAATTCTCGTCGATGATATCGGCGGAGATTTCACGCTTCACGTTCAAGGCACGGTCGTAGATGGCAGCATATACCTCCATTCGACGGGCATCAATCATCGGGCAAAGCAAAGCATCTTCGGGCAAGTCATCACGAAGAAGCACCGGCACACACATGATTTCCAAAGTCGGAAGTGCAATCAACGGAAGGTTACGGCCATAGCAGATACCCTTGGCCATCGACACACCGATACGCAAGCCGGTATAAGAACCAGGGCCACAACTCACGGCCACGGCATCAAGCACCATCGCATGACTATCCACGAAGGACAAGGCTTCATCTATAAATACACCCAACTGGACGGCATGCTGAGGGCCATTCAAGTCGGCCACCTTAAACTCGTTCCAACCGTCTTCACTCACGGCCACCGAACAAGCTTCGGTTGAGGTTTCTATATGTAAAATACAAGACATAATGTTATCTGTTCATATAATTAAGGTGCAAAGATAATGCAAACCGAGTGCAGTACAAAAAAATAAGCGTGCTTATTTTTTTGTACTGCCAAGGTGCAGCTTATCTTCGCGTCAGCAAATATACGAAATAAATCCATTCTACACCTTATTATATAGATTTTATAACATTTCAGAGGCTTGTCTTATACCCAAAAACGATTTCCACCAAACGTTTCGACGTTTTGAGGCAAACGCCTAAGCGTTTTCAATGAAACGCCGAAGCGTTTTTAAAATTCGCCTTCGCGAATAATTGAATTAAAATGGCATTTACCGAATAAAATAATTATCTTTGCAAAAAACATTTAAAGAATATGATACAATCAATGACCGGTTACGGCAAAGCGACCGTGACCTTCAGAGAAAAGAAGATACACGTAGAAATCAAGTCGCTGAACAGCAAGGCGATGGATTTATCAGTACGAATCGCTCCGCTTTACCGCGAGAAGGAGATGGAAATCCGTACACAAATCACCAAGGCACTCGAACGAGGCAAGGTAGACTTCAGTTTGTGGGCAGAAAAGGAAGTGGCCGAAATGGCAACCCCCATCAATGCCGCACTGATGAACAATTACTATGAACAGTTCAAGCACATTGCCGAGACAACCGAAATCCCGATGCCGAGCGACCTGTTCGCCACCTTATTGCGTATGCCGGACGTGCTTACCAAGGTAGACATCCAGGAGCTGAGCGAAGAGGAATGGAAAGTCGTAAGCCAAGCCATCGACGAAGCGATCGAGCAAATCACCAACTTCCGCATTCAGGAAGGTGCCGCCCTCGAAAAGAAGTTCCACGAAAAGCTGGACAACATCGAGGCTCTGATGAAGGAAATCGAACCGTATGAAACAGAACGTGTGACCAAAATCCGCGAAAAGATTACGGCTGCCCTCGAAAAGACCATCAGCGTGGATTATGATAAGAACCGCCTCGAACAGGAATTGATTTACTACATCGAGAAGCTCGACATCAACGAGGAAAAACAACGCCTCAGCAACCACCTCAACTACTTCCGCGAAACCATGGCTACCGGCCAGGGACAAGGCAAGAAGCTCGGTTTCATCGCCCAAGAAATGGGTCGTGAAATCAACACCACCGGAAGCAAGTCGAACCATGCCGAAATGCAGAATATCGTAGTACGCATGAAGGACGAACTTGAACAAATTAAGGAACAAGTTTTGAATGTTATGTAACTTTTAAAAACACAGAGACACAAAGACACGGAGAATTTTCATCTAAAAAACTCTGTGACTCCGTGTCTCTGTGTTCAACCCTAAATACTTAATACGATGAAAGGAAAACTCATTATCTTCTCCGCCCCATCGGGTTCCGGAAAATCCACCATCATCAACTACTTGATGACACAGAACTTGAACCTTGCGTTCTCCATCTCCGCCACAAGCCGTCCTCCACGCGGCACCGAACAACATGGTGTGGAATACTATTTCCTCTCGGCCGAAGAGTTCAAGCAACGCATTGCCAACGATGAGTTCTTGGAATACGAAGAAGTTTACGAGAACCGTTTCTACGGCACACTGAAAGCACCGATTGAAAAGCAATTGGAAGAAGGCTTCAACGTGGTATTCGATGTAGACGTTGTAGGCGGATGCAACATCAAGAAATATTACGGCGACCGTGCCTTGTCGGTATTCATCCAACCACCAAGCATTGAGGAACTTCGCAAACGCCTCGTAGGCCGCGCCACCGATGCACCGGAAGTCATCGAAAGCCGCATCGCCAAGGCTGAATTCGAGTTGGGCTTTGCCGAAAAATTCGATGTGGTGGTCATCAACGATGAGCTTGAAAAGGCAAAGGCCGATGCTTTGGAAGTTATTCAAAATTTCTTAAAGTCATGAGTTTACCGAAAGAAAAGAAACAGGCACGCTTCATGATGCACGTCAGCCTCATCATCGGCGCTTTATGCATCATCATTCTGGTGATTTCCATTGCATGGAAGCTTTGGTTATTGGCACCATGTGCAGCCATTTGCGGAGCCGCCCAATATTTCAGTTACAAAAGTTGGCAAAAGAAAGCATGAAAAAGGTAGGTATCTTCGGAGGATCGTACAATCCCATCCACATCGGTCATTTAGCACTCGCCAATTACCTCTGTGAGTTTGGCGATTTGGACGAAGTATGGTTCATGGTCTCTCCTCAGAATCCATTCAAGGCCCATTCATCAGACTTGTGGGATGACGACTTGCGACTGGAATTGGTACGTCTGGCCGTAGAAGGCTATCCCAAGCTTCATGCTTCGGATTTCGAATTTCATCTGCCCCGCCCTTCGTATACCATTCACACACTCGACGCTTTGCAAGAGGCCTACCCCGACCATGAGTTTACCCTCATCATCGGTGCAGACAATTGGATGTCTTTCCCCCGTTGGAGAGCTTCGGATGAAATTCTTGCCCGTCATCACCTGTTGGTGTATCCACGTCCAGGATATGAGATAGACGAAAGTACGCTTCCATCATCGGTAAAGAAAGTCAATACACCATTGATAGAAGTCAGCTCCACCTTTATCCGCGAAAGCTTGAAGCAAGGCAAGGACGTAAGATACTTCCTTCATCCAAAGGTTTGGGAACGAATCGTCCACACCTATTGTCATTCAGAACGAAGTGAAGACGTATTGTTGGACGAAGTGAAAAATCTCGATAACATCAAATAGAAACATATTTATTAACCATCAAACATTCAATATTATGGGATACAAAATTGAACAAATCGAAGGCATCGGTGCTACATATGCTGAAAAGCTCCAAGCAGCCGGTATAAAGACTACAGAAGACTTGTTGGAAAAGTGTGCAGCCAAGAAAGGTCGCGCAGCTTTGGCCGAAGAAACAGGCATCAGCGAAAAGCTCATCTTGAAGTGGACAAACCATGCCGACCTCTTCCGCATCAATGGTATCGCCGGACAATTTGCAGAACTGCTCGAAGCAGCTGGTGTTGACACCGTAAAGGAACTCCGCCATCGCGTACCAGCCAACCTTCATGCTAAGGTTACTGAAGTTAACGAAGAAAAGAATCTCTGCAACCGCGTTCCTTCTCTCCCTGAATTGGAAAAGATGATTGCCCAAGCTAAGGAATTGGAGCCAATTATTACTTATTGATTTTCAAACAAAACGACTTGTCCATTTGTTTTTCTCTAAAAAGACTGACAAATGGACAAGTTTCGTTTTATCTTTCTCAGCATCATGCTTCAAG
>RHMF01001571.1_pt1 | contig 10463 bp, 17 predicted proteins | sample 5365151 | NCBI WGS metagenome assembly RHMF01 (sample SAMN10266501, study PRJNA497801) | feces metagenome | isolation source: feces | host: Bos taurus | place: China: Prairie of Fairy Mountain | collected 2017-08-14 | reverse complement strand
TTCCATATCGCGACCGACAAGGACGATGTGGATGCACCCAAGTCTGCGGAAGAGGAAATGAACCTCGCCCAGATTATCGCACAAATCAACACCCTCACCACCCAGGAACAAATGACTTGGGCGTGGAAGACCTACGGCGGTTACTACGGCAAGGATCGCGAGTTCAAGGCCGCGTTCGCAAAGAGACAAAAGGAGATAGCCGATGGAACTGCGAGGTAACGACAAGGTGTTTTTTGACCCCTTGAGCCACACATACCTGGCCGGGGACAAGGTGCTTATCGGCGTTACCTCGCTGATGAAAAAGCACGGCCTCTCGCCCGACTATTCGGGAATCCCGGAGGCCACCCTTATGAAAGCCGCCGCCGAAGGCACGGCAATCCACAAGGAAATCGAGGACTACGACAACGGTGTTTCCGTTCTCCGTACACCCTTGATTGAGGAATACATCGCCATTTGTCAAGAACACGGCCTAATCTTCGCCCAGAACGAGTTTCTCGTCAGCGATAATGAACTTGTCGCGTCAAGCATTGACGGCGTGTACGGGCCGGAAAACGCCATTTCTTTGGTGGACTACAAGACCACGCAGAAAGTTCACACCAGGTCGCTTGAGTGGCAGTTGGGAATCTACAAGGTCCTCTTTGAACGGCAGACCGGCCTCAAGGTTGCGAGATGCTACTGCCTCCACATTGAAAAGAAGGAGCGCACCATCAGGGGCCTCGTTCCGATTGAACCCGTGAGCGAGGCCGAGGTGGATGCCCTCCTCCAAGCCGAAAGGGAAGGCCGAATCTACATCGACCTCCACGAAGAGCCATCCGCAGAACTCGTCCTTACCGATGCCGAACTGACCGCCTATGTAACCCAACAAGCCGAAATAGCCCGGCTCAAGGAACAAATCAAAGGCATTGAGGAAACCCTCAAAGGTCTGGATGCCCGCGTCCTCTCCTATATGACGGAGAACAACCTCGAAACCCTTGAGGGTGGCGGGGGCGTGTTCAAGGTCAAGAAAGCCTACACCCGGACTACCATAGACACGGAAAGACTTCGGCGTATGCAGCCGGGAATCTTCGAGCAGTACTCCAAGACGAGCACCGTGCAAGCAAGTATCTCATATAAACCTAACAAATAATGCCCTCTTTGAATCTTTGCCAATTCATTGGCCATGTTGGTGCCGACCCCGAAGTCCGCACCTTCGACAACGGCAACAAGATTGCCACAACACGCATCGCGGTTTCCGAAAGGTTCACCGACCGCAATCAAACTCAACAGGAACGGACCGAGTGGATCGGCCTCGTCTTTAACGGCAAGCTCGCCGACCTCGCCGAGAAGTACATCCGCAAGGGTTCCACCATCTATGTGTCCGGCAAGTGGCACAACCGCGAGTGGACTGACCAGGCGGGGAACAAGCGGCAGAACACCGAACTGACTGTGTTGACCCTCCAACTGCTTGACAAGCGGGAGGCCCAACCCCAAGCACCCGCCCCTGCCCAGCCCGCCTACCAAGCACCCGCACCCGCGCCGACCTACCAAGCCCCGGCACCGCCGCAGTACCAGCAACCCGCCCCGGCCCCGCAGTACGCACCCCCGGCTCCGCAGCCGCAGTACCCTCCGCAGGGTGGATATGCACCGCAGTACGGACAGCAGGAAGGCCCTGACTTGCCATTTTAGCAACTAATTGATTATCAATGCGTTTGCTTGTTCAAAACACCGCCGTTGGACTTGTCCCGCTCTTTGATAACGACCTCGATGAAAAGAGGAAACTGAAGGTGGGGCAAGTCTACCAGGCGGACATCAAGGTGGTGCGGAACATAAACTTCCACCGCAAGATGTGGGCGATGCTCAACACCGCCTGGGCCTTGTTGCCGGAGAAGACGCAGAACGGATTCCGATCCTTTGAGGGATTCCGGGCCTACCTCCTTGTGGCCGCCGGGTTTTACGACACCTACTTCTCGCCCAGGCTGAAAGAGTTCGTCGAGGTGCCGAAATCCATGTCCTTTGCATCTATGGATGATGCGGAATTTTCGGACTGCTACGAAGCAATCAAAAATGTCATCTGGAGCATCCTCTCCAGCCGGGTGAGCATCACGCAGGAGGTTTTCGAGCAGTACCTCGCCAACTTTTGACTTGTTGCGGAGTTTATCAACAACAACCAATAAACATTTGGAGTTATTGATTATGACCGCTAACTTTGCACCAGTTCCTTTCGTGAAGGTCTGGAGCAAAGATACTGACATACACGCCCGCATAGGGCAAGCGATATAAGTTTGTCGTCCCTTTATCTTGACCTTCACCCGCGCAAGCGGAAGATACAAGGGGCGACGAACTTTTTGTATAACCAGAGTAGTGAAGGACTATGGCCAAAAAGATGGGAAATTTCATCTATGTCCCGCGAGAAATCTTCGAGCCGGACAAGTTCGGAAGGGGGCCTTATTCAAAACGGGAGGCGTTCCTTGACCTTGTGCAAATGGCCGCATTTGAGGATTCCGAAACGTTCATCAACGGCTACCGATACGAAAGATCGCGTGGCGATGTAATCGTTTCAAAGGGTTATCTCGCAAAAAAATGGGGCTGGAGCGTGGACAAGGTGCGAAGGTACACCTCATACCTGGAGCGCAACGGGTGGTGCAAGTGCAGGCGAGACGACCAATGCAACCAGCCAATTACCTTGATATCAATCGTTTCATACGATGTGTACCAGGGAGGCGCTACTACACCCGATACTACCGATGACACTACGCCCGCTACTACAATCGGTAGTACACCCGACACCCAATATAAAGAAAAAGAAATAGAAAAAACGAACAAGAAGAAAGAAGATAACACAAATAATAAGAGGGTGGTATTCGTCAAGCCGACGGTCAAAGAAATAGCCGACTTCTGCAAGGAGAACAACATCAACATCGACCCCGATTATTTCTACGACTACTATGAGAGCAACGGCTGGAAGGTTGGCGGCAAGTCCACGATGAAGGATTGGAAAGCAACCGTCCGTAACTGGGGAAGACGGCAGGGCGACCAGGGCCAGCAAGGACTCTTCACGGGACATGACGATGATGCCTCCGCAGAAGAAAAAGCCGACTGGCTCAACGGAAGGAGGCCGCAGAAGGTATGATGAACGACAACGAGATCCGCAGATGGTTCGCGGTGTTCAAGTCGCAAGACCCGCTTACGGAAGTCCGCATCATCGGGGACAACAAGACCTTCTCCGGCTACTACACCGATGTCGAGTCTCTCATCCGGGACATCCATGCCTACGACGGCTACGGCATCTACGCGCCGATCAACTCCATCAAGTCCGCCTGCTACTCCAGGGTGCAGCACGACAAGATAATCTTCCGCCCGAAGGAGACCACCTCCGACAACGACATAGCCAACCGGCGGCTCATACTCATAGACATCGACCCACAGAGGCCGAGCGGGGTGAACGCAAACGAGTCCGAACTCCAGAAGGCCCACGAAAAGGCGAGGGAAGTCTACCGCTTTCTTCGGGGCCAGGGCTTCGAGGAGCCGGTCATAGCGGAGTCCGGGAACGGATACCACCTCTATTACCGCGTCTACTTCGAGAACACCAAAGAGGCGGCAACGCTCGTCAAGTCCTTCCTGGATGTGTTGGACATGCTGTTCTCCGACAACGGGGACGGCGGGGCGAAGGTGGACACCTCGGTATTCAACGCGGCGAGGATAGCGAAGATAATCGGGACGGCCTCCAGCAAGGGGGCGAGTACGGAGGAACGGCCACAGCGGATGTCGCGGTTCGTCTACATCCCCGGCAACTTCAACGAGACCGACGTTGCCTATGTCAAGAAGGTAGCCGGGATGCTCCCGCAGCCGGAGAAGCCGGACAAATACAACAACTACCAGCCGAGGAGCTTCGACCTCCGCAAGTTCATCGCGGATCACGGCATCGAGGTGGCAAGGGAGTCGCGGTATGAGAACGGCCTCCGGCTCATCCTCAAACAATGCCCGTTCGACCACAACCACAAGGATGCTGCGGTATTCCAGCTTGACAATGGGGCATTAGGATTCTCATGTTTTCACTCAAGCTGCCAGCAGTACCACTGGAGGGACTTCGTGCTACACTACGACCCGACCGCATACGACAAGTCGGCGATGGACGATTTCTCCAGGAGGAAACGGTATGCGGACCAGGTGCGTCAGGAGGACATCAAGCCGGTGGAGGAGGACTCGCGTGGAAAGAAGTGGATGACCGCCGGGGAGTTCAAGTTCTTCGACCTCAAGGATGTCGTGGCAATCCCTTTCGGAATCCCGGAGTTGGACAGGAAGGTACTCGGCCTCATCCTCGGAGAAGTGTCCGTGGTGTCCGGCTCGTCCGGCTCCGGCAAGACGACCTTCATCAACCACATCATCCTCAACGCCGTGCAGCGGAACTACAAGGTGGCCCTGTGGTCTGGCGAGATGGCGGGTGGCAGGATCGTGGCGTGGATAGACCAGATGGCCGCCGGTAAGCAGAACGTGGAGAAGGTGGAGGGAACGGACGGGATCTACTCCGTCCCGCAGCACATCCGCAAGCGGATAAACGACTGGCTCGGCGACCGGCTCTACATCTACAACAACTCATACGGACAGAAGTGGAGCCAGCTGTCGGCAGTCATCAGGAAGCACATCGACCAGCACCATCCGAACCTCGTCATCGTGGATAACCTGATGGCCCTGGACCTTGATGTGTTCACGGGGGAGAACAACGACCGGCAGAAGGCTTTCATCAACGAGCTTACCGACCTCGCCGCCAAGACTAACACGCACATCATCCTGGTTGCACACCCCAGGAAGGAGAATCTCTCGCAGCTCATCCGAAAGGAGTCCATAGCAGGAACGGCAGACCTCACGAACCTCGCCTTCAACGTGATCCTCCTGCACCGTACCGGCCAGGATTTCGAGAAGCGCGGAAAGGAGTTCTTCGGCCCGGCGAGGACTACGGAGCTGATGTACTACTCGGTCGTGGTAGAGTTCGCTAAGGCGAGGACGACGGGACAACAGGACTTGACGGTAGGCCTGTACTATGAGCCGGAGACGCGGCGACTGAAGAACGAGATAGCGGAGAACATCGTCTACGGCTGGCAGGAGACCTTCCAGCAGCAGGTCATACCTCCGCCTGTCGAGGACATGCCCGACTTCGAGAACGAGAAACCAAACGAACCATTTTACAACAACTTTTGATATGAAACAATTCATCGCATACACGGACGGATACTTCGATATGAACAGCCAGGTTGGATCGTCCGCCTGCGTCATCCTTTCAGCCGATGGTGTGAAACTTTACGAACACGCGAGGGCGAGACGGTGTGAGTACGACCCGGAGAAGAAACAGCGCAACAACGAGCAGGAACTCGGCGCGATCATCCGTGCCGTGATGTCAGTCCCGGACGGGTGCGAACTACACATCTATTCCGATTCGCAGTACGCCGTGAATGTCCTCTCCGGGACTTGGAACGCATCGGCCAATCTGGGCCTCATCGACCGATACAACGAGGAGGTCAAGAAACGCCACCTGCGCGTCCGGCTCTTCTGGGTCAAAGGCCACGCCAACGGCAAGCACCCGTGGAATGAGTACGCGGACGAACTCTGCGAACGGGTCGTGAACATCTTCGCGTCCGGCGGCGGAAACACTATCCGCTCGTCCAAAAACCTTTGTCTTGAGCCATGCGTAAACTGATTGCAATCCTTGCGGCCATAGATGCCCATTTGAGCGAGATCGCCGGGTGCTTGGTATACTTGTGCCACCTCGCGGAGAAAGAGTCCCAGGAGCGAGAAAAACGGCCTTCGGGGGAGGATCAATGAAACGCCCGCCATCCACCTTTTCCTACATCAAGGTCTTGGAGGTCGGGGACTCCACATCCCTTCCCTCCGAGAAAGCCTACGCCGCCCGGTGCGCCGTGGCATACATGGAGGCGGAGTATGAATACTCCTACGACGTTTCCACATCCAGGGACGGAACGAGGGTTACTATTACAAGACTATTCTAACACGATTTGACAATGATCTACAAACTTGATGTGGTTGCGATAGGCGCATACACCAAAATCAATTTCAGCGACAGGAGCGGTTGCTCCGATGTGGAAGTGGACTGCTGGCAAGAGGCGGAGTTCACGGTGGCGGCAGAGGACTTGGAGAGTGCGTTGGGACTTGTCTACTTGAAGTACGACAAACTCAACCGCGACTGGACGAACACCTGTGACACCCTTTACTTTGACCCGGAATCGGTGAGTGTGGAAGATGATGACGCTGACGGCGAGGAAATTCTTGACTACCACTTTCACGAACCGAAGGATGGCGACGGTGCGACTGATGCGCCGTCAAGATATAGCATTGAAGTTTAACAAACAGGGCGCGTACCCCGCAGCGATGCGCGGAAGGTCATTCATCATCAGTATCAGTCAAGAAGCATAATCACGCATTTCCCGACCCTGCGCCCTTTCTTAAAAGATTTAGATATGGACACATACGAAAAGAAATACAACGATGGGATATAAGAGAGAATTGCGTAAGCCAATAGAATGGAAGAAAAGCCTATTCACGGACAGGGGCGGGATAAGAGACGATATTCCATCTGAATTGCGAGAGTCGTTCGAGGAAATTGGCAGAATCTTGGAATCGTTCAATGTCCCGTACTTGAAGAAGATTATTTATTCCGCGATGTATCACGCTTATAACATTAATAGACCATGACAAATGACGAGAAAGCAAAAGCCTACGACGAGGCTATAAAGAAAGCAAAAGAAATCAAGGAGAAGATAGTGTATTCTCATCTTTCCACGGAGAGTTGTAAAGCAGTTTCCGAATACATAGACACAATTATTCCCGAACTCCGCGAGAGCGAGGACGAGAGGATGATGTGGGAATTTAATGACTGGCTTTGCGAGGAAATTGAATGTCGCAAAAATGACTTGCGTGATGAAAAAGACCGTAGGACTCTCAACATGCTATGTTATGTCTTGACAAAGGTCAAGGAATGGCTCGAAAAGCAGAAAGAGAATCCGAAAAACGCCGATTCTATTCCCGCAGATTGCGTGTCGCTTGCAAAATGCGAGGATAGAGACTCAAAATACGGGGTTTTTCCAGAAGATGTAATCGTTGTTGCGAGGGCGTGTGAGAAGTTGGAAGCGCACGGCTATTCGGAACTTGCTCACGCTCTCAAGAATGTTAATCTATACACGAAGCCGATTGACTATGACCACGAAATGTGGAAGAACTGTGAAGCCAACTTTGAAGGAGGAAAGAAAGAGGTAATTGACCATCCAGAAAAATACGGATTGCAGAAAGAGCAGAAACCAATCAGTTCGTATGACATTGTTCCATACATAGACGACAAAATCGCCGAATTACAAGATATGTGGCGAGAAGAAAAGGTGTCTTTTGATTGGGACGACATGAAAGACATGATTGAGGATGTCGCTCGTCACTTCTACCAGAAAGAGCCGAAGCCCGCAGAGTGGAGCGAGGAAGATGATAATATGCTTGAATCCGTAATGATGTGGCTTGATGAATGTGAGCCGCAGTATGTGGAGAAAGACAAGGCTTGGCTGGAATCGGTAAAAGAAAGACTCAAATCCCTTCGTCCTTCTTGGAAGCCCAGCGAGGAGCAGATGCGTTGTTTTGATATAGCGTTGGCCTTGAGCGACGAAACTATGGATGAAAATCTACATAATGTTCTTGTTCAATTAAGGGAACAACTCAAAAAGTTATAGCCATGACCAACGCAGAACTTATTGCCAAGATAAAGGCCGAGATTGAAAGGCGACTGAAAGATTATTGGGAGATTAGTTTCCACGATACCAATTCATATAACCAAGACACAAATGTAAAAGAACTCAAAGAACTTCTTTCCTTCCTCTCCACCCTTGAATCGGAAAAGCCGATGATTCCCCAAAAGGAATTGGAGGCGGCCGAGAAATATGTATCAACATTGTGCGACCGTGTAGATGAAGGTTTAAGAATAGATACTACTCTTGAATCAGCCTTCATAGCTGGTTACAATCTCTGCAAGGAGCAAATTATGAAGGAGGCGGTGGAAGGAGAGGTGTTGGATTTGGGCATTAATTATTTAGACCTTTCGCTTTTTGATGCTGAAAAAATCGGGATTAAAGAAGGCGACAAGGTTCGCGTCATGAACGACGAGGATTGACTATGACACGAGAAGAAGCGAAGTACATTCCAAAGGGTACAAAAGTTATTTCCACCAGCGGTAAGATAGGAACCGTAGAAGACCACCCTGTGAGGAACCGTTTTACGGGGCGTGTGGATTACTACGAAAAAATTGTCCGTATGCCAAGTGGAGGTGCAACACCATTGGAACCATATTACAAAAACTTTAACTTACTATGACGACAGAAGAGAAGATAAAAGATGAGATAGAAAGGCAACATAAAATACTGATGAAGAATCACGAAGAATATGATGCGTCTTTTATCCTTGGATTCCGCCAAGCCTGCCGACAAATCATTGATTACATAGATAAGTTAGAGAGAGGCGAATAAACCACACAAGTAAGCCGTAGGCTTTCACACCTACGGCTTTTAATTAGTCCGTTTTTGGACAACAGGTATATAGTTCCCCTTATTAAACGAATCAAGGATGAAAACTAACCACCTGCTCTGCCGGGGCGACAACTGCCCCTTAAAGATGTCCTGCTACCGATACTTTGAGTGGCAGAACAATGATGATTGTGAGGAATCCGAAATGGAGCCGGACTACCACGACGGCGAGTGTCTATTCTTTGAAAGGAGGGACTATTTCTATGGAGGATAAGAAACCGACCGGGTACATCACGATAGGCCCGAAAGACAACTTCCTATCTTGCATCCAGGTTTGCTACACGCCCACGCCAGAGCAAATCGTCAACCTTCGGAAATACTTCGGGTGGGACTTTATTACCATAGATGAAGAAAAGAAACTATGAACAAGAAATCGCTTGACAAGATTCGGGGCGACATCGACAAGTCCACCATCCCCGATATGCTCAAGGTGCTTTACCTTATGGCAAACGCAACCGAACTCCTCTCCCAGCAATCTTTTCTCCGCATCAAGGCCGTGTTCGCGAGACACGGCTTTGTCGTGAAGGAGAACGCATTGCTCTCCGGCATCAACCAGTATTGCAAGTTGATTCGTCAGGCCACCTACTCTTTCTTTGAGAGGATAGACCCCCAGATTACCAATGCAACCTGGGGTCTTGGCCGGGACGAGAACGACCCCAACGCACCCGGAAACTCGTCCGCATTGGACGGCTTCAACGAGGACGCGAACGAGGTTGTCCGGCTTCTCTTACTCTTCATTGACCGAACGGCGAGAAGCAACGACGGATACGCGAAGGTGTTCAAGACCCTCCGGCAACTACCATCCGCCGGGATATTCACGGATGAAGATATTGCAAGATTTAAGATGAAATAATTATGATACTGATGATTTCACTCGGAGTTCTATGCGTCTGCGGCCTTGTGGTCTGGATCGTTATGAAGATGTCCGAATTGGACGAGAGGCAGGAGAACCTTGACAAGTACTCCGTCTACCTTGACGAACGGGCCAACCGCCTTGCCATCAACGAGGAGTCGGCCTACGGGTTGATTGACAAGTACAACAAGATGTTCCTTGACTTCCAACGCAAGGACATCTACACCGCCTCCTACACCGAGACCGAGGCCGACACGATGAAGTACACCACCGATGCGTTGATGGAGGCACACGCGAGGAAGCACCTCGCCCAGACAATCGCCAGCGACATCGGGAAGCAGTTCAAGATGGTGGAGGACAGGACGGAGGAGGGTCGCCGTAGGTTCAGTTACAAGTTCAAAATCGCGGAACAATGAAACCGAGCATATTAAGAAACTTGACCTGGGAGGAGGTCAAGGAAATCGTGATTGCCGTGTATCGCATACCGACCTGCGATATGGACGCGGAACACTACTACAAGTCCGTCCTTGCCTACCTCCGCAACGAAAACAATGTCCCGCCGCCCATTGAGGAAACCTTTCCCAAAGTCCTGCAAGCCGCCGAGCAAGCGACATCGTGGATGCTGACCGACACCCGCGAAAGGGAGAACACTTTAATCCGTTCGTTCGTGGCCTACAAGCTACACGAAACCGGGTATTCCTATTCGGAGATTGGGAAGATGCTCAAACGCGACCACTCCACGATTACCAACCTCGTCCACCGTGTGCGTGATATGCTTTCGCTACCCAATGCGTACAAGTGGGAGGTGCAACAATACAAGAGGTTTGAGGAAATGCTATGAATAAATACCGCCCCTACCTAATTTCAATTATCCTTAACGGATTAGACGCACCATTCTTTTGTCCTCCACCGGAAAAGCCGTTGCAAGAGTGTTCCTATGAAGAATTGCTTGAAATTTGGAAAAAGCAAGAGGAATACATCTCGCAAAAGTTCAAATAAGAAGTCCCCGTCATCCGTGTGGGTGGCGGGGATTTTTTGTATAGTCCGCTTTCGTCCCCGTT
>RHMF01001570.1_pt1 | contig 10468 bp, 8 predicted proteins | sample 5365151 | NCBI WGS metagenome assembly RHMF01 (sample SAMN10266501, study PRJNA497801) | feces metagenome | isolation source: feces | host: Bos taurus | place: China: Prairie of Fairy Mountain | collected 2017-08-14 | reverse complement strand
ACAACAAAAAAATCATTAATTTAATATACATCTTATGTATAATATCATTCAATTGAACGACAAAGAATTGTCGGAATTGCAGTCGATTGCCAAAGAGTTGGGAATCAAGAATGCTGAATCCATGAAGAAAGACGAACTCGTTTATGGAATTTTGGACGAGCAAGCCATAGTCAATGCAAGCAAGCGGAATACCAATAAAGATAATGAAAGCCAACCACGTAAACGTTCACGCGTCAGTGTAAAGAAGGAAGGTGACAAGGTATATACCGCCACAAAGGAGAAAGCCATGAAATTGGAAGCCAATACACCTGAAATTTCATCGAAATCACCGTTTCAAACTGAGAATGTAGCACCGAAGGAAGAAGATCCCCAAAATATTGAAAAGGATGCTACAGAGGAATCGCCAGTAGAAAAGCCGACTCCAAAGAAGCGCGGACGTAAATCGAAAGCAGAAAAAATGACGGATGAACAGACTGCCGTACAACCTGAAACTGAAGTAGAAGTACAAGCTGCTCCACAAGCAGAAGTGGAAGAAGTTCCAGTTGCAGTTATGCCTACCGATGATTTTATTCCTATCGAAGACTTGCCGTCAGAAAAGGTAGAACTCCCGATGGAATTGATTGGAAAGTTTGAAGCAACTAAGGGTGAAGACGGATCCAATAAGTTCCAGCAGAAAAACCAAAAGAACACCAACAACGGTAATAATAGAAATAATAACCAGCAGAGACAGCAACCTCAGCCGGAACAGCAACAAGTGCAGGGGGATGCAACTCAGCAGCCACAACAGCCTCAAGAACAACGCCGACCACAGGAAAAACAATATGATTTCGATGGTATCTTGAATGGTATCGGTGTATTGGAAATCATGCAGGATGGTTACGGATTCCTCCGTTCTTCGGACTACAACTACCTCTCATCACCCGATGATATTTATGTATCACAATCGCAAATCAGACTATTCGGTTTGAAGACCGGCGATGTGGTAGAAGGTCCAATCCGTCCGCCAAGAGAAGGTGAAAAATTCTTCCCATTGGTTAAGGTAACCAAAATCAATGGTTTGGAACCGGGCTTGGTACGTGACCGTATACCTTTTGAGCATTTGACACCTTTGTTCCCGGACGAAAAGTTCCAATTGTGTAAGGGAGATGGAACAGACAAGCATTCAGCACGTGTAGTAGACCTCTTCTCTCCTATCGGTAAGGGCCAACGTGCTTTGATTGTGGCTCAACCTAAGACTGGTAAGACTATCTTGCTGAAAGATATTGCCAACGCCATCGCTGCTAACCATCCGGAAACATATATGATTATGCTTCTTATTGACGAACGTCCGGAAGAAGTAACAGACATGGCACGTAGCGTGAAGGCCGAAGTCATTGCATCTACTTTCGATGAACCTGCTGAACGTCATGTGAAGATTGCAGGCATTGTTTTGGAAAAGGCAAAGCGTATGGTAGAATGTGGACACGATGTGGTGATCTTCCTTGATTCCATCACTCGTCTGGCACGTGCTTACAATACAGTTTCTCCAGCATCGGGTAAGGTGCTCAGTGGTGGTGTGGATGCCAATGCATTGCAGAGACCAAAACGTTTCTTCGGTGCGGCGCGTAACATTGAAGGTGGTGGCTCACTGACCATCATTGCAACTGCTTTGATTGATACCGGTTCAAAGATGGATGAAGTGATTTTTGAAGAATTCAAGGGTACAGGTAACATGGAACTCCAGCTTGACCGCAATTTGAGCAACAAGCGTATCTTCCCAGCCGTGAACTTGATCGCATCCAGCACTCGTCGTGACGACCTCCTTTTGGACGAACAGACACAAAACCGTATGTGGGTACTCCGCAAGTATCTGTCCGACATGAATCCGATAGAAGGTATGACATTCTTGAAGGGACAGTTGGAAAACACCAGAAACAACGAAGAATTCTTGTTAAGTATGAATTCATAAAGATAAAAAAAGAGGTTTCGATAGTGAAACCTCTTTTTTTTACTCTTACTTAAAACGGAAGATCGTCTTTTTCGTCGCCGGCAGAGAAATCTACCGGAGCTGCATTCATCGGCGGGAATGGTACATCCGCACTAGCAGGTGCCGGAGCAACATCTGCACGTTCCACTTTCCATGCACGAATCGAGTTAAACCAACGGCCTTGCCATTCGCGGGCATCGATATCGAAATGAACGGTCAGCTCTTCACCAACCTGAATGTTGAACTGATTGATTTTATCTTCACCGAACACATCGAAACACATCTTTCTTGGGTATTGGTCGTGAGTCTCGATTACGTATTCCTGTACTTTCCAAGCGTTGCCAGTCTTTGATACACCGCCTCTTGGCTCGAGTACGGCAATTACTTTTCCTGATAATTCCATGTCTGTTTCTTTTAAATTTGTTGCGAAAGTAGTCTTTTTGTTTGAATGTAGCTAATTTTTAGCCTATTTTTTGCTTTCCGTATGCAAAGTTTTTAGTACCTTTGGCAGATTAATTATAATAAGTTTTTGAATATAAATATAATACTATACTATCTATGAAATTCATTGTTTCAAGTACTGGACTTTTCAGTCATTTGCAGGCCATTGCCCGCGTTATCAATTCGAAAAATTCGTTGCCTATCCTGGATTGTTTCTTGTTGGAAATAACTGACGGCACTCTTTCTATTACTGCATCGGATAGTGAAACAACCTTGACTACTACCATCGAGGCCATTGAATATGATGGTGACGGACGCTTTGCTGTAAACAGTAGAACCATTCTGGATGCATTGAAGGAAATCCCTGAGCAACCGTTGTCGTTCGAAATAGGTGAAAACATGGAAATCGTAGTGAAGTATCAGAACGGTAAGTATAGTTTGATGGGACAAAATGCGGATGAATACCCTCAGGCTGCCCATCTTGGAAGCAACTCTGTACATGTGTCTCTTGAAGCACAGGTATTGTTGAATGGCATTAATCGTTCTCTTTTTGCGACCGCTGATGATGAACTTCGTCCGGTAATGAATGGTATTTATTTTGATATCAGCACAGAAAATGTCACTTTCGTTGCATCAGACGGACATAAACTTGTTCGTAACAAGTCATATAAAGTACGTGGTGATGAAAAGGCTGCCTTTATTTTACCTAAAAAGCCGGCTACGTTGTTAAAGAACCTCCTTCCAAAGGAAATGGGTGATGTACAAATAGACTTTGATGACCGTAATGCTGTCTTTACATTGGAAAATTATAGCATGACTTGCCGTTTGATTGAAGGTCGTTATCCGAACTATAACTCAGTTATACCTCAAAACAATCCGCATCGTGCAACCATCGACCGCGCTGCATTCATCAGTGCTTTGAAACGTGTTTCTGTATTCTCATCAGCTGCCAGCAGTTTGATTAAGTTGAAGTTGGGCTTGAATACCATTCAGATTTCGGGTCAGGACATTGACTTCTCGACTTCGGCAGAAGAAACATTGATGTGCCAATATGAAGGAGCCCCGATGAGCATTGGTTTCAAATCTACTTTCTTGATTGACATTTTGAACAATATTACTTCTCCTGAAGTGGTGTTTGAATTGGCCGATCCTTCTCGTGCTGGTGTAATCGTACCAATTGAACAAGCAGAGGATGAAGATTTGCTCATGCTTTTGATGCCGATGATGTTGAATGATTAAACGGGTGATGAAACGATGAAATTGAATTTGAAGAATCCTTTGGTTTTCTTTGATTTGGAAACTACAGGAACCAATATTAATACAGACCGAATAGTTGAAATCTGCTATCTGAAGGTCTATCCCAACGGAAATGAAGAAAGCAAAACGCTCCGTATCAATCCGGAAATACATATTCCAGAAGATGCGTCGGCCATTCATGGCATTTATGATGCAGATGTGGCAGATTGCCCGACTTTCAAGGATGTAGCCAAGAAGATTGCATCGGATATTGAAGGTTGTGATTTGGCCGGTTTTAACTCAAACCGCTTTGATATTCCCGTATTGGCGGAAGAATTCTTGCGTGCTGGTGTAGACATAGACTTGATGAAACGTAAGTTTGTGGATGTACAGGTAATTTATCATAAGTTGGAAAGACGTACCCTTAGTGCAGCTTATAAGTTCTATTGTGACAAGGACTTGGAGGATGCCCATACAGCCGAGGCCGATACACGTGCCACTTACGAAGTACTGAAAGCACAGCTTGACCATTATCCGGAAGAGTTGGTGAATGACATCAATTTCCTTTCCGAATATTCTTGCCATACCAAGAATGTAGACTTTGCTGGCCGTATCGTTTATAATGAGCAGGGAGTTGAAGTCTTTAATTTCGGTAAGTACAAAGGCATGAGTGTAGCCGAAGTATTGAAGAAGGATGCCGGATATTTCGGATGGATTATGCAGGGAGATTTTACCTTGAATACCAAGAATGTATTGACTAAAATCAGACTGCGCGAGACAGGACTTTTGAAATGAATATGAAAGGAAAAAAGATCGTATTAGGTATAACAGGAAGCATAGCCGCCTACAAAGCGGCTATACTCATTAGAGGACTTATCAAGAAAGGTGCTGAGGTTCAGGTGGTCATAACACCGGCTGGAAAGGAGTTTATTACTCCGATTACTTTGTCGGCATTGACCAGCAAGCCCGTTATCAGTGAATTCTTTTCTCAACGTGACGGTACATGGCACAGCCATGTGGACCTGGGACTTTGGGCGGACGCAATGGTCATTGCTCCGGCTACTGCTAGCACCATTGGCAAGATGGCGCATGGAGTAGCTGACAATATGTTGATTACTACTTACCTGTCAATGAAAGCTCCTGTGTTTGTAGCTCCAGCGATGGACTTGGATATGTTTGCACATCCGTCTACCCAGAAGAATCTGGATATTCTCCGTTCGTACGGAAACCATATCATTGAACCGGCTTCAGGCGAATTGGCCAGTCATCTTGTAGGTAAAGGACGTATGGAAGAACCGGAAAAAATCATTGAAGTTTTGGAAGCATTCTTTGCCAAACAACAGGATCTGAAGGGTAAGAAAGTAGTGATTACAGCCGGTCCTACTTATGAAAAGATTGACCCAGTACGTTTCATCGGCAATTATTCATCAGGTAAGATGGGATTCGCTTTGGCTGAGGAATGTGCAGAAAGAGGTGCCGAAGTGGTATTGGTCAGTGGACCTGTGACATTGGATGTTCATCATCCCAATATCCGTCGAATCGATGTGGAAAGTGCACAGGAAATGTATGAAGCTGCAAAGGAAGCTTATACGGATGCCGATGCAGGTATCTTGTGTGCAGCTGTAGCCGATTTTACTCCTGACCATGCAGCCGACCATAAAATCAAGCGGGAAAAGGACGACTTGGTTCTCCAGTTGAAACCTACACAAGACATCGCTGCTTCATTGGGAGCCATCAAGAAAAAAGAACAAGTTTTGGTAGGCTTTGCTTTGGAAACGAACGATGAAGCAGCCAATGCACAAGGCAAGCTCCAGCGGAAGAATTTCGATTTCATTGTTTTGAATTCGTTGAATGACAAGGGAGCGGGCTTCCGTGTAGATACCAATAAAATAACTATCATCGATCATGAAGGAGCTACTCCCTACCCATTGAAAACGAAGTTGGAAGTAGCCAAGGATATTATTGACCGATTGACCATCAGTATGAATAAGTAAGAAGACTATGTTGCAATCCATTCACATACAGAACTATGCATTGATAGAGTCACTGGATATAGACTTCCATCCGGGATTTTCCGTCATAACCGGTGAAACTGGTGCAGGTAAGTCTATTATCTTAGGTGCTATCGGTTTGTTGGTCGGTCAGCGTGCCGATATCAAGGCAATCAAGAACGGAGCCAATAAATGCATCGTGGAAGCCCGTTTCAACATTGCGTCTTATGCATTGGAAAGCTTCTTTGAAGAACATGAGATGGAATACGAAGAAGGCGAATGTATTCTCCGCCGGGAGCTTTATGCTTCGGGAAAGAGCAGAGCCTTTATCAACGATACTCCAGCTACTTTGACTCAAATGAAAGAATTGGGTGAAAAGCTGATTGATGTGCATAGCCAACATCAGAACCTCTTGCTGAATCATGAGGATTTCCAGTTGAGTATATTGGATATCTTGGCAAACGATGAAAAGGAATTGCAGACTTATCAGGAGTTGTATTCGGATTACAAGAAGGTGTGTCGTGAATTGGCTCATATTCAGGAACAAGCAGAAAAGAACCGTCAGGACGAAGATTATATCCGCTTTCAGGTAGAACAATTGGAAGAAGCCAACTTGCAGAATGGCGAGCAGGAAGAATTGGAACAAGAAGCGGAAACGTTGAGCCACGCCGAAGAAATCAAGGCAAGCCTTTATAAGGCGGACCAATTGATGGCATCGGGCGATATGACTTTGCTGTCTGCAACCAAGGAATGTTTGCAGACATTGCAAGGCATTTCCAGAGTGTATGGCCAAACACAGGAATGGATAGAACGTTTGGATAGTTGCTACATCGAATTGAAGGATTTGTCGCAAGAAATTGCCAGTGCAAGTGATGACGTAGAGTTCAACCCTACCCGATTGGATTTCGTCAATGACCGGTTGAACTTGATTTATTCCTTGCAACAGAAGCATCGGGTGTCCTCGGTTGATGAACTCATCCATTTGGCAGAAGAATATCGGACAAAATTGGATGCCATCACTTCTTACGATGAAACAATTCGGGATTTGCAGAAAAAGAAGGAAGCGTTTTATGCAAAACTCTTAAGTGTTGCTGCTACATTGACAAACCTTCGTCAGGATGCAGCCAAGGAAATTGAACGACAGATGCAAGCTTATCTCATACCATTGGGTATGCCGAATGTTCGTTTTGCAGTAGAGCTTACAAGCAAGAAAGAGCCTGATTCAAAAGGAATGGACCATGTTACATTCCTATTCTCGGCCAACAAGAATGGAGTGCTTCAGAATGTAGCATCCATAGCTTCGGGTGGTGAAATTGCCCGAGTCATGCTCTCATTGAAAGCGATGATAGCTGGTGCCGTGAAATTACCTACCATCATCTTTGATGAAATCGATACAGGTGTTTCCGGTTCCATTGCCGAAAAGATGGCACTTATTATGGAAGAAATGGGACAAGCCGACCGACAAGTCATCAGCATTACCCATCTTCCTCAGATAGCGGCCAGAGGTAAGAACCATTATAAGGTATATAAAGAGGATACGGAAGTGGGTACCAATAGCCACATCCGCCCTTTGAATGAAGAAGAGAGAATCAACGAAATAGCCAATATGTTGAGCGGTGCTACACTGACAGAAGCGGCACTGAACAACGCCAAGGCATTATTAAATAACCAACCATTATGATAGCAGAAAAAAGTGAAATGATATTCGGTGTACGTGCCGTCATCGAAGCAATCCAAGCAGGTAAGGAAATCGACAAGATTTTGGTAAAGCGTGATATCCAGAGTGACTTGTCCAAGGAACTTTTTGCCGTATTGAAAGGAACACTGATTCCAGTACAAAGAGTACCGGTAGAACGAATCAACCGAATTACCCGCAAGAATCACCAAGGAGTAGTAGCATACATTTCGTCCATTACTTACCAAAAGACGGAAGACTTGGTACCTTTCCTATTCGAATCAGGAAAGAATCCTTTGTTCATTATGCTCGATGGAATTACCGATGTGCGTAATTTCGGTGCCATTGCCCGTACTTGTGAATGTGCTGGTGTGGATGGTATCATCATTCCAGCCAAGAATAGTGTTACAGTGAATGCAGATGCCATCAAGACATCGGCTGGCGCATTGCACACTTTGCCAGTTTGTCGTGAACAGAGTTTGACTCAAACCATCAAATTTCTGAAGGACAGTGGCTTCAAAATTGTTGCAGCCACCGAAAAGGGTGACTATGACTATAGCAAGGCTAACTACATGGACCCTACCTGTATCATTATGGGTGCTGAAGACAAGGGTGTGTCTTATGAGCATTTGGCTCTTTGTGATGAATGGATCAAGATTCCAATGATTGGAAAGATAGAATCATTGAATGTATCCGTAGCGGCTGGAGTATTGATTTATGAAGCCGTAAAACAACGTGGTTTTACAACAGAAGAATAAAGGCAGACATGATGAAGAAAACACTTTGGATAATCATGGGGTGTCTGATGACTCAATGGGCATCGGCACAAACTCCTAAATGGGTGGAAAAAGCCAGAAAGGCAGTCTTTTCGGTTGTTACCTATGACAAAGGCAATCAAATCAAAGGAACAGGAAACGGATTCTATATAGATAATATGGGAACTGCCCTTTCTGATTATTCTTTGTTTGAAGGAGCCGATCGGGCGGTAGTGATCAATGCAGATGGAAAGCAATTGGATGTCTTGTCTATCATGGGAGCCAATTCCATGTACGATGTTGTGAAGTTCAATACATCTTTCGACAAGAAACAAGTTTCTTTGCCTGTTGCAGTTCAACCAGCCAAGGTGGGTGAAACGGTTTATCTGCTTCCCTACTCTACTCAAAAAGCAACCACTCTTCAAACCGGTAAAGTAACAGCCGTTGATAGCATCGATGTCCGTTCATTCTATTATACATTGGAAATGAAGACCGGAGAAAAGATGGTGAGCTGTCCGATTATGAATGCCCAAGGAGAAGTGTTGGGTATGATTCAAAGAAATGCATCCGCCGAAAGTATGGAAAGCTATGCTCTTGGTGCAAGTTTTGGAGTTAATCTCGGAATCTCAGCTTTGTCTATGAATGACGGAGCCTTGAATCAAATTGGAATCAAGAAAGCTTTACCGGATACAGAAGAACAAGCGTTGGTTTATTTGTACATGTCGGCAGAAACCATGGATAATGAAAGCTATTCGAAATTGTTGAATGATTTTCTGGTACAATATCCTAATAGTATGGAAGGCTACATCCGTCGTGCCAATCTGAACATGTTGGGTGGTGATGCAGGAAAATATGCTTTGGCAGAAGAAGACTTGAAGAAAGCCATGGAAGTAGCAACCAACAAGTCGGAGTGTAATTACCAAGTGGCTAAGTCCATTTATGGCTATCTTCTTTCATTAGGAGATAAGGAACCTCACACTGCATGGACATATGAAAAGGCTTTGGAGTTGGTTCGCAATGCCATTCAAATGGAGAACCAACCGCTCCACATCCAATTGGAAGGTGATATTCTTTTTGCACAAGGAAATTATGCAGATGCATTTACCTCATATAATAAAGTAAACCAATCGGAATTGGCTTCAGCTGCTACTTTCTATTCAGCTTGTAAAGCCAAGCAATTGATGGAAGGTTCGGACATGAACGAAGTGCTTGCTTTGATGGATAGTGCAATCGTGAAATTGAACAAGCCTTATATGGATGAAGCGGCTCCTTATTTCTACGAGCGTGCCGAACTTCGTGCACAGGCAGGTAAGTTTAAGGAGGCTGTAATGGACTACAATACATTCCACGATGCCGTTTTAGGTAAAGTGACCGCCTTGTTTTATTTCCAGCGTGAACAAGCCGAAATGCAGTGCCGCATGTACCAACAGGCATTGAATGATATCAATAAGGCTGTAGAAATGGCACCGGAAGATGTCGATTTTTGGGTAGAGAAAGGTTCTGTACATTTGCGTGTCAACCAATTGGATGAAGCAATTGCTGCTTTTAACAAAGCTATTTCGATGAATAATCAATATGCCGCTGCTTATCGCATGTTGGGTTATTGTCAAGCCATGCAGAAAAAGAACAAAGAAGCATGTGCCAACTTTGCCAAAGCCAAGGAATTGGGAGACGAAGTAGTGGATCAGTTGATAGAAAAGTTCTGCAAATAATATATAAGAAAGGATGGCCGTTATTGACCATCCTTTCTTATTTCTATTTTTAGAATTCGTTGCGTTTCATCTGTAATACGAAAACGATTGTCAGTTCGTTCATTCACTAACCATACGATCTCTTCTCCATGGCAAACCACCCATTGTTCCTCTTTCTGGATAAGGTTGAATTTCTTGTCCGTCATATAATCACTGACTTTTTTCTTGCCCTTCATCCCGAATGGAATAAACTTATCCCCTATTTGCCACTTTCTGAGCAGTAATGGAAGATGGATTTTGTCTGCATCCAGGTAAGCGGTATAATGATCCTTAGGAATGATGAAAGAAGGTGTCCGTTCCATTTTAGTTACGACAAGTTTGGGACTTATTTCTTCTGTTCGAATCCGATGGATCAATAAATCCTCCCTATCGCGTACAACTTCCCATTTCTTGCTTAAAAATCTCTTTCCAGATTGAGAAGAAGACAAACATCGATAGATGTCTTTAATTTGTTTTGAATTGAATCCCAAAGGCCATAAAATCTCGAACACCAAGGAGGTTGGAGCAATGTCTTCGAGAATATCCTTGATTGAGATTCGATACAATTCATCGGATATGCGAACCAATACCTGTTGGATGATATCTTCCCGATTCTGATGGTAGATGGAAGCTACTTCAGAAAGGCGCTGGCTAGTATCTTGAATACTCTCCAT
>RHMF01010879.1_pt1 | contig 10469 bp, 9 predicted proteins | sample 5365151 | NCBI WGS metagenome assembly RHMF01 (sample SAMN10266501, study PRJNA497801) | feces metagenome | isolation source: feces | host: Bos taurus | place: China: Prairie of Fairy Mountain | collected 2017-08-14 | reverse complement strand
CGCGGGATATCTTTTAAAAATTCATAATCTGATGCCGCAAAAAGCCTGCGACTGGCTGATCCGCTTCAACGTCGTTGTCATGGTGACGGTACTGACGCTGATGAGCTTTTGGGTGCTGCCTCTTTCAGCGCAATTGCTGTGGCTGCCGCTGATTGGCGTACTGATTACGGCTGTGCCCGGGGTGATTGGCGCCCGTTGTTTTGCCGGTCAGTTTGACAATGAACTGGACCGGGGCGCTTATGTAATTTCCGCCATGCTTTCCAACATCGGCACCATCGGCGGCCTGTGCGCTTTTATCCTGTACGGGGAAGAAGGCTTTGCCTATGTGCAGTTGGTGGCCGCGCCTCAGAATATCCTCATGGTGGCGGCGGCGTTTCCCATGGCAAAATACTATTACGAAAAGCATCATGCGGCGCAACGGCAGGCCAAACTGCAGCTGAGCTTCCGGGAAATGTTCATCACCTGGAACCAGATAGGGATCCTGGGCATGGCTGCCGGTATTCTGCTGCAGGTCTTTGGCGTTTCCCGGCCGCCTGCGCTGGGCATACTGTTTCATAACCTGGTTCACGTGCTGGCCTGGGTATCCCTGCTGCCGGTAGGGTTTCTGATTGATTTCGGCAGGGCGCGGTTCTATTACCGTAAAGTAATCAGCATGCTGTGGCTGCGCTTTGTCATTGTTCCCGTGTTGTTCTACCTGTTGTTCAAATTGTTGTTTACCGATCAGGTGCTGCTGGGCTCGTTGCTGCTGATGGCGGCGACACCGGCGGCCATCAACTCGGTGATCACCGCGCAGCTGTACAAATTAAATGTAGACATAACCATTGCGTCCTTCCTGCTGACCACGGTGGTTTTTGTACTGGTGGTCTTTCCTCTGTTCTTTTTCTATATTCACTTTGGAGGGCGTTTGTAAACATTTTGTGTCATGCGCTTGAGTTCACACAAGTTTCATTTTTTTCTCCCACGTTTATGCTATAATTGGTTTCGCCTGAAAAGGTATTATACGTTGCGCAGATTTGCAATACCTGCTGTTGTTGTGTGTATTAACGTAATGTGATTTTTGAAAAAGGAGAAACCATGGAACAGGTTTTGGCAGGGTTTTCCGGTCCGGATCCGTATATGCTGGAATGGCTGGCGGCAATTTGTCTGATTTTGGTTGCGGTGGCCATGTCGTTGTTCGATTTACCGGGCAATACGTTGATGGTGGGTTGCTGTCTGGGCTTTGCGTTTTACGATCCGTCCAAGTATTTTGATATCCGTATCATCTCTGCGGTAATTCTGATTTACGCCATGGGTGAGATATGGGAATTCGTGCTCTCGTTTTTCGGGATTAAGAAGCAGGTGAAGAGCATTTCCTGGTGGGGCGTGTTCCTGATCGGCTGTGGTACCTTTGCAGGTACTGTCATGGGGGCGACTACGTTTCCGGTGGCGGGCAGTGTGATTGGCGGTGCGATCGGCGCGTTTGTGATGGCGTATCTGTATGAATATATGCGCTCCCATAATATGCAGCATGCCGGAGCGCTGGCCTGGCAGGCGGCCAAGATGCAGTTCGTGGCCATGCTGGGGAAACTGGTGGCGACCTTTGCACTGGCGATCCTGCTGGCGCGGCAGATTTTCTTTTATGCCTGAGCAGTAAAATGAAAAGGTGGCGCAGATCACTCCGTGTTTCCCTGAATTTGTTTTTACGTGAGCGATAGAATTATAGAAAGAATGTAACAGATTTTTGCTGATTTTTTGAAAAGATAAAAAAATCAGCGGCAAAAACGCATCTTTGATTTGGTTTTTCTATACAGTGTGCTACAATGAATGGGACAGAGCAGTCTGTCCCGTTTTTATTTTTATCATTCTTAGCATTTTGTATGTTCGGTTTTACCGGACAGGATACAGAAAGCCGTGCTGTTGAGAAAACAGAATGGGGCAATGCCGGTTAATTATTTTACAGTTATGCGGAAAAGGTCAGAGACTGTTTTGAAGTTTTGGAGGGCGCAACAATGGACTTAAAAGATAAAATCGTAATCTGCAACGGGAAGATCCGTCCCGTGGCACTGGAATATTTACAGGATAAGGTGACGCTGAAAAGCTGGCAGCAGCGGGGGCGCGTGCCGGAGGAACAGTGGAATGAGTGGCTGCAGGAGGCGGACGCCCTGTATTCTACAGGAAATATCCGGATCGATGAAACGCTGTTGCAAAAAGCGCCGAAGCTCCGGGTGGTGGCCCAGGCTTCGGTAGGATATGATAATATTGATGTGGAAGCCTGCAACGTCCGCAATGTAAAAATCGGCAACACGCCCGGCGTGCTGGTAAATGCGGTGGCGGATATTGCGTACGGTCTGCTGATCGACACGGCCCGGAACATCGTGCGGGGCCATCTGCATACGAAGAACGGGCTGTGGGGTGAAAGGAAGGCATTGGGTCTGGGCGTTGACCTATACAATAAAACACTGGGGATCGTTGGCTTTGGCGATATCGGAAGCGCCATTGCAAAACGGGCCCAGGCCAGCGGCATGCGCATCATTTACCATAACCGCAACCGCAGGCTGAACGATGCCGCATTGGGTGCGCGGTATGTATCGTGGGAAGAACTGTTGCAGACTTCGGACTTTATCGTGGTGGCGGTTACGCTGAATCCCTCCACCCGGGGAATGTTTGATGAAGCTGCTTTTGCCGCCATGAAAGATGGCGTCAGGTTTGTGAATATTTCACGGGGCAAAGTGGTGGACTCGGATGCACTGTATAACGCAGTAAAGAGCGGAAAAGTGGCGGCGGCGGGTCTGGACGTGACGGAACCGGAACCGCTGCCGGGAGATCATCCGCTGCTGACGCTGCCCAATATTACGGTAACTCCTCACATCGCTTCCGCGACCGAGGAGACCCGGGATGAAATGGCGCTGGTTACGGCGCAGAATATTATCGCTGCCCTGTCCGGGCAGCCCATGCTGGCACAGGTGAAATAATTTTGGCTTTGAAACTTTGCCTGCACGGTGTGCGGATCGCCCATCCGGAAACCTTTACGGAAGATGTGGCGAAGCTGCTGAAGCTCACCGTTAAGCAGGGTAAACTGCGTGAAAAAGAATATGGAGAAAACCTCAGCGCCCGGTTTCGCCGCAGCAAGCTGCTGGGGGGACCATTGCTGCCTGTTAAAGTGCGGGTGATGGAGGGCATTTTGCTGGTGGATTCCCATCTTTCCGATTTACTGGATGTGGAGTTCAGTTACCGCGCCGGCAGTGAAGAACTGGTGCTGACGGCAGTGCAGCAGCTGCTGTCCGGCGGCGACGGGTTCGTGGTAGCAGAGCCGGATCTGAAACTGCGGCTGCTGGCCCTGGCAGGAAAACCCTATCCCCGGGTGTCCGGCGATGCGGGACGGCTGAAGGCGATGCGGCAGTATCTGTACTGGCAGGTCCTCATCATCAACTGGTTCTGGCATCTGCTGTACCAGGATCCGGCGAACAAACTGCTGGTACGTCAGCTGCGTGTGAAGATCCGCCGTCTGCGTTCCTGTCTGGTGTTTTTTAAGGATGGTCTGACGGAGGAGCCGGTATCGGAATGGCAGGCGTTTTTCCGGGAAGAGGCGGACGTTCTCTCCAATATGCGGGAACTGGATGCGGCGGCCCTGACCTGCAGGCGGCGGCATGAAGCTGCAGGGGAAGAAGGGGCGTCGTCTACGGTGCTGCTGGATTTGTTTTTGCAGCTGCGGCAGGACGAACAGGACAAGTTCTTTTCCCGTACATTTTTGAATCAGCATACGGATAAGCTGGCGGAGTTTATGCTCTGGCTGAACCGGCTGCAGGGCGACGGTTTTAAGGAACTGGGAAAAGAAACGGCCCGGCATTATGTGGCGCGACGTCTGGACGACTGGTGCGGGAAGATGCTTTCCCTCAGCAAAAAGTATCCGGATTTTTCCGATATGGATGATCTGCACGAAATCCGCATCAAGGTAAAACGGTTCCGGTATGTGACCCAGACTGTTGACCTGACAAACCTGCCGCTGGATCTGCTGCGGCAGCTGAAGCAGCTGCAGGACGTGCTGGGGCTGCTTCACGACGATTACGTCAACGCCTATTGGGCCCGGGGCATCGCGCTGCAGCAGCCGGAAGAGGAAGAACTGCAGAAACAGGTCCAGTCGTTTCTGAACTGGCAGAGCGCCCGCTCCGAGTCGTTGCTGGCGGTGGTTTCGGAAATGTGGGAGCATTTCCTGCAGATGCTGAAGGAAAAATGAACCGGAAGCCTTGTTCAGATGGTATTTCCCTAAATTTTTGGAATAAAGTGTAAAGAAAAATTGAAATAATAACCAAAATCATGTACAATAATAATATGTATGTACAGTGAAGGTTCTAACATGAATATAGAGGAGGAAATGGAAATGGCTGTTGTTAAAAAAGGCGAATTACCAAGCGTGATTCACAATAATGAATGCTCTGAGGCAATCGTAAAATGGGGCAACGAAACGAAAACGGTTACCCGCTGATTAAGGCAAAAATGTTTGACGCGATGGGAACCTACGTCGGTTTTTCCAAAAACTATTTCATCAGAGCGGACCGCCGACCGCCTATCCCGGGAGGCTGGGATCTGACTGTGGAAGAATTTGAGCCGGAGACCCGCATCATCCCGCTGAACACGGACAAAGACGGCGTGGTAAACCGTTTCGTCCTGAAAATGGTGGAAGAGTTTGAAAAAGAAGGCCTGGAAATGAAACTGGCTGATACATGGTATGATTCCTATGGGTATGTGCTGCGTGATTTAAGTGTTACCGGACATCCGCTGCTGATTACGAATTTTGAGGATATCATTGAAAATATGCGGTAGCTGTTACCTGTTTAGAAAAGCGCGGCTTCTGTATAGCGGCGCTTTTGTTTTTTATGGTTTTGTGGTAAACTATCCGTAATATTATTTTAGAGCTCCAAAATATAATGGATGAGGGGTTTTGATTATGGGTTCAAATCTGTTTTATATTGTGGCGACCATCGCCTTTTACCTGATTTTTGTGTTGCTGATCGGGTTCTATTACGCAAAGAAGAATGAATCGGCTTCCGATTTTTATTTGGGCGGCCGGCAACTGGGCCCGCTGGTAACTGCCATGAGCGCGGAAGCTTCGGACATGTCCAGCTGGCTGCTGATGGGTCTGCCGGGAGTAGCGTATCTGTCCGGATCCGCGGATGTGGCCTGGACCAGTATCGGTCTGGCGGTGGGCACGTACCTGAACTGGCTGTTTGTGGCGAAACGGCTGCGTATTTATACGCGCATTACGGATTCCTTTACGCTGCCCCAGTTCTTTTCCGCCCGCTTCCATGATAACCGTCATATCCTGACAGCTTTTGCGGCGGCAATCATCGTTATCTTCTTTATTCCCTATACCGCTTCCGGCTTTGCGGCCTGTGGCAAGCTCTTTAATTCCCTGTTCGGGGCGGATTACATGACGGCCATGATCATCTCGGCCATCGTTATCGTATCTTATACGGCGGCCGGCGGTTTCCTGGCAGCTTCCACTACAGACTTTGTGCAGAGCATCATCATGACCTTCGCCCTGCTGTTTGTGCTGATGTATTCCATCGGTACGGTAGGCGGCGTTGACGAAGTGCTGGCCAATGCGAAAGCGCTTCCCGGTTACCTGTCCCTGACAGAAACCTATTCGGTGAAGACCAACAGCGCGGCGCCTTACACGTTACTGACGATTGCTTCCACCATGGCCTGGGGGCTTGGCTATTTTGGCATGCCTCATATCCTGCTTCGCTTTATGGCCATTGAGGACGAGAATAAACTGGCTATGTCCCGCCGGGTTGCTTCCGTCTGGGTCGTCATCGCTATGTTTATTGCGATTGCCATCGGTATCGTAGGCAAGACCATGACCGGCGCCGGTCTGGTGAAAAACCTGACGGATGCCAATACGGAAACGATTATCATCCAGATTGCCAATACCATAGCGGAACACGGGGCGGTTATGGCGATCGGGGCGGGCCTGGTCCTGGCAGGTATTCTGGCCAGCACCATGTCCACGGCTGACTCCCAGCTGCTGGCGGCAGCATCCAGCGTCAGCCAGGATATTATGCAGGAAACCATGCGTGCCAATTCGGATAAAAAGGCCCTGAGCATGGGCCGGAGTATGTTCGCGGCCCGGATTACGGTTGTCGTCATTGCGATCCTTGCTGTTATTATCGCCCGGGATCCGGGCAGCTACGTGTTTAAAATCGTGGCCTTTTCCTGGGCAGGCTTCGGCGCTTCCTTCGGGCCGCTGGTACTGGCGTCCCTGTTCTGGAAGCGTACTACCTTTGAAGGGGCTTTGGCCGGCATGGTGGCAGGCGGTGTGTCCATCTTTGTGTGGAAGTTCCTGGTAGCGCCAATGGGCGGCGTATGGGGAATCTATGAACTGCTGCCGGCGTTCCTGATCAGCTTAGTCGTTCTGGTGGGAGTCAGCCTGATGACCCCGGCGGATGAAGAGGTTATGAAAGAATTTGAAGAGATGGAACGGTCCCTGTAAGATTGTAATTGTCAGTGCTTTAGTAAAGAATGGAAACTGTCATCGGGACATACTTTTTGCGTATGGCCCGTGACAGTTTTTACTAACCGATTCCGGAGGCAGTATGCAAAAAGCAAAGATCACGGTGTCTGGCGTTTCCCGTAACAGCGAGGGGGTATCCCGGCTGGAAACGGTGAACACCGGGACCTTTACAGAAAAAAACGGATACTGTTATGCCCGGTATGAAGAAACGGAAGCTTCCGGCATGTCCGGTACGACGACGACGGTGAAGTGGAACAGTTCACAGGTTTCCCTGATCCGTCACGGCGCCTATGAGATGCAGCAGGAGTTTGCGGAAGGCAGCACGTATGCCGGCGATTACCGGACGCCTTACCTGATGATTCCGCTGGAGACAAAAACAAAAAAAGTACGTATCAAAAAGCTGCCCTATGGCTGGAAGATTCAGCTGGAATACGATCTTGCGTATGGGGCGACAGATATGAACCGGATCATGACGACGATAATTGTTGATTTGCGATAGAAACTGGAGGATAAAAAGCGTGGATATTAAAACAGTATTAACTGACGCGATTATAAAAACTGCGAAAAATGCCATTGCCGCCGGCGTGGTAAAAGACGGAACGCTGCCGGAGGTGCAGCTGACGGTTCCGCCGAAAAAGGAGTTTGGCGATTTTGCCAGCAATTTTGCCATGCAGTCAGCCAGAGCTTTGCGCTGCAATCCCCGGGTACTGGCTCAGTACATTGTGGAAAATCTGGACTGCCCCTATGTGAAGAAAGCGGAAATTGCCGGACCCGGTTTTATCAATTTTTATCTGAACCCGGACTGGGTGTACGACATGCTGGCCCGCATCGTGGAAGCCGGGGAGAATTACGGCAATCTGCCTAAAGCGTCTGATGAAAAGATACAGCTGGAATATGTCAGCGCCAACCCCACCGGTCCGCTGCACGTGGGACACGGACGGGGCGCGGCGGTAGGCAGTGCTCTGGCCAATCTGCTGAAGGCGGCGGGGTATGACGTGGAGCAGGAATACTATATCAACGACGCCGGCAACCAGATGAACAATCTGGCCCGTTCCGTCAATGCCCGGTATCTGGAACTGTTGGGAAAAGAAATCGAATTCCCCGAGGACGGATACCACGGTCACGACATTATCGATACGGCCCAGCGTATCATCAACAAGTATGGCGACCGTTTCCTGCAGATGGAGGAAGCAGAACGGCTGGAAGAGTTCAAGACCATCGCTTATCAGGAAAAACTGGCGGCGTTGAAGGAAGATCTGGAACGTTTCAACGTCCGCTTTGATGTATGGTTCAGTGAAAAGACCTTGCACGAAGCAAATAAAATCAAAGAAGCCTGTGAAAGACTGCTGGAAAAGGGTTACATGTATGAACAGGACGGGGCCCTGTGGCTGAAGTCTACCGCATTCGGCGACGATAAGGACCGGGTGGTGATCCGGGATAACGGCGTGCCCACGTACTTTGCGGCAGATATCGCTTACCATGCCAATAAATTCGGCCGTGGTTTTGACCGGGTCATCAATCTTTGGGGCGCGGACCATCACGGGTACATTGCCCGGATGAAAGCGGCCATGCAGTGCATGGGTTATCAGCCGGAACAGCTGGAAATTCTGATTCTGCAGATGGTTCGTCTTCTGCGGGACGGGCAGGAAGTGAAGATGTCCAAACGGACCGGCCAGAGCGTGACCCTGAACGAACTGATTGATGAAGTAGGAACGGACGCGGCCCGGTTCTTCTTTGTGATGCGTTCCATCGACAGTCAGCTGGACTTTGACCTGGACCTGGCCAAGAAAAAATCCAATGATAATCCGGTGTTCTATGTGCAGTATGCCCATGCCCGGATCTGCAGCATTATGCGGCAGGTGGCGGAAGCCGGTATCAAGGTGCAGGGGAAGGGCGATTACAAACTGCTGACGGAACCGGTGGAAGTGGACTTGATCAAAAAGCTGGGTGAATATCCGGAGATGCTGGCAACGGCGGCAAAGGAACGGGCGGTGCAACAGGTGGCCCATTATGTGTACGACCTGGCGGGACTGTTCCATTCCGCATATAACCAGTGCCGAATTTTGGGCGTCAATGAGGATCTGCAGCAGGCTCGGCTGGCCATGGTCATGGCAGTGGGACATGTGGTACGGCATGCACTGTCCATTTTGGGCGTATCCGCTCCGGAAAAAATGTAACATACTGAAGGAATTTCGTACACATTTCACAGATTTTGCAAGCCTTAAAATTTTGACTTGAGTTTCCACGATTTTATTTTTATAATAAAAGGTAAGTATAATTAAAATAGATAAATATAATAAATCTTGTCGTTTCATTGCGGGTGGATGACCGGGGAACCGGTCAGTCTGGCTGTGGACAAGCGGGGCTTCATTCCGCCGGCAGAAGAACAGATTACTGAATCAGAAGGGACGGGTACAGTTCAATGGCAACAAAGTACATTTTTGTAACAGGCGGCGTGGTTTCTTCTCTGGGTAAAGGGATTACGGCAGCTTCTCTGGGGCGTTTGCTGAAGAGCCGGGGCTATAAGGTTACGGTACAGAAATTCGATCCTTATATCAATATCGATCCGGGAACCATGAGCCCGTATCAGCACGGCGAAGTGTTCGTGACGGATGACGGCGCGGAAACGGATCTGGACCTGGGCCATTACGAACGGTTTATTGATATCAACCTGTCCAAGAGTTCCAATGTGACTACCGGTAAAATCTACCAGTCCGTTATTACGAAGGAACGCCGGGGCGATTACCTGGGCGGTACGGTGCAGGTCATTCCCCATATTACCAATGAGATCAAGTCCCGGGTATTCCGTGTCGGCAACAATGACAATGCCGATTTTGTCATTACCGAGATCGGCGGTACGGTAGGCGATATTGAAAGCCTTCCCTTTTTGGAAGCTATCCGTCAGGTAAAAAAGGATGTGGGCAAAAACGATGTGCTGTACATCCATGTGACGCTGGTTCCCTATATCGGCGCGGCGGGCGAACTGAAAACAAAACCTACCCAGCACAGTGTGAAGGCGCAGTATCGGCATTACCCCGGATATTCTGGTGTGCCGCAGCGAGCATCCCATGTCTGAGGACATGATTGCCAAGCTGGCCATGTTCTGTGACGTGGATAAGGAAGCGGTTTTCCAGAACCTGACGGCCAAGAGCATTTATGAAGTGCCTCAGCTGCTGGAAGAACAGCACATGGATGACATCGTGCTGAAGAAGCTGGATATGCCCTTAAAACCGAAGGATATGTCCGGTTGGCATGATATGGTGGCCCGTATCCTGAAGCATTACGACCGGAAAGTGACCATTGCGGTGGCCGGCAAATATGTGGAACTGCAGGACGCCTACATCAGTATTACGGAATCGTTGAAACACGCGGCGCTGCACAATGAAGCGGAGTTGGATATCCGCTGGGTGAACGCGGAGAAAATCGAAGCTCCTGGCACAGATCTGGACAAAGTCTTTGCAGGCGTGGACGGCATTCTGGTTCCCGGCGGTTTCGGAGACCGGGGCATTGAAGGCAAGATTTCTGCCGTTCGCTATGCCAGGGAACATAAGATTCCTTTCTTCGGCATCTGCCTGGGTATGCAGTGCGCCGTTATCGAATTCGCCCGGAATGTCTGCGGCATGAAGGATGCCAACAGCAGCGAGTTCAGGGCGGAGGTTCCGGCGGTCATCGACCTGATGCCGGACCAGGTGGATATTGAAGATAAGGGCGGCACCATGCGGCTGGGCCTGTATCCCTGCAAGGTTTACCCCGGTACGTTGACGGATAAGGCTTACGGACAGCCGCTGGTATACGAACGTCATCGCCACCGTTATGAATTTAACAACGAATACCGTGATGTTCTGACAGAACACGGTCTGGTGCTGGGTGGTATTTCTCCGGACGACCGTCTGGTAGAAATTGTGGAATTGCCGCAAAGCGAGCATCCCTGGTTCCTGGGCTGTCAGTTCCATCCGGAATTCAAGTCCCGTCCCACAAA
>RHMF01001569.1_pt1 | contig 10469 bp, 18 predicted proteins | sample 5365151 | NCBI WGS metagenome assembly RHMF01 (sample SAMN10266501, study PRJNA497801) | feces metagenome | isolation source: feces | host: Bos taurus | place: China: Prairie of Fairy Mountain | collected 2017-08-14 | reverse complement strand
ATAGCTATTTATTAAGTCATTTACCTAATGCAAAGCCTATTTTATGGGGTGGAGTATGGTGTAGAAGTGAAAATCCTAAAAAAACTAAATTAATATCTATGGTTTCTAGTGATAAGGAATTATGTGACCTACATAAAGAACGTAAAAGAATAGCAAAAAAGTATAAAGACAAGATAGATGTGTATGGAACAATAGATGGGGGTAATTATTGTGACCCAATAGACACATTAGAGCCTTATATGTATAGTGTAGTAATAGAGAATTATATAGATGATTTATGGTTTACTGAAAAAATATGTAATTGTTTTGCTACAAAGACAATACCTATTTATTATGGGGCTAGAGATATATGGAAATATTTTGGTACAGGTTCAATAATAGAGTGTAATTCTATTCAAGAAGTGGAAGATTATATTGAAGGAATACTTTATAAACAAGAATTAGCGATTGATATGTATAATAGTGTTGACACAATGAAATCATTAGATACAAACTACGAATTATCAAAACAATATGAAAAGTTTGATGAGTGGTTATATCGTACTTATGAGAAAGAGATTGGAGGTTTATTTAATGAATAATGAAGTAATTGACACTGCAACATCTTATCCATTTTTTAAAGAAGAAGTAAGGGAATATTTAAAAGAAAAGTTTGACAATGAATGTGAAATATTAGACGTTGGTGCTGGATGTGGGAATTATTATAATCTTTTACACGATTTTTATAATAAAATAGACGCGGTAGAAATATTTGAACCTAACATAAAGAATTATGAATTAGAGAAGAAGTATAGAAAGGTCTATAATATTGATATTTGCAATTTTAAATACACTTTTTACGACATTATTATATTTGGTGACGTAATAGAACACTTAAGTGTAAAAGAGGCACAGGATGTATTAAAATATGCTTTTGAAAGATGTGAAGAAATGATAGTTGCCGTACCTTATATGTGTGAACAAGGTGAATATGGTGGAAATGTGTACGAAATACACAAACAAGATGACCTTACTAAAGAAAATATGCTAGAAAGATACCCAATGCTTAAATTACTGTATGCGGACGATATATATGGGTATTATGTAAAGGATGTTGAGTATGAAATGTAGTATTATAATTCCTTGCTGGAATAGTGAAAAATGGGTATTAGATTGTTTAAAAAGCATTCCTAAACGCGAAGATATTGAAATTATATGTATAAATGATGGTTCAACTGACAAAACAATAGGTTATTTAACTAATTTTGAAAAATATAGTAAACAAAATGTTAAAATAATAGACCTTAAAGAAAATAAAGGTGTTTCTTATGCTAGAAATTTAGGAATAGAAGAAGCACAAGGTGAATATATTGTTATGATAGATAGTGACGACTATATTTTTCCTAAAGTCTTTAATAAAATCGTTGATAACTATTTAAATGATATAAATGATATGGTTTTCTATAATATGGAAAATAATGTTAAATATGTGTTTGAAGCTAATCAAAATAATTATAAATGTAAATATGGCAATTTCAAATTTATAAAAAAATCATTTTTAGGTGACTTACGATATACTGTTGGTAAACAATATGCAGAAGATAAAGAATTACATTTAAAATTGATGGATAAATTCCCAAAGTGCTATTTTTCTATGGAAGTTATGTATCATTATAATTATCCTAGAAAAGGTAGCTTAAGTGCAATAGGTGAAAATCGATAATTTGACAAACTTTTAAGTAAATGGTAATATTGTATTGGTAACTATATAAGTTACTAATTCACCGTAACCGAACTCAATGCGAAAGCATACACTAGCTTTATAGTTAGTGTCTAACATTGTATAAGCCATATCTAAATCCTTTTTTATACAATGTTAAACAGTGACTATAAAAAATGGGGGGTATAATATGTATAGATTATATTATTTGCCTAAAGTTAAATTATTAGAAGAAGAAGACAATGAGATAATTATAAAAGAAAAATTAGGCAATTATTTAGGTTGTATAGACATAATAAGTTATATGATAACTGAAACAGATGAAAAAGAAAATTTCATAAAATCAACTTTAATACAAAGCTATGATGATTATTTAGAATATAAGTATAATAAACCTAAAACACTAACAAAGCACTTATAGTTAGTGTACTGATGATATATAAAATTAGATGTGGTTAAAGGTAGCAGGAGGAGAAGTGTTAGAGCCAACCTACTCTCATAAGTCCTGTATTCCACAACAAATGGCTAAGTTATAACCTTTATATCATTAGTACAGTGTCTATAAAGGTTCATAGGGTACGGGACTATGATTAAATATGCTCGAAGCATTAAGTTGCTACATTGGTAGCCTATAAAGACACTAATATCAAGTTGACAAATTATGTCACACTATCATTATAGGTAGTGTACTGATGATATAGGAGTAAGGTTAAAACCCTTTATGCTCGTTTAGAGTGTAGTCATCTTAAAGATGGTTGATTATTATATCATTGGTACAGTGTCTATAAAGACACTAACCAATTTTTTTCACAATACACTTCAAATCTTGCTATCTTTATAGGTAGCATTGAGTAGATATAGGAGATTATATTTTTTCAATTTGCATCATCTCTTTTATATATCTATTCAGTGGTGCTTATAATAGCACTGTAAAACCTTTTTTTCTTTCAGTATGTGAATAGGTTCACCCCTATTCTTTTTTGTTGACATTTTTTAAAAATAAGGTTAAAATAAAATTAAAGTAGGGGGCAAACGTGATATATGGAGGAAAAATGGAAGAAAATAGTGTTGTTAAAGAATTTATGAATGAAATAAGGGATATTAGATTTAAAAACGTCGATGAATTTATGGCTAAAAGAGAAATTATAAGGGAAAATACCATAAAATTGAATAATGACTTTAAAGAGATGTATAAATGGTATTTTTATCATCAATTATGTTTGTTAAGTCAAAAGTTTTTTGAATTTAAAGACCTTATGTGGATGTATGTTATCGGTGAACCTGTTGAATTTGAATTATCACATCAATATAGATTATTTTGCGACAAAAGAAATAAAATTGACTACGGAAACTAAATTTGACTAAAATTAAATAATTTGATATATTTTTATTGATAAGGAGGAGGCATCTTATGGAAATTACAATAGCATTAGCATTAAGTATTTTAGGGTCTGTAATAAGCGTGTCTACTTTCGTTTTAAATCGTAAAGATAAAGCTGTAAAAGATGCAAAAGAAACTAATATGGAACTTATTAATTATAGATTAAATGAATTAGACAAAAATGTTCAAAAAATACTTGATAAGCTTGATAATTATGACAATGAAATAAGAAAAATAGTAAATGAAGAAATAGATAAGCATATATTACAATACCATAAGTAATTATACTGTTAGAGGTGCTGAAAATGAATATTAAAGAAGAGTTAATTTCTTTAAAGAAAGAATTAGAAGCAGTAAAAAAAGATTTTTTTGATAAAAAAGAAATTGAAAGACAAATGAATTTAATAAAAAAGAAAAATAAAGCACTATTAAAATCTTTGATTTTTATGATAGTTGCTTTTTTTATTTTATTAACATACACTTTATACATAAATAGTTGACATTTATCTCTATAATATTATAATATCTTACATAAGAAAGGAGGTATTATATGTTTAAAGATTATAGTAAATATTTGTCGGCAAGTATTAAAGTGTATGTTTTTGTATTACTGATTGTTTTTATACTTAAATTAGTAGGATTAGATTATTTTGGTTTAGATGTTAATAATCCTACAATGTTAAAGTTGAGTGAATTTTGTTTTAAATTTCATTTAACAGATTTATGGTATACATTTACATTGTGGATTTATGATTATTATATGTTATCTATAACTTGTAATTGTAATAATAAAAAAATGAAAATCTTTTCAATTATATGTATACCAATTTATTTTGCAATATCATATTTTGAAACTAAATATTCAATAATGATAATCAATTGTTTTATTGATTTTAGTTATGTATTAATATTAAGTTTTATATTTAATTTGAAGAATAAATGTGTAAATAATAAAAAATTATTATCAAATTATATTAAAATAGTATTATTAAACTTAGCTTTTCAAATTATATCAGTTATTACAAGAATTGGTTATTTTGAAAGAAATAATTATAATTTTATAATTAATATAATTTTAGATATTGATTATATTTTGCTATTTACAGTTTATTATAAATTATATTTTAAAGGAGGTATAAAAATATGCTTGGTGATGGAAGCCTTTTTATCTTTGCTAAAGAAGATGAGCTTAAAAAAATTGCTAAAACAATTGCAAGAAAAATTGCATAAGTTTAGTCAATTAAATAAAGTTGATAAAATAACTTTAATAATTTATCTTTCATTAAGTCTAATATGGAATACATTAAGTGTTGTTATTGTATTACTTGTAGCAAATCTTAATCATACATTTATTGAATGTATATTTATATTAACATCATTTTGGTTATCTAAAAGAACATTTGGTAAAGCTTTTCATTTATCAAATATGCTACATTGTTTTATAGTATCAAATTTATCGTATTATGTTTTAAATAGAGTTACTACACCTTTGGGAATAAGCATATTAATTCCTATAATGTTAGGAGTTGGCTTATCTTACGTTACTTCTAAACTTGTAAAGAAAACTTATAAACCATTATATAGAGGTATGTCCAAAGATTTATTTGATGAAACAATATTAAATATTGTAGATAAAGATAGTGATAAATATAAAATATGCTACGATTTTTATATAAACAAGAAAAGTGATGTTAACTTATCATTTGAATACAAATATTCAATAGCAGGTATTAGAAAAATTAAAGAAAGAATAAATAATAAAATTAAGGAACTCAAATAGAGTTCCTTTTTTGTATATGTAGCATTGTGTATTACTTTTAAATAGTATCATAAAATTGAAAGGAGATAATACCGACTTAATAGATTTGTTTAAAACACATTTTGAGGAGTTGCTGATAGGTATTATCTCTTTTTCTATTTTTTATATAGGAGATGATAAATATGTATAACAACCCATATATGCAAAGTTATAATCCAAATATAATGCAACAAAATATAAACGACAAAATAGATAATGAAATAGCAAAATTACAACAAATGAAAAATCATAATACCAATCAACCTGCTATTAATCAAACATTTCAATTAGCACCTAATAGTAATGGGATTAAGTTTGTAAATGATATAGAAGATGTTCAAAAAGAATTTACTATAAGTGAAACACCTTTTTTCAGTAAAGATATGAGTGTTGTTTGGATAAAAAATTCCAAAGGTGAAATAAAAGCTTATGAATTGAAAGAAATTATCCAAAAAGATGAAAAAGACATTTTAATAGAAAAATTACAATCACAAATAGATAATTTAAGCAATCAAATCAAGGAGATGAATTATAATGAACAATATTATGCTAAATCAAATGATGAAAGCAGGGATGAATATGAAGGTGAACAATTTGTTGAACCAATTAAAAATTCGAAATCCCCAAATGTTTCAAGTAATAGAACAAGCAAGTCAAAATCAAAGTAATCCAATGGATTTATTAAAACAAGTAATAGGAAATTATACTCCTGAACAAATGAAGAATTTTTATAGTGTAGCTCAGTATATGGGTTGCCCTAATAATATTCTAAATCAAATACAAAATCAATTAAATTAGGTATCAACATTTTATATGTTTGATATAGATTAACAGAAAGGAGATAAAAATATGAGTGGACAAGCTCAAGGTGTAATCCCAACATTTGATGTTTCTGGAAACGGAAATAATGGTGGATGGGGTGGCTCTATGGGTGAATGGATTATTGGATTAGTTGCACTAGGTATGCTAGGTAATGGTGGTTTATTTGGTGGCTTTGGTGGTGGCAACGGAATGTATGAATTTCCTTGGTTACTAGCAGGTCAAAATGGAATAAACAACAATACTGACAATGGATTTGATAATTTACATTTAAGCAACCAAATAGAAGGAACTAGAGATGCTATAAACAACATTTCAACTCAATTATGTAATGGATTTAATGGATTAAATACTAGCATATTAACAAGTGTAAATGACCTTAACACTTCATTCTTAAATTGTTGCTGTGAAAATCGTTTGGCAAACTGTCAAACTCAAAATACTATTGTTAGTGAAGCTTCTGCTACTAGATTTGCTGATGCTAATAACACAAGAGATATTATAGCAAGTCAAACTCAAGGAACACAAGCTATTCTTGATAAGTTATGTCAATTAGAATTAGATGGTGTTAAAGCTCAAGTAGAAGCTAAAAATGACCGTATTGATGATTTACAACGTCAATTAACAATGGCTGATTTAAGAGCTTCACAAACTGCTCAAAATGCATTTATTTCACAAGGTTTTGCTAATGAAGTTGATGCACTTTATAACAGATTAAGCAACTGCCCTGTACCATCAACACCAGTTTATGGTAGAACACCTATATTCACTTGCAACAACAATGGTTGTGGATGTGGAATGGGTACATCAAGTCAATTTATTTAATAGCATAGAAGTTGAATACAACTAACTCGAATACGAGAACTTGCTAACACCTTCCCGACATCGGGAAAATGGTAAGGACAAAGATGTCCTTACCAAGAGAATAGGCATAGTTCTATTCTCTTTTAATTTAAGACGCAAATGTGCAATTATTGTGCATTTAAGACGCAAAAATAAACAAAAATGCACTTTATTTTTAAAATATTGTGCAAAATATGAAAGGAGAAATAAAATGATAGAAACAATTATAAATGAACCATTAGCATTGCCAAGTAATGCAAGCCCAGTAACTTTTGATGAAACTGATATTAGAACAAGATGTGCTTCTTGTAGTTGCAACGGGTGGTTAGATTATTCAAATGGTAATCCTAATTTTAAAATCTTTGGAAATGGTTATACAGGTTATTATGATGTAGAATTTAGTGCTTCAGTAAGTACAGCTACACCTGGTGTAGTAGCAATAGGTTTATTCCAAGATGGTGTATTAATACCTGACACAGTTAGAGCTGTAACAATTGCAACTGCTGATGATTATGAAACTGTTTCTTTTGATAAAAAATTAAGAGTATGTCCTAGAGGAACAACTAATATATCAGTGCAAAGTGTACCAAGTGTAGTAACACCAACTACACCTACAACACCAATAGCAACTACACAAGCAATTATAACTAATGCTACATTTAGTATAAGTCGAATTTAAATGAGAAATAATTTAGATATGGCTTCATTGGTCTTGCAAGTATATAATTTAGTTTTATTAATGCAAGATTTTAATAATACTGATTTAATGCAAGAACTACAAAATCAAGATAATAATTATTTACAAAAAATTATTCAACAAAATGAAGAAATATTAAATCTTTTACGAAAGGAGGATAATAATGGAAGAAAAAATAATTGAAAAAACCGAAGAAAAAATAAAAGAAATACTTGATGAAGATATAAGTCCTAATAATTTAGATAACTTATACAAATTAAGTAAAATAAAACATATGGCAAAGGAGGATAAAACAATGAATTATGGAACTTATGGAAACTATGGTGAAAACTATGGTAGAAATGTAGGATATAATGCTTATGGTCGTGGCAATTATTATGGTGAATATGGTAACTATGGTGAATATGGTCGTGGAAGTTATAGCGCTAGAGGTAGAGATGCAAAATATAGAGGCGATGACTATATGGATAGAATGGTTGGAGAATATGGAAGATATATGGAAAGTCGTGAAAGATATGGTGCTGAAAATGAAGAAACTAATAAATCTTTTCACTATATGGTAGAAGCATATAAAGATTTTACTAAAGTTTTATTTGAAGAAGCTAAAACACCTCAACAAAAACAAATGTTAAGAGAAGCAATTCAACAAAGTATGATGTAATATGAAATATAAATATCATAATGAAAACCCAAAACAAAAACACGTTGACGATTGTGTAGTTAGGTGTTTATCAACATTAACTAATAGAAATTGGTATGATGTTTATGACGAATTAAGTAATTTAGCAAGTGATAAAGGTCTTATGTTTGACAGTGTTGAATTTGTTGAAGATTATTTGGATAAAAGATATAAAAGAGAATGTCATTATTCTAAAACAGTTGGAGAATTTGCAAAAGAATTTCCTTATGGTAAATATGCTATTACAATGGATGGTCATATAACCGCTTTGATAGATGGCATTATATATGATACGTTTGACCCAAGTGATAGAATAATGAGATGTGCTTGGAGAGTATATTAATTGACAAATAAACAACTTTATGATACTATTGATATGCGAGTGGGAAGTCTATAGTTTTAATTCCTATAAGTAATACCATTCGCTTTCTTTTCAAAACTATTTTTAAAAAAAAGAACTTTATAGTTCTTTTTTTGTTATTTCGATTTCAACTCTAGGATTTTCTCTATCTATTTGCATACTACATCCATCAAGAGATGATACTATATTATAATTGTCATCTTTTAGCAAATGATATTTTACTAAAATATCTTGAATTGCCTCCAAATAATTTGCTATATCTCTTCTTCTAGCATCACACACATAAAATTTGCATTGCAAATTTATGGGTCTATCTATTGGTTCTTTTAATATTGGAATATATTTTTTACATTCTTTTTCAAATTCAACATATCTATCATTTTGTTTTATAAATCTTTTTCCTGTTTTTTTATTAAATACTATTTCTTGACTATTCTTTTTACTTCTAGGATTTACTGGTATTATTATTTTCATCTTTTCTCAATTCCTTTTCCAATCTTATTTTAAATTTAATTTGGTCTATTTCTTTTTTTATTTCTTTAACTTCATTAAATCTTTTAGTTCTTAAATCAAAATTATTATAAACTCTATCCAACTCTCTTAAAATACTCTTTTTTTGCATTTCTAGGTTAGATAATTGCTCTATTAATTCGTTGTTTTTCATACACATCTACCATCATCATATTACCATAAATTGACCTTTCAAGCAAATTGTGATAACATTTTTATAGTGTAGGAGTGATACAATGGCAAGTAAAACTAAACAAGATAATTTTGATATACAAAAACAAAATAAAAATAATTTAAGAGATTTAGAACAATTTTATGTTGAAGGTAAAGTTGATACAATGCTAGAAACTATCCAAGAAAAAAAGGAAGAATTAGTAAAAGAAATGATTAAATATCACGATAGTCATATGAAAGAATGCAAATGGGATAAAGAAGGTAACCCTATTTCTTGGGAAGTAAACATAAATCCATTAGTTATTAATAACTATTTTTTTAAACCTATTACGCCTATTGGTTGTCAAGAACCAATATATAACGCTGAAAAATTAAGTATGGTATTTGATTATTATTGTGATTTGTTAGCGGAAGTTAATGACAAAATAGGAAATTATCCTAGTTCTTTAACTTCATTTTGCCGATTAGCTGGTTTGAGTTTTAATACATTACGAAATTATCGTAATAGTGATGATTATAATATGAGGGTTATTGTTGAAAAAATATATGACCAAATTGGTGATGAAAATGTAACAATGTCACAAATGGGTGTTGTAAGAGAAAGAAGCACAATATTTAAAATGAAAGCACAAAACGAAATGGTTGAAAAAGTACAACCACAAGTTAAAGTTAATATAATGCTGAAATAGATAAGGATAGAATACAAGAAAGATTAAATAAATATAAACGATTTGCTAGTAAAAAGGAGAAATAATATGTCTAGTAAAGAAATATATAAATTAATAGATGAAACATTAACAATATTAGAAAACAACTTTAGATATTCTTTTGGAAAAAAAATAAGTTATGAAGAAATATTTGAAATGATGAAAGACTTATATGCTTTATTTTGTAATTTTGAAAAGAATACTAAAGAATGTGGTGAATTAGCTATAAAAAGATATATTCCGTTGTTGGATTTATTAGTTAAAATAGATAATAATTATAATCATTTAGCTGAATATGATAAACAACTTAAATATGGATATAAATTAGGAGCTAGAGTGTCATTAGAGCATTATATGGTATATCGTGAATGGGATGACGAAAATGGTTTTTTCAAAATAAGATATAACATAATGCAAGGATATATACATTACCTTGATGAAATAGAAACAAATCCTAATTTTGAATTATTAATAGCTAATATGCCTAGTGGTTATGGTAAAACATATCCTGAAAAAATAAGTGAAGCTTGGTCTTTTGGAATAGATGATAGTGGTGCTATTCTATCTTTATGTTCAAATGATACTGTCGTTAAAGGTGGTAGTAGAACTGTTACTAACGAAATAAAAAGTGATGCTTTTGGTGAAGTGTTCCCAAAATTAAAATGGGATAAAGAAGATAAAGATTTCTTTTTAAAAGAAACAGATGGTGATTGGAAATTACGTGGTTGTAAATTAATGTCTAGTTATAACGCATCTACAACAAGTTCAAACGTAGTAGGACAACGTGCTAGTAAAAGAATA
>RHMF01005499.1_pt1 | contig 10475 bp, 5 predicted proteins | sample 5365151 | NCBI WGS metagenome assembly RHMF01 (sample SAMN10266501, study PRJNA497801) | feces metagenome | isolation source: feces | host: Bos taurus | place: China: Prairie of Fairy Mountain | collected 2017-08-14 | reverse complement strand
TAGTTAGGGAAGTTTACAATCGTGATGAAAGCAAATTTATTCTCAAACAAGTCATCTGAAAGGTGAGAAAATGGTGTGTAAGAGCCCATAAGGTAATCTACTTCTATTGGGTCTGGACCTGCAAGGTGCAAAGGCTTTTGCAATTCTACTGTTAATTGATTAGATGTTCCATAAAGTCTTTCCATTATGTAACAAATGCGAGAGAAAAGGTATTCTTTTTCCTCTGCTGTCTTTGCATAGTTCTTTACAATCAAGGTTTTGAACTCTTCTTGTGTGCCGTCTTCCATTTTCCATAAGGCTGCGGCTTGATTTACTCCTTTTTCCAATATTTTTACATCACACTTAGGAGCAAGTTTCTTTACTTCTTCTATTGTTTGCTTAATTGTGTCGTCAGAAATGAAGGTTTTAGCCTCATTGTCTGCTGATTTACATCCCACAACTATTACTAAAAGTGAGAGAAATAAGGCTTTGAATGTTTTTTTCATTGGTGTATATTTTTATTGTTTTTTCTTATAATTTCATTTCCCAACCTAAGTTGATAAAGCCTTTACTTCCCCAGCCTACTTCCATATAAAATCCGTTGTCTTTATTGGTTGAAAAGCATAAAGGATAGAAATTAAACGTAGGTGTTACAAGATAAATAAGGTTTGTGGAGTTATAAGGGCCGTTATTTACTATAAAATAGTTTGTTGCTCCTAATCCAAAGAGTCCATACATTGAAAAGTTATTTTTTTTAAGGTAATTGACTTTCAAATTCGCCATTAGGGTAGGGTAAAGCATGAATGAATTACCTTTTTGAGTTGTGTTGTAATATTCATATTCTTCTGTGGCGAAACCAAGTGTTAGTTGGGCTCCAACGCTTATGTATTCATTGCATGTATATGACATTTCCAAACTTGGAGTAATTAAAGGTAAAAATCCTGACGAAGAGTTGATCTCTCCATCTACATATTCCCCTAATCCAATAGTTAATAAACCAACTACATCTTGAGCCCCAAAGACGCCTAATCCTAAACGAGCGTCCCAACGGTTAGTATCTTGGGCTTGAAGTGGCTTAAAACCTGCGCAAAGCACTAATGCTATCGCTAAAAATGTTAATGTCTTTTTCATATTCTTAAAGTTTTTTTTGCAAATATATGAAAAGAAATAATAAGTCTAAGGAATATTAAAATATTTCTTTGCTTTAAGAAATTATTCCTTAGGATTTATAAACTAATTCTTAGAGAAAATCCTCCTTGTGTTGTAGAATTTGGATAGGAGTTCGATACGAATGGGGTATTTATCGTAGTTTCGAAATAGGCTTTAAGAATCAATTTCTCGGTAAGCGAATATTCTCCTGAAAGGTTAAGAGTTATCACTCTCGCTCCCGAAGATACAAGATTGACGTTTTGGTCTATTTTCCTTAATACGGTTTTGTTCACATTTAATGCGAAATCGGCTTTTACTAATACATCACTCTTTAAATTCTTTGTGCTTCCGCCTCCCATTCTTATGTTTAATTCTACGTCCTTAAAGCGATATCCTCCTCCAAAGACGTAAGACATACGGTTAATCTCGGTTAATTGAAGGTTAGAGAATGAAAGTGATAGACTGCGTTCGCGTCTTATTTCAAAGTTTGTTTGGAAACTATTCTTTAAATTAACATCGAATTTAATCAATGGCGATAGTTGTTCGTTAATCGTTACTTGGTCTATCACATCTCTTGCAATGAAGTTGTTGCTTAGCTCATTTCTTACCCATTCTGTACCATAATCGTAATCAGGATTTGAGATTGGGACTCTATTGTCGGAAGTGAAGGCTCCAACTGTGTAATCGCAAGTATAGTTTGATGATAAGGTAATGGAATTTGCCCATTTTCTTACCCATTCGTTTTTGTTTAATCCTGTATAGCTAATCTTCCAGTTTGGCATTGGAAGAGCTATGAAAGGGGATAGGCTTTGTGTGTTTACATCTGTGCCAGCGTATGCAGCAAGAAAGGCAGGTATTAAAACTTGTTGGCTTGTTGCTCCATAGCCATCGGGATATAGTCTTCCGTTTATGCTATCTTGAATAAGATTTCCGCTATAATCTGGATTGAATGCAGAATTGCTTGCAGCTAATCGCTGTGCTATGATTTCTCTGTTTTCAAGGAATTGATTGAATATTTGACTTACGTTATTGTCGTCGCTTCCTATGAAATTGGTTGGTAGAGCGAAGAATGAAATGCTATATCTACCTGTGCTTAATGGCGATAATGGTCCTGCGATTTCTTCGGTAAAGGAATCGTATTTATAGTATGCGGAATATACTTCACTCTTATTGCGTTTGAAACTTATGTCTATATTAAATTCTTTTATAGGTTCAATTTTGATTTGTGCGTTAATGTTTTCTGTCATCTTTTGGTTTAAGGCTGCATTTAGCATGGTGTCTTTACTTAACCAGCCATTCTTAATGGCATTTTCCATAATGGATAAGTCTTGTGAGCCAAAGACAAATGCAAATCCTGGTGCAAATCCATTCTTTGGCGTAGTTCCTAACCATTTTGCGACAGGCATAAATCCAGGTATGGTAGTTCCGTCTGTACGGCTATAATTTATTGAGGCAGATTTAACGGCTGTGGTTAATCTAATGCCAAAATAAAGTGCTTCTTTTAAGAATTTAGCTGTTGATGAAACAGAATCTTTTGGTGTTTCTTGTTCTATTTGTTTTGTTTCTGGTTCTTTTCTTCTTGCTAAGCCCGATTCTGGTCGTTTAGGCATAGAGCTTTTGCCTTGTTTCTCGTAGGCTTTTTTCACTATTGGTAGTTTGTTGTATAGAGTCATTAGGTTGAAGTTTGCTGTTCCAGAAATTCTACGAGAATTCTCTATGTTGTTTCCTAATGAGCGTGTTGCTTGTGATGATGATATGAATTTGTAAGTGCCACTATAAGATCCGTTAAGACGAATCCAATCAAAAATAGGTATTTTGTTAATAGGGATGTTTGCATTCAGCTTATAATTTTGAGTAAACTGTTGTGCGCGTCCTAAATCCATGATGGAAGCCCACACAGAGTCCTTTTTCTCTCCTGTATCTATACGACCTCTTGGTTCTTCTATTAGAGAATTTACTGTGGCATCGTATTCGAATTTAATATTGCTTGTAAGGTCGTATTTAAATGTATAAGCTCTATTTACATAGAACTGTTTGAAGAAATAAGGTTCCATTAAAATCAATCCTTGGCTTTTAGCTCTGAGTAGCGTTTCTTCGAAATCTCTCACTACTTCGGCTCTAAATGAGAATGATTTCGGTGAATAATGTAGTGTTAAGTCCCTTATTATTGCAAAGGCCTTTGGTTTAAATATTTTCATCTTAGAGAAAGGTTTCCAACCTTTTGATTTCACATCGTATTGGTATGCTAATGTACCTCTATGTTGTTCTTTTGAGTTGTATTCTATGTCCACATCTCTCATAAATGTAGATGCGTAAGAGTAAGATGCGTTCCAGTTCTCTATATCGTAAAAATGGCGTTCAAGAGCTCTATCACCTAAGCGGTCTTTTCTAATATTCATGAGGTTAAAGTTAGTACGGCTTACATAATCTTGCACCATGTGTCGAATAGAGTCGCGTTCTCTTTCGGTGCGATAGCTTAATAAATCGTTTTCTAACTTAACGTCTGGGTCTAATGGGTTGTATTTTGGATTGCTTACGGATTGTGAGTAATCAAAGTGTACAGGTAATCGAACGCCCCATTCTTCTGGGAAGAATTTTCCGACTTCTATGTTTGTGGCTACATCAACTGATGTTGTGGCTTCTTGTGATATTTCTGAAATTGATTGTTCTAATGATGCAAATCCCGCTGAACGATGTGATGCAGAGAAGGAAAGGTCGCCTAAGTCGGCTAAATTTGTTCTCGCAAACCCTGTTGCAGCCCATCCTCCCTCACGATTGAAATCTGTAAGTCGTAATTCGTTAATCCAAATTTCCGCAGATTTTGGAAGCATGTCGTCATCGTCATTTAGATTTTGCTTCTTCGGATTGCGAACTCCTATCATTAAAACTTTTACTTCTGCAATATTTGGCATTCCTACTACGGTCATTCTTTTGCCATCTAAGATTTCGTAGTATGGAATAGTGGATGAAACTGTTTGGTCGTTAGCTCTTATTTTTGCGTTACGATTTTCTTTTACTTTTACAAGTTTTTCTAAGTCTATATCTACATTATTGTTTTCTGGCCATATCAATTCTTCGTTGTTGTAGCCAGTGTACCATGGTGTAAATAACAAAGGTACTTCGTATTCGTAGTAATTGTTTGTGAAGTCGGTTCCTAAACGTACAAAAAGTGTTAAATCTCCTGTTTTGTATTGGTCAAATTCGTTTAATTGTTCTGCATGGACAAACATTCTCATGTGTTTGTATTGTCGCATGTCTAATTCCATTGATTTATATATGGCTCTTGCATCTCCATCTGAAAGTTCTCCGATTTTTATGCTTTGAGCTTGTTCGTTCATGTCGGTCATAGATGTGGTAGTGTACATCTTTTCTCTTTCTATTCCTGGAGGTAAAACGTAAGGTATAGGACTTCTTTTTCCGTTTTCCTCAATGTTTACAGAGGCTACGGTAAAGGTTGTGTTTTCTGATTGAGTTCCGCTTGGATATATGCCCGGCGTTAAAAGATTATCGGTATATTTTCTCCATTCTCCGCTAACTAATTCAAAGGTTGCAAATCTAAGAATTACAGGGTCTTCAAAATCTTTTAAGAAAAGACGAATGAATTTTATGGATTGAAAGCCATCTATTACTCCTACTTTACGATGAGGCTCTCTTATTGGAATTTTGAATTGATACCATTTGCAATCTGTTTGTTCTCCATTGGCTAAGGTTATGTTTGTGGCTTCTTGTATGTCTGTAATGAAGTTTCTGCCTATTACCATGTCTTCTGGTTTTAGGCTTATTATGTATTCGTAATAGTTTTCTGCTTCTGAAAGAGTGTTGTCTTGGTTTATGTCTTCTACATTAGGAAGAGAGGTCGCTTGTGATGAGTATTCGGAATTGTCAGATACGACAGAAGAGTTGCCTTCTGTGTTATTGTATTTTTTGTAACGGTCTGTAATTTTTACATCGTTTTGGTCGTATGCTTGATTGCGGAAGTAAATAAAATCATCTGCGGAAGGGTCTTCTGCTATTTTGTTGTATGCTTGTGGTTCGACTTGGTTTTGTATTTTTTGAAGGAAATTTTGATGATAATTTCTTTCGTCTGCTGATGATAAACCGTCATATCCTACGTCTTGGTATTGACGTGCGTCAGAATCATTGCTGAAAGCATTTACTACTGCTTGTAATTTTGGCACTCTTCCCCAAATTGTAGAATCTACATCTACAACTTCTGGTGATGTTGGTAAACCATTTTCAAATGATTTCCTACCATCTCTTAATATATCTTCGGAAACTTCTCCTAAGTTGAAGTAAAGTTTTCCTCCGCTATGGTAAGGATTATCAATAAATGGGTCCATTAACCAAAATTCTATGTATTCTATATTTGTTGCTTCGAAATCGGTTGCTTCTAATTTACGCATAATTCCTCCCCACCGTGTTTCTGGGTTGCGAAGTGTACCATCAGAATTTAAACCTGCGGAATAGTTAGAAATAGTGTCGAAATTATAAGGTCCTCTTTCGTTAGGGTAGTATGCAACGTTAAATTCTCTTATGTTTTGTATTTGTCCACTTGGAATTTCTTTGTTAGGACGAATTTCTCTTTCCATTATAGGACGTGCATAAGGTGCAGACCTGTCGTTTTTTGTAATGTTAGAAGGTGCAGAAGGTCCGTAGAAGTTATCATCTATTGAATACCATGCTATTTTTGCTCTATTAAAACCGTATGTTAATCCTAAGCTTTTTTCTGTCTCAGGGAATAATGATAAAGATGTGTTATAGTCTTGTGGAGTTGAAGCTAAAAACCAAGAACCTATCATTTTTAAATCATAAGAGCGTTTTGCAGCTTCGAAATCATCGATATATGCTGTTCCTGTGTTACCAATTACATTTGGATTCCCTGGAATAAAATGTGCAAATTCCGCAGTTAGATTAAGTATTGACGGAGATTTTTTTGTTTGATAGAATGGTAATAAGTCAATAAGTTTTGTGATGAATGGAATTTCTTTTTTGTATGTTAAATCCATTCCCCATATTGTATTGCTGATTGGCTCTTCTTCGTAATTTACTTTTGGAGTTAGTGGGCTTTCTCTTAGATTCATCATTGTCGCACCAATCATAAAATCTTTGTTTATTTCATAATTGGCTCTTACTCCTGTCATGTATTTTGTTGTAGGGGAGAATGTGGTATTTGATTCTGTGGAAACGCTTATCGGAGTGCCGGAATTTAAATATCCTTGATTGATAATTCTTACTCTTCCCATAGCATAATCCACTGTGTAATCGACTCCTTCTGTCAAAACAATACCTCCTGCCATTACTTTTACAGAACCTTGCGGTACGTTCATGGCATTTAAAGAGATTTCTGAACCTGAGGATGATTTGTACCTACCTTCTAAATAGAATTTATTCTTATCAGGATATTGTTCTGCTTGTGAACGGGTTAAAGTGTACAAAGAATCAAAGCAGTATTTGTCTGCAAGTTCATCGTCTTGCAAAGCCTCCCTTAAATCTTTACCAAAAGGTTCTACTGTTGGGAAATAGATAACTCCTTTGTTCTTTTCGATAGTTCCTCCCACAGAGGCTGCATTGTCAATGAAGTCAAAAACGCCGTCAGGGTACATATTCTGTTGGTTATCCATACGGTCCAATCCGAAAACTTGTATTAAAGGAACGCCATTCTTGTTTCCTTCTCTAAAATACCCTGTTTGAACTCCGTCTTCGTTTGCTTGGTATAGAATGTTTAGCCTAAAATCTTCTTGGGATACTTGATATGCGTTTAGTTTGTAAACGTTCTTCATCATCAACTTCCACATTGGATTTCTAACGTTAAGAGATGAACTCTTTAATAGCTTAACGATAAGAGTATTTGGGTCAGCTATTCCTTCGTCTGAAAACTCCCCAACTTGATATAGCGTAGTGTCGCCAACAATTTGGTAACGGAAGGCAACAGCTAACACTTGGTCTGCTGCCAATGATTGGTTTAGGGAAATAAATCCTAATTTTGGATTAAAAGTAAACTCGGAAGGGGATAGCTTTCTTGCACTTTCTACTTTTTCATAGTTCTGTCCTGAAACGAAACCCATAGTTTGAAGATATGGGCTTACGGAATTTATATCTCTTATTGCATTTATATCTACGATTTGTAGCAGACGGTTTGAGATTGTTTGATCTGGCAAAGCAGAAACGCCAGGAACTTCTATTGAAGGATTTTGTCCGTATGGTTTTGCTTCTCCTAAATCGGCAAATGCTACAAGATTTCTATTGTTTGTTACGGCTGAGCCTATGTTTGTACGCCATACCTCAATTTTTGTAATGACAATATTTGAGTTTATTATGGGTAAAGTGCTCATTGCTGAGTTATAGTTTTCGTAAAAGTATTGTGAAAGGAAAAAGTGTTTGTTTTCGTCGTATTCGTCTGCTTTAAAATTAAATTCTTGCATCTGTGCGCCGCCTTGAACCGTAAAAGAGCTTGACTCTGACTTCTGTTGAGAAATTATAGCGTCTAATGTGAGATTTCCGAATTTGAGTCGAGATTTTATACCCCAGAGAGATTGAGTTCCTTGAATGAGAGTAAGTGGTAAAGGAAAGGAAACATTTCCCGCTTCCATAAGTTGAATTATGTCGTCTTCTTTTCCTTCAAATTTTAACTTTAATTCATTTTCAAAATCAAAGGTTGCTTCCGTATTGAAGTTGAGATTGAAATTTATAGCAGTACCAATTTGCACCATTGCATTGAGATCCATAGTCATATCAAAATCAAGACGTGTTGTACTACGATTATCTTCACTTAAAGCAAGGTTTTCATTTCTGTTATTTACGACACCCATCTTTAATTCTACGTTTCCGCTTGGACGAATGTCAATAGTTTGACCGCCAAATATAGTTTCAAATAATTCACTATTAACTTTGAGTTGAGGAATTAAGTTTCCAAGCATTCCGTCGTTAGAAGAAGCAGAAATTTTTGCAGTAGCAGAACGATTTTTCCAATAATTATTTATCATTTGGTCCATATCATAATTTTGATATTCCTCAAACGATAAAGGAGTGCGTTCAAGAATTAAATTTCCTGCCTTTTTAATTAAAATATATTCGTTATTTATAGGGTCATACTCCACGATAGTTTGAATATTTTCGGGAGTATTAAGAAATAATGGGCTATTTGAATTATCGTCAATACCATATCTTAAACTATCTGTTTGTGCAAAAACTCCATTGCAACAAATAAAAACAGTTAGTAAAAGAGATATTATATTGGTAAATAACTTCATTCAATTAAAACTTATAAAACTTTTAATGCTTGTCTGATTAACTCTTCCACACCTAAGGAAGCATCTGTTTTTAGAATCTTATCCAAAGTTTTTTCTATAACAGGCTTGTTAAAACCAAGCGTTTGCAATGCTAATAACGCCTCATCTCTATTTTTATTGCTGAAAACACTTTCTGATTTAACAATTTCAAATTTACTTAGATTATCTTTTAAGTCTATAATTATTCTTTGAGCGGTTTTTATACCGATTCCTTTTACCGATTTTATGGCAGAAACATTCTCATTAACGACTGCTTCAATCAATTCATCGCAATTTAAAGAAGAAAGTATCATTCGTGCAGTGTTTGCACCAACTCCGTTTACACTTATTAGATATTTGAATAATTGTCTTTCTTTTTCAGACTCAAAACCAAACAATAAGTGAGCGTCTTCTCTTACAATAAGATGAGCTAATACCCTACCTTCGCTTTTATCTTTAAAAACAGTATATGAATTTAGAGAAATCTCAATTTTATATCCAATTCCGTTGCAATTAACCACGATATAAGAAGGAGTAATCTCTACAAATTTACCTTCAAAAAAGTCAAACATATCATTAAATTTGAGACAAAATTACAAATAATTATGCAAAATAACGCATAAACAAAAAAACATTAGTACTTTTGTTGTCCTAAAAGCAATAGAATTTAATAATAAAACAATGTCAGTAGCAAAAAAAGATACAAAGCGAGTAACCGTAAAAACATTGCAATCAATGGCAGATAACAATGAAAAGATTGCGATGCTTACAGCGTACGATTACTCAATGGCAACATTAGTTGATTTAGCAAAAGTAGATATAATTCTTGTAGGTGATAGTGCTGCAAATGTGATGGCGGGATATTCCAGTACACTTCCTATAACTTTGGATGAAATGATTTACCATGCAGCGAGCGTTGCAAGAGCTTGCAATAGAGCTTTAATCGTTTGCGATATGCCTTTCGGAACATATCAAGGTAACTCTAAGCAAGCCTTATCTTCTGCCATAAGAATAATGAAGGAAACAGAAGTTCACGCTGTGAAAATGGAGGGAGGAGAAGAAATATTAGAGTCTGTGAAAAGAATTATTTCGGCTGGAATACCTGTAATGGGGCATTTAGGATTGATACCTCAATCAATAAATAAATTTGGTAGCTATGCAGTGAGAGCAACCTCAGAAGAAGAAGCAGAAAAGCTTATTGCAGATGCACATTTGCTTGAAGAAGCAGGCTGTTTTGCCATTGTACTTGAAAAAGTGCCAGCACAACTTGCAGGAAGAATAGCAAAAGAATTGAGAATACCAGTAATAGGAATAGGAGCAGGCGGAGAAGTAGATGGACAAGTGCTTGTGCTTCACGATATGTTAGGAATAACACAAGAATTTACACCAAGATTTCTACGCAGATACCTAAATCTTGGAGAGGAAATCACATCCGCAATCACAAGATATGTTAATGATGTGAAAACATCCGACTTCCCTAATAAAGAAGAACAATATTAAAAAGCAATATAAGGTTCGAAAGCCCCAACTATATGTTCTATATTTGGGGTTTCGTCTTTTGTTTGAATAATAGAAATAATATCAAACCTTGCTTCAAGATCTATATTTAGCGAACGTATATATGCGTTCGCTACTTTTATAATAGCCTTTTGCTTTTTAAAATCCACTGCCTCAAAAGGCTGAATAAAATAATCAGTATTACGAGTTTTTACCTCCACAAACACAATCTGTCTTTCCTTCTCGTCTTCCGCAATAATATCTACTTCGTTTTTTCTCCAAACGTAGTTCCTTTCTAAAATCTTATAGCCTTTTTCAACAAGGAAATCGTATGCCAAATCTTCCCCAATGTTGCCTAAAATTTTCTTATTTAGCATAATTGTCGTGTAGTAATAATATTGTCATTTATTTCAAAAACAACTTCTTCTCCAATCATGATAGCGTTGTTTTTTTCTTCAATATGCCCAATGCTCGCACCAAATATTTTTGGGTAATCAAACTCTCTAACAACTTCTTCAATGATTTCGTAAGGAGTTTTTCCAAAAGGACTAGCATTGTCGTGCATTTGAGTCATTTTCCCAA